>Ga0209702_10002271_pt1 | contig 34210 bp, 29 predicted proteins | sample FRY01_FD_187210 | JGI IMG/M metagenome (GOLD analysis project Ga0209702, IMG submission 187210) | Freshwater microbial communities from Lake Fryxell liftoff mats and glacier meltwater in Antarctica - FRY-01 (SPAdes) (version 2) | ecosystem: Environmental > Aquatic > Freshwater > Ice > Glacier...
ATTGGTGGAGCTCAAGCAATTGCACTTTTTGCTTATGGAATGGATAACATTTGCGAAAAATGCGATTTAGTAACTGGACCTGGCAATATTTATGTTGCCGCAGCCAAAAGGGCTTTGCGCGGAATAGTTGGAATCGATTCTGAAGCAGGGCCAACTGAAATCATAATCTTGGCCGACGCAACAGCTATTGCCAGCGATGTGGCAGCCGACATGATTAGTCAAGCAGAACATGATGTTATGGCTGCGGCAATATTAGTTACTGACTCCTCGGAATTAGCAATAGAAGTAGAAGTAGAATTAATTAGGCGAGTTGGTAGAACTAAACATCACGAACGGATTAAAAGCGCACTAGCTGGTATTCAATCTGCAATCGTACTTGTCGATAGCGTTGCGCAAGGTATCGATGTTCTTAATGCTTACGCTGGCGAGCATGTAGAAATTCAGACTCGCAACGCGAGAGAAGTCGCTGATCAAGTTCGAAATGCTGGCGCGGTATTTATCGGTAGATTTTCACCAGTTTCTTTGGGTGATTACAGCGCTGGTTCAAACCATGTTTTGCCAACCGGTGGATGTGCTTGTCATTCAAGTGGCTTATCGGTACAAACTTTCCTACGCGGATTACATTTTATTGAATATGATCAAGTGGCATTTAGTGAAATTACTTCTACGGTAATTACTCTTGCCAATGCTGAAGACTTGCCAGCCCACGGTGAAGCAATGAGTGCGCGTTTGGAAAAATCATGAGTACTAATTGGCCGGCATGGCTGCCACTACGCGGAGATTTGCAACCTCTTTCACCATATGGCGCACCGCAAATACCGGCTGATGCGCTTTTAAATACTAATGAAAATCCATATCCACCTTCAGAAGAATTAATTGAGGCAATAACTAAAGCAGTGGCAAGCGTTGCTGGAACGCTAAATCGCTACCCAGATCGAGATGCAACTGGGCTTCGTTCCTTGCTTGCTATTTTTATAAATGAATTATCTGATACAAAATTTAGTGCGGAAAATATTTGGGCGGCAAATGGCAGTAATGAAGTTATCCAATCAATTTTCTTAGCTTTCGGTAAAGGCGCAGCTCTTGGATTTACCCCCTCATATTCAATGCACCCCATAATCGCCCAAATAACTGGGACGAAGTGGATCCATGGAAAACGAAATCCTGATTTGACTTTTAATTTGCCGGAAGCGATCCAAGAAGTTGAAAAGCATGAACCAACGCTTACATTTATTACGACCCCAAATAACCCTACGGGGGATTGCATACCGCTCGCCGATATTGTTTCGCTAGCCCACGTCGTCGCACGCTTTAATGGCTTGCTCGTTGTCGATGAAGCATATGCAGAATTTTCGCAAGAAAAATCGGCAGTAACTTTAATTGCGACTTTGCCAAATCTTGTTGTCATTCGTACTATGAGCAAGGCATTTGCTTTCGCAGGAGCTCGCTTGGGTTATTTGGTTGCAAATTCGCATGTAAAGGATGCGATGATGCTGGTTCGACTCCCTTATCATTTGAGCGCTCTTACGCAAGCCGCCGCAACTGTTGCGATAAATTTCAGAAGCCAATTGTTGTCAAATATCGCACGACTTGTAGATTCACGCGAAATAATGAGTAAAAAATTGAAGGCCCTTGGTTTGGATGCGATACCTAGTAGCGCTAATTTCATTCTCTTCACTGGATTTGCGCCAAGCGCGCCACAACTATGGCAAGAACTCCTTGATAGGGGCGTTCTTATTCGAGATGTGGGATTATTTGGTTATCTTCGAGTAACGATTGGCACCGAAACCGAAAACACTGCCTTTATTAGCGCACTAACCGAGGCACTTAAATCAGGAGAAAAAAAATGAGAACTGCGCGAGTTGAACGTATTACGAAAGAATCCCACGTTCTTGTGGAGCTCAACCTCGATGGTGATGGTTCTGTATCAGTAGATACTGGCGTTCCATTTTTTGATCATATGCTCTCGCAACTTGGTAAACATTCTGGTTTTAATTTAACAGTAAAGACAACTGGTGATGTAGAAGTTGATTCACACCACAGCGTTGAAGATACATCTCTTGCTTTTGGCCAAGCTTTGCGAGAAGCCTTGGGCGATAAAGCAGGAATAAGACGGTTTGGTGATTCGATGGTTCCACTCGATGAAGTCTTAGTCCAAGCCGCTGTTGATCTATCTGGACGTCCTTATTTAGTACATCGGCAACCTGAAATTGTTGAGCTAATTGGAACTTTCGATACAACCCTTGGTAAACACATTTGGGAATCCATTGTTGCCGAAGCCCGCATCGCTTTACATATTCGAGTTCTTGAAGGACGCAATGCCCACCATGTTTTCGAAGCACAATTTAAGGCCGTTGCGCGCGCCTTGCGTGATGCGGTCTCACTCGATGGGCGTGTTGCAGGCATACCTTCGACAAAAGGTTCTCTTTGATAGCAATTCTTGATTACGGTTCTGGCAACTTGCGTTCTGCCGAGCGCGCCTTTGCAACAAGTGGCCAAGAAGTTGTAGTTACTAGCGATAGACGTACTGCCCTAGATGCTGATGGCTTAGTTGTTCCAGGAGTTGGAGCTTTCGCTGCTTGCATGCAGGGTCTTAAAAGTATTTCAGGTGATGAGATAATTCGCGAAAGGATTAGTAAAGAACGACCAATCTTTGGAATTTGTATCGGAATGCAGATTCTATTTACATCAGGGTTAGAACAAGCCAAAGCAAAACCGCACGATGGTGTTGCAATTTGGAAAGGTGAGATTGGCCAATTACACGCACCCATCTTGCCGCACATGGGTTGGAACACCGTTGATACCCCAGCTGGATCTACTTTATTTGAAGGCATCGAAGATCAATTTTTTTACTTCGTACATTCTTATGCTGCTAAAGAAAGTGTTGGTCAGTTACAAAGTTGGAGCACCTATGGCGAAAGATTCCTCTGTGCAGTTGAAGACTCCTATGTAAGTGCAACCCAATTTCACCCAGAAAAATCTGGAAGCGCCGGGTTGAAATTAATTAAGAATTGGGTGCAATCGATATGAATTATTTGGAGCTCTTACCCGCCATCGATGTAAAAGATGCTCGCGCAGTGCGTTTGGTACAAGGTGAATTATCCAAGGAAAGTATTTACGGAGAGCCACTAGAGGTCGCACTGGAATTTCAAAGTGCAGGTGCGCAATGGATTCACCTTGTTGATCTAGATGCCGCCTTTGGACGCGGTGATAACTCCGAACTTCTGGCCAAAGTGGTAGGAACACTTGATATTAAAGTCGAATTATCTGGTGGAATTCGCGATGACCAATCACTAACGCGCGCACTGGCAACTGGTTGTACCCGAGTAAATCTAGGAACTGCAGCCCTTGAAGATCCGCAGTGGACATCGCGCGTAATCGCGCAATACGGTGATCGCATTGCAGTAGGACTAGATGTTCGCGGTCATACATTGGCTGCGCGCGGTTGGACTAAAGAAGGTGGCAATCTTTTTGAAACTCTTGCACGTTTAGATCGCGATGGTTGCGTGCGCTATGTCGTAACCGATGTAACAAAGGACGGAACACTTGCTGGACCAAATTTCCAATTATTGAAATCTGTCTGTGCCGCAACAGATAGACCAGTAATTGCTAGTGGTGGAATTTCATCGCTATCTGATATTGCCGAGCTTGCAAAGTTGCGATCAATTGGTATTGAAGGTGCAATAGTTGGTAAAGCTCTATATGCCGAAGCATTTACTTTGCAAGAAGCCCTAAAAGTTGCATCGCAATGACGCTTTCATTCCGAATTATTCCTTGTCTTGATGTAAGTGATGGACGCGTAGTTAAAGGCATAAATTTTACAAATCTGATTGATGCTGGAGATCCAGTTGAAATGGCTGCGCTCTATGGGCGAGAAGGTGCTGACGAATTAACTTTTCTTGATATTTCAGCATCAACACAGGGACGCGAAACAACCTTAGATGTAGTTCGGCGCACTGCAGAACAAGTTTTTATTCCATTGACTGTGGGCGGCGGAATCCGAAGTGTTGAAGATGTAGATCGATTATTGCGCGCAGGCGCCGATAAAGTTTCAATAAATACCGCCGCAATTTTGCGCCCAGAATTGATTGCAGAAATTGCTGATCGTTTTGGCTCTCAAGTTTTAGTTATTTCAGTCGATGCGCGCCGTGCGCGTACCGCTTCAGGTTTTGAAGTGACAACGCATGGCGGTCGTGAAGGAAGCGGCCTCGATGCACTGGCTTGGATAGAAAAAGCATGCGCACTTGGTGTTGGGGAGATACTTCTAAATTCCATGGATGCCGATGGCACTCGTGCTGGTTATGACATTGGAATGATTACGGCGGTTCGCTCTATTTCAAAAGTTCCGGTAATTGCAAGTGGTGGCGCGGGTTCACTCGCAGATTTTGCATCGGCGCTAGATGCAGGCGCAGATGCGCTACTTGCTGCCAGTGTATTTCACTTCGGAATTTATCGCATTGGTGATGTGAAGTCATTTCTAAGTAACCAGGGATATTCCATGCGCACTGCGGATAGTAAGTAAGGCACAATTTAGCCATGACGAAAATCCAATTACGCGCAGATGTTGCGGCTCTGCTAAAAGATTCTTCGCTTCTCATCCCAGCCATTGCTCAAGATGTAGATTCCCATGAAGTTTTGATGTTGGCTTATATGAACACCGAATCTTTAGAAGCAACTCTGTCTACTGGCAATGCAACGTACTGGAGCCGCAGTCGCGATGAACTATGGGTAAAAGGCGCAACTTCTGGACATACCCAGAAAGTTCATTCGATTTCTTTAGATTGCGATGGGGATGCACTTTTATTACAAGTTACACAAGTCGGAGTTGCATGCCATACCGGTGATCACACATGTTTTCACAAGCGATTAACTTTGGATGGTAAATAAAAGTGAATCTTGAAGAGTTTCGAGAATATGCCAAGAGTTTTAATGTAATTCCGGTATCTCGAAAATTATTGGCCGATGGAGAAACTCCGTTAGGTGTTTATCGCAAGTTAGCTAAAAATGCGCCAAATACTTTTCTGCTTGAATCAGCAGAACATGGCGGGGCATGGTCGCGCTATTCATTTATTGGTGCCCATAGCCAAGCAACCCTTACCGAGAAAGATGGGCTGGCGATTTGGCAAGGTAATCCACCAGTTGGAGCACCTAGTGGGATAGATCCACTCGTTGCGCTGCGTATTTCTACTTCTCAATTAAGATCACCAAGAATTGATGGATTACCACCTTTAACTGGTGGTTTAGTTGGTTACATGGGATACGACGCCATTCGTCGTTTAGAAAAATTACCACAGATTTCTGAAAAGGATTTAGATCTTCCCGAAATTGCTTTTATGCTAACTAGTGATCTCGCAGTTCTAGATCACAGCGATGGAACGATTACATTAATTGCCAATGCTATTAATTGGGACGCCAGTGATGAGCGAATCGATCAATCCTTTGAATCGGCGATAGCACGCCTAGATCGTATGCAAAGCGAATTAGAATCATCGCTAGCTGGCCATATTTCAGAATTAGAAAATCCTGTGGCACCAGTCTTTAGCGCCAACATCACAGACGAGGAATTTAAAGCGAAAATTCTTGCAGCAAAGGAAGAAATTTTTGCCGGGGAGGCCTTCCAAATAGTTTTATCACAACGCTTTGCCATGGAATGCACTGCCGATGCCCTCGATGTATATCGCGCTTTGCGCCTTAGTAACCCAAGCCCTTATATGTACTTGTTTAGATTTAGCGATGGAATCGAAGTTGTTGGCTCGAGTCCAGAAGCCTTGGTCAAAGTTACCGATAGAGAGGTAATGATTCACCCAATCGCTGGAACGCGTAAGCGTTCAGCCTCTCCTGAAGAAGATCATCGTTTGAGTGAGGAACTACTAGCAGATCCAAAAGAGCGTGCGGAGCATTTAATGTTAGTTGACCTAGGACGAAATGACTTAGGTCGAATTTGTAAATCCGGCTCGGTTGAAGTAATTGATTTCATGCACATCGAACGCTATTCCCATGTTATGCATATTGTTTCTACCGTTACTGGAGTTTTATCAGATAAGTGTGCACCGATTGATGCTCTTTTTTCTGTCTTTCCGGCTGGAACGTTAAGTGGGGCACCAAAACTACGTGCGATGGAAATTATTGAAGAACTCGAACCAACGCGGCGCGCACTCTATGGCGGAGCCATTGGCTACTTAGATTTCACCGGAAATATAGATACATGCATTGCAATTCGCACCGCACTAATCCTCCGTGGCAAAGCCTATGTTCAAGCAGGGGCAGGCGTTGTTGCCGATTCAGATCCTGAATCAGAAAATCAAGAATGCCTAAATAAGGCTGCGGCCGTCCTCGGTGCAATCGCGAACGCAAACACAATGCGAACTAGCTGATGAATGATTTTCTGCCCTTTTTCATCTCACTTGGAGTTGTCATTCTTATCGTGACTGCCTTTGGAAGAAAAATTCGTTTATCTTCTCGCTATGAAAGAAAACCGCGAATACTTAACAACTGGAACTCACTCGATAGTGGAATTGATCCAACGCAGAATGAAGATGAAGTATGAGCGTTCTTGATTCAATAATCGAGGGCGTACGCGAAGATTTAGCCGATCGTAGAATCTCGATGGCCCAAATTCACGAACAGATTGAAAAAGCCGATCCTGCCTTAGATGCCATGGATTTTTTGCGTCGTGAGAATCTGGCAATTATCGCGGAAATAAAGCGATCATCTCCTAGTAAAGGTGAACTTGCACGCATCGCCGATCCCGCATCACTGGCACAGCAATATCAAAGCGCTGGAGCCAGCGCCATTAGCGTTCTAACTGAGCGCCGCCGCTTTGGTGGCTCACTTGAAGATTTAGATGCAGTGCGCCAAAGTGTAAGTATTCCAATCTTGCGTAAAGATTTTATGGTTGATGAGTATCAATTCTATGAAGCTCGAGCCCATGGTGCCGATATTGTTTTATTAATCGTTGCAGCGATTTCTAAAAATCAACTCAGCGATTTCTATCAACTGACCATCGCGCTAGGAATGAGTGCACTTGTTGAAGTGCATACCAACGAAGAGCTTGAGAGCGCACTAAGCATTTCGCCCGATATAATTGGCGTTAATTCACGAAATTTAAAAACGCTTGAAGTTGATAGGAAAGTTTTCGCCAACTTAATCCCACGATTACCCGAAAATATAGTTCGAGTTGCTGAATCTGGAATTTCTACCCGCGCAGATGTTGAATTTGCCCAAAAACAAGGAGCTAATGCAATTTTAGTTGGCGAGGCGCTAGTTCGTGCGGAAAATTTGCAGGAAAGAATGCGCGAATTACGTGGGCTAGATAGACTTTAGAAATGCTAAAAAATCCCGTGGATGCAAAATCGGAAATTTTAGGGCACTTCGGTCCATATGGTGGCCGTTTTGTTCCGGAAGCTCTAATTGGTGCGCTTGAAGAATTAGAAGCAGCCCACTTTTCTGCGCAGAAAGATCCCGCTTTTCTTGCCGAACTTGCCGAGCTTCATCGCTCGTACACAGGTCGCCCGAGTCTTCTTACTGAAGCACCACGTTTTGCATTACATGCAGGAGGCGCGCGCATTTTACTAAAGCGTGAAGATCTCAATCACACAGGAAGTCACAAAATTAATAATGTTTTAGGTCAAGCACTTTTAACTAAACGAATGGGTAAGAAACGAATTATTGCTGAAACTGGTGCAGGACAACATGGCGTTGCAGCAGCAACAGCGGCTGCGCTAATGGGACTTGAATGTGTTGTTTATATGGGCGAGGAAGATACCCGTCGCCAATCACTAAATGTTGCGCGCATGAAATTATTAGGCGCCGAAGTTATTGCCGTTACTGCTGGCTCAAAGACACTTAAAGATGCCATCAATGAAGCAATGCGGGATTGGGTTACTAACGTTGAAACTACACATTACTTACTAGGGACTGTGGCTGGCCCACATCCTTTCCCTATCATGGTCCGTGATTTCCACCGAATAATCGGTCAAGAATCGCGCGAACAGGTCTTGCAACTAACAGGACGGCTACCGGATGCAGTATTGGCCTGTGTTGGTGGTGGTTCTAACGCAATTGGAATTTTTTATGACTTTATTCCTGACCAATCTGTGCGCTTAATCGGTTTAGAAGCAGGTGGTGATGGCGTTGAAACTGGTCGCCATGCAGCAGCAATTACAGGTGGGTCTGCCGGAGTCCTACATGGAACTCGTTCATATATTTTACAAGATGCGAATGGACAAACGATCGAATCGCATTCAATATCTGCAGGTTTAGATTATCCAGGTGTTGGCCCAGAGCATGCTTATCTGCACGATATCGGACGCGCCCAATATCGCGCAATCACAGATGCTCAAGCGATGAACGCTTTTGCTCTTCTTTGTAAAACTGAAGGGATTATTCCCGCAATTGAATCTGCGCACGCGCTAGCAGGGGCTATCCAAGTTGGAAATGAATTAGGCTCTGATGCCATAATTCTTATTAATCTTTCCGGCCGTGGAGATAAAGATGTACAAACCGCCGCCCAATATTTTGGAATTCCACTCTAGCTATGGCAACTGAACTAGAAAAACTTTTTGCTACTGCAAAATCACAAAACCGCGCAGTATTAATTGCCTATATTCCTGCAGGTTTTCCAACGCAAGCGGGTTGCAAAAAAGTAATTAAAGCCCTTGTCGGCGCTGGCGTTGACGCAATCGAAATTGGTTTCCCCTATAGCGACCCAGTGATGGATGGTCCAACGATTCAAAGCGCTGCAGAAATATCGCTAAAAAATGGAACTGGCGCGGCCGAAGTCTTCGATGCCCTTAAAACTGCTCACGATGCTGGGGTAGCAAGTGTCGTAATGACTTATTGGAATCCAATTGAAAGATATGGAGCTTCAAATTTTGCAAAATCAATTTCAGCAAATGGTGGTTCTGGTGTAATTACTCCTGATCTAACAATTGAAGAATCCGAAGATTGGTTAAATGCAACCTTCGATGCCGCAATTAATTCAATTTATGTGGTAGCCCCTAGTACAACCGATGCCCGACTTGCCAAAGTTACCGAGTTGTGCGGCGGTTTTGTCTATGCTGCAAGTCTGATGGGAACCACGGGGGCACGAAATAGTATTTCAGCGGGGGCACAAGATTTAGTGGCGCGAATTCGAAAAGTAACAACGTTGCCGATTGCAGTTGGCCTTGGTGTATCAACCCGAGAACAGGCACAACAAGTTGCTGGATATGCCGATGGCGTCATAGTTGGTTCAGCCTTTATTAAGCTCTTACTCCAAGCCAAGGATGAAGCGAGCGGAATTTCCGCAGTTACGGAGCTGGCTAAAGAATTAGTCGAAGGAGTTCGGCAAGGGCGATGAAATTTTTTTCAGCTAACAAATTGGAGATTATTACCTTTATCGTTCGCATAATTCTGGGTGGGGTTCTGCTTGCATCAGGAATACTTAAAGCAAAAGATCCGGCAGAATCTGCCAATGCAGCAGCTGCATATAAAATTCTGCCAACCAATATTGCGCACCTCTTTGGATATGGCTTGCCTTGGCTAGAAATCGCAATCGCTTTCTTATTAATTCTAGGAATTTCTGTGCGATTGGCAGCTTTTCTAGGTGGATTTATCATGCTTGTTTTTGTTGCTGCAATCGCATCCGTTTGGTCGCGCGGGATTTTAATTGATTGCGGGTGCTTTGGTGGTGGGGGAGTTATAGATCCATCAAAGGCAACCGAGGCCTATCGCAGTTATTTTTTGGCAATTCTCCGAGATTTGGCGTTGGCACTTGGTGGGCTATACCTATACTTTTTCCCTCATGGAATTTTAAGTTTTGATAAAAAATCAATAACGAATGCTTAGGGAGTAGAGATGGCCAAGAGCTCGAAATCATCAAAGAGCAGTGGAGATAAGTTCACCCGTTGGCTTGTTATTGGAATGGTTGCACTGGTCGTAATTACAGGTGGGGGTTTTAGTTTACTAAACCAGAACAATAAAAACTCTGAAGCCCTAATTGAACTCAATGATTTTAAAGTTGGTGCACCGATTCCTGCCAGTATCGATATTATAAATGGATCGGCAATTGCTCTCAATACTGGCGCAACGAAAGTAATAGATATTTGGGTAGATCCACAATGCCCAGCCTGTAAAGTTTTTGAAGACGCCAATGGTGGGTACATTGATAATTTAATTCGCACCAATAAAGCCTCAGTTCGTTTCCATATTTTGTCATTTCTTGGAGATGAGTCAGTTCGGGCTGCAAATGCGACATTTTGTGCGGCCGATGAAAAACACTTTTTAGATTTCCATAAGGCGCTCTATCTTGTTCAATCACCCGTTAAAAATTCCGGTTTTTGGAGCAATGAAACCTTATTGGATATTGGCTCAGCCGTTGGTATTAAATCCAAGTCATTCCAAGATTGCGTCACAAAAGGAAGCAAGCTGGATTTAGTAAAGGCCAATTATGGATCCATGGAAAAATTTGGCATTAAAGGCACTCCCACAGTTTTCATCAATGGAAAATTATGGGAGCGCAAGTCAAGCGACTTTAATCTTGCAGAATTTAGCGCAGCAGTAGAGCAGGGCTAAAAAATGTACCGCTCGTTTCCCACACCAAAAATTTCGGTTCTAGAAATCGGACCAATAACAATTCACCTTTATGCGCTTTTCATCCTGGCAGGGATTGCAATTGCTATCTGGCTAGGAAATAAGAGATTTCTTCTTCGTGCCCCACATGGTGACTCGGTAGTTTCAGAGGTTGCAATTTTTGCGGTGCCAGCTGGTGTGATCGGTGGACGTATTTATCATGTGATTTCTTCGCCATCAGCCTATTTCGGCGTGAATGGTAACCCTCTCGATGCGCTAAAAATTTGGCAAGGCGGTCTTGGAATATGGGGCGCAATTTCAATTGGAACGTTAGCTGCATGGTTTCGCTACAAGCAATTAGCAAAACGAATTGATCTACCACCTTTTGCTTTATTTATGGATGCACTAGCCCCCGGTGTTTTATTTGCGCAAGCGATTGGGCGTTTTGGAAATTGGTTTAATGGCGAACTTTTTGGTCGCCCGCTCCGCGCTCCTTGGGCTTTAGAAATACCGCTTTATAAACGCCCAATTGGTTTTGAACAATTTGAAACATTTCATCCTACTTTTCTTTATGAAGCTCTATGGTCCATAATTCTTGCAATACTTTTAATTGCACTAAAAGAGCGCCTCTACGCGGGTCAGATTTTTACTCTTTATATTCTTGGCTATTGCATTGGCCGTTTCTTCATTGAAATTATTCGAATTGATGCTGCCAACACGATTGGGGGAGTTCGCGTAAATGTCTGGGTTAGCGCACTTGTCGGTTTTGGCGCGCTCATTATCTACTGGAAAAACGTTCAAAAATCACCGAAAAATTCGGGTACTCTTTAAAACATGGCACTTGAAGATGTTTATACGCGAAATTTACATCACCGTTCCCATCGGGCAGGTTGGTTACGGGCAGCCGTCCTTGGCGCAAATGATGGTCTAGTTTCGATAGCAAGTTTGATGATAGGCGTTGCTGCGGCCAAGGCGGACAGTTTTTTAATAACAGCTGGAATCGCCGGAATAAGCGCAGGCGCCATGTCAATGGCAGTTGGTGAATATGTTTCAGTTCGTTCACAAAATGATATTGAAGAGTCTGATCGCCAATTGGAGATCCAACATTTAGCCCTTGATCCGCAAGGTGAATTAATTGAACTACAGCAAATATATATTGAACGTGGTTTAACTCCAGATTTGGCGCATCAAGTTGCAGTTGCGATGCATGAGAAGGATCCATTGGCTGCGCATTTGCGCGATGAGATTGGGCAACATCCGCACACCAAAGCCCGCCCAGTTCAAGCTGCGATTGCTTCTGCACTTAGCTTCACAATCGGTGGCCTTATTCCATTAATGGGCGCATTCGCTCCAACTCTTGGCGCCAAAGCGTGGAGCATCGTTTCTTTTACGATTTTTGGTTTGATTTGTACAGGAATAATTAGTGCCAAAATATCTGGCGCCAAAGTTGCAATTCCAACAATTCGAGTCATCATCGGTGGTTGTTTAGGCATGCTAGTCACTGCCGGTATCGGCCAATTAGCGCATATGAGCGGGATTTAATTTAAGCCATAGCTTTTAATCGGCTCTACTTCTTGATACCCTTCTCTCAAGTAATAGGGCCAAAGTTGTCCCGCTTGATAAGGACAACAGGAGTAAAAAATTCGTGGTGCTACCCAGTAATTTCCCGCATACACAAGGTCTCTATGACCCTGCCAATGAACACGATGCGTGCGGTGTTGCTATGGTTGCAACTTTAAATAAAGTTGCAACACATGAAATTGTTGAAAAAGCGCTAACTGCACTGCGCAATTTAGAACATCGTGGTGCATCAGGGGCTGAACCAGATAGTGGTGATGGTGCAGGAATTCTTATTCGAGTTCCTGATGATTTCTATCGCGCAGTTACAAATTTTGAGTTACCCAAGGCCGGTTCCTATGCAACAGGAATTGCATTCATCGCAAAAGGCGTGGATATCAAAGACGAGATAGCAAAGATTGCGAGCGATGAAGGGTTAGTAGTTTTGGGTTGGCGCGAGCTTCCAATAAACTCAAAAAACCTAGGCAAAACTGCGTTATCTGTAATGCCAGCATTTGAGCAACTCTTCATTTCAGGCAGCAAAGGCGAAAACGGAATTGTACTAGATCGTCTGACTTTTATTCTGCGAAAACGTGCTGAGCACAGACTAGAAGTTTATTTTTCATCCCTTTCATCACAAACAATTGTCTATAAGGGAATGTTAACTACTGGACAGTTAGAAGAATTTTTTCCAGACTTAAGTGATAAAAGGGTCATTTCTCCGCTAGCCCTTGTTCATTCACGTTTCTCAACTAATACTTTTCCTTCATGGCCGCTCGCCCATCCTTATCGCTTTATCGCCCACAATGGCGAAATAAATACTATTAAGGGAAATCGTAATTGGATGCGCGCGCGCGAATCATTGTTAGCGAGTGATTTGATTCCGGGGGATTTAAATCGACTCTTCCCAATCGTTGAAAGTTCAGGAAGTGATAGCGCATCCTTTGATGAAGTTTTAGAACTTTTATATTTAGGCGGGCGTTCATTGCCGCACGCAGTTTTGATGATGATTCCCGAGGCTTGGGAAAATCATGTTTCCATGTCGCAATCGCATCGTGATTTTTATGCTTTTCACGCATCCCTTATGGAACCTTGGGATGGTCCTGCTTGCGTAACTTTTACTGATGGAAATCAAGTTGGAGCAGTATTAGATAGAAATGGTTTGCGCCCATCGCGCTTTTGGGTAACCGATGACGGTTTAGTAATCCTTGCAAGTGAAGTAGGTGTCTTAGATATACCAGCGGAGAGAATTGTCCGTAAAGGTCGCTTGCAACCTGGGAAAATGTTCTTAGTCGATATTGCCGCCGGTCGAATTATTGAAGATGAAGAGATTAAAGAGGAATTAGCAATGGCAGCGCCATACGGTGACTGGCTCCATGCGGGGATAGTTAAATTAACTGATCTCCCTTCGCGCGAACATATTCTTTATCCTCATTCATCGGTAATTCGTCGTCAAAGAGCCTTTGGTTACACGGAAGAAGATTTGCGAATTTTAATTACACCGATGGCAAAGAACGCAATGGAAGCTCTAGGTTCTATGGGAACTGATTCGCCAATTGCAGCGCTTTCAACTCGCCCACGTCTGCTATTTGATTACTTTTCACAACTCTTCGCACAAGTTACTAATCCGCCACTGGATGCAATTCGCGAAGAATTAGTTACAAGTTTGGGTGGATCTATCGGTCCTGAACATAACTTGCTAGAGCCTGGACCCTTATCTTGTCGTCAAATCTCACTTCCCTTTCCAGTCCTAGATAATGATGAACTTTCAAAAATTATTCACGTAAATGCCGATGGTGATTTCCCCGGTTTAAGTGCACATGTAGTGCGTGGATTATTTCCTGTTGCAGGAGGTGGCGCTGCTCTTCGAAAGCGAATCGATGAAATCAAGGGCGAAGTTAGCGAAGCTATCGCCAACGGCGACCACATAATTGTTCTCTCAGATCGTGATGGCGATGCTGATAACGCGGCGATTCCTTCACTTTTATTAACTTCTGCAGTTCACCATCATTTAATTCGCGAAAAAACACGTACAATTGTTGGCCTAGTAGTAGAAGCCGGAGATGTTCGAGAAGTCCACCATGTCGCACTTCTAATTGGTTATGGCGCAGCCGCTGTTAATCCATATCTTGCAATGGAGAGCGCCGAAGATTTAGTTTTGCAAGGAATTATCACTGGAATTACGCCAGAGAAAGCTGTTCGTAACTTGATCAAGGGTCTTGGCAAAGGCGTTCTAAAAGTTATGTCCAAGATGGGAATTTCAACAATCGCTTCATACACAGGAGCGCAAGTTTTCGAAGCGATAGGACTTAGCAATGAAGTTGTAGATGAGTTCTTTGTCGGCACAACTTCACGCTTAGGTGGAATAAGCCTTGACACAATTGCTGATGAAACAATTGCGCGTCACCACATTGCTTATCCACCAGGTGGTGAAATTCCTGGAACTAAACGTCTGCCAATCGGGGGTGAATATCAATGGCGCCGTGAAGGCGAGCCACATCTATTTGACCCAGAAACGGTTTTTACCTTGCAGCATTCAACTCGCAATAAACGCTACGACATTTTCAAGCGCTATACAGATCGAGTTAATGAGCAATCAACTCGCTTAATGACGCTGCGCGGATTGTTTGAATTAACAAGTGGTAAGAATTCACCAATTCCAATTGATGAAGTCGAACCAGCCAGCGCCATTATTAAACGTTTCTCAACTGGAGCCATGTCGTACGGTTCAATTTCTCAAGAAGTTCATGAAACTTTGGCAATTGCAATGAATCGCATTGGTGGAAAATCAAATACTGGTGAAGGTGGGGAAGATCCAAATCGTTACTTGCCGATGGCAAATGGAGATTCAAAACGTTCTGCCATTAAGCAAGTTGCCAGCGGTCGTTTTGGTGTAACAAGTGAGTACTTAGTTAATTCTGATGATATTCAAATTAAAATTGCGCAAGGTGCAAAACCGGGCGAAGGCGGTCAGTTACCAGGCAACAAGGTTTATCCATGGATTGCCAAAGTGCGTTATTCAACTCCCGGTGTCGGTTTAATCTCGCCGCCACCGCATCATGATATTTATTCAATCGAAGATTTAGCTCAACTAATTCACGATTTGAAGAATGCTAATAAGGATGCACGTGTGCATGTAAAACTAGTTGCCGAAGTAGGCGTCGGAACCGTTGCCGCAGGGGTTAGCAAAGCCCACGCCGATGTTGTTCTAATTTCTGGTCACGATGGCGGAACTGGTGCATCGCCACTTACTTCGCTAAAACATGCAGGTGCGCCATGGGAACTTGGCTTGGCCGAAACTCAACAGACGCTTTTGCTAAATGGATTACGCGATCGCATCGTCGTGCAAACCGATGGACAATTAAAAACTGGTCGCGACGTTGTAATTGCCGCGCTATTAGGTGCCGAAGAATTTGGTTTTGCAACTGCGCCACTAGTTGTTTCGGGTTGCATCATGATGCGCGTTTGCCACTTAGATACTTGTCCAGTCGGTGTTGCAACACAGAATCCAGAATTGCGTAAAAAATTCACTGGTAAACCTGAATTTGTGGAAACTTTCTTTGAGTATATTGCCGAAGAAGTTCGCGAATTATTGGCATCCATTGGTATGCGCACACTGGAAGAGGCAATTGGTCGAGTTGAATTTATCAATGCTAAACCTGCTATTACTCATTGGAAAGCCAGCGGGCTAGATTTATCACCGCTATTTTTGCGTCCACAAACTAGTTCTTCACTGCACAATACAAAAAAACAAGATCATGGTTTAGATGCTGCTCTCGATAATGAATTAATCGCGTTATCGCAGAGCGCTCTTACAAGGTCCGAAAACGTGCGAATTGATTTACCAATAAGAAATGTAAATCGAACAGTTGGAACCATGTTAGGCGCGGAAATAACTCGTCGATTTGGGGGAGCAGGTTTACCAACAGACACAATTGATATAACTCTGCATGGTTCTGCAGGTCAATCACTCGGTGCTTTTATTCCGAGCGGCCTAACACTTCGCTTATATGGTGATTCAAATGACTATGTTGCCAAAGGACTCTCTGGGGGGCGCGTAATCGTGCGACCAAATGAGCGGGCAACATTCCTATCATCTGAGAACGTGATTGCCGGAAATGTAATTGGTTATGGCGCTACTTCAGGAGAAATTTTTATCCGCGGAATAGTTGGCGAGCGTTTCTGTGTTAGAAATTCTGGTGCAACTGCAATAGTCGAAGGAATTGGCGATCACGGATGTGAATATATGACTGGTGGAACGGTAATTGTTCTGGGACGCACTGGTCGAAATTTTGCCGCAGGCATGTCAGGGGGGCGCGCATTTGTTTTAGATTTAGATCCGTCGAATGTAAATAGCGAAATGGTTGACATCATTGCAATTCCAGATGATCAACGGGATTTACTTAAATCACTTGTATCTTCATTTGTCGTTGAAACTGGCTCACTAATTGCTGGCGCTTTACTGACAGATTGGAGCGCAGCACTTAATCGTTTTTCAATGGTAATGCCACGCGATTATGCGCGGATACTAGATGCGATGGCACGGGCAACTCGCGAAGGTTTGCCGCCCGATACACATGTGATGGAGGTATCTGCCAATGGCTGATCCAAGAGGGTTTTTAACAACGCCAAGTGAGAATCCTAAACGCCGCCCGGTTGATGTTCGTATCAAAGACTGGCGCGAAGTTTATGAACCGCAGAGTATGGAACAACTGCAAAAACAAGCTGGTCGATGTATGGATTGTGGAATTCCGTTCTGTCACCAAGGTTGTCCGCTTGGAAATCTAATTCCTGAATGGAATGACGCAATCTGGCGTGGGGATACCATTGGCGCGATTGCGCTTTTACATGCAACAAATAATTTTCCAGAATTCACAGGTCGCCTATGTCCAGCTCCGTGCCAAACCGGTTGTGTTCTTGCAATCAACGATGACGCGGTAACCATTAAACAGGTGGAACTTCGCACAATAGAAGAAGCATTTGCTGCTGGAAATGTAAAAGCACTCGCACCAGATCGCCTTACCGGAAAAACTGTTGCCGTAGTTGGGTCGGGTCCTGCAGGTCTAGCGGCCGCGCAACAATTAACCCGCGCTGGGCATACTGTAGTGGTCTATGAACGGGCACCAAAAATAGGCGGTTTAATGCGCTATGGAATTCCAGAATTTAAAATGGAAAAACATATTGTGGATCGACGATTAGAACAGATGGAAAAAGAAGGAACACGTTTTCGCGCAGGCGTTGATGTCGGTGTTGAAATTACTGGAGCACAGTTGCTCAGAAAATACGACGCAATAGTTCTAGCAGTCGGTGCTACGCAATGGCGCGACCTGGCAATTCCTGGACGCGAATTTAAAGGTATTTATCAAGCCATGGAATATTTACCGTGGGGAAATAAACAGGCCCTCGGTGAAATTGACTCTCTGGCAATTAATGTTTTCGGCAAACGCGTAATCATTCTGGGTGGGGGAGATACCGGAGCAGATTGTCTAGGAACTGCAATTCGTCAAGGCGCGGCAAGTGTGATTCAACTTGAAATCATGGCGCGACCAACTGATGAACGTCCATCGACTCAACCATGGCCCATGTATCCCATGATTTATCGAGTTTCAAGTGCGCATGAAGAGGTTGATAACCGATTATTCGCCGTAAGTACCGAAGAATTTCTGGGTGATGACAATTCGAATTTACGTGGAATTCGAATTGTTGAGACAGAATTTATCGATGGAAGCTTTCAATCTAAAGCGGGAACTGAGAAAGAAATTCCCGCGGATTTTGTATTTCTGGCACTGGGCTTCACTGGTCCAGAGAAATCGACCTTGATCTCACAACTAGAAGTTGAATTAGATGAGCGCGGAAATATTAAACGCGATGCGAATTATGCAACTAATATAGAAAGTGTCTATGTGGCGGGTGATGCTGGGCGTGGACAATCCTTAATTGTTTGGGCAATCGCCGAAGGCCGAAGCGCAGCGGCTGCAGTAGATATTTATTTAACAGGTCATACGCAATTACCAGCGCCAATTGAGCCGACTTCTCGCCCGTTAATGGTTTAAGGTAAAGAAATGCGACGCGCGAAAATTGTTTGCACAATGGGGCCTTCAGTTGCATCACCTGAGAAGGTAAAACAATTAATTGCCGCCGGCATGAATATGGCTCGCTTAAATCTTTCACATGGTGAACATCCAGAGCATCAGGCGCAACTAGATGCAGTCCGCAGCGCGGCAAGAGAAGCAAAGGTGGCAGTTGCAATTTTGGTTGATTTACAAGGACCAAAGATTCGTCTGGGACGCTTTAAGGATGGACCGCACGAATTAGCGCGCGGAGATATTTTTACCATTACTACCGACGAAGTAGAAGGCACAAAAGAACGCGTCGGAACAACCTATAAAGGTCTGGCCGGTGATTGTAAAGTCGGTGATCTCATTCTGATCGATGATGGCAATGTAACGGTGGAAGTTATCCAAGTAAAAGGAAACGATGTAATAACTAAAGTTATTGATCCGGGCGCAGTTAGCAATAATAAAGGTATCAATTTACCTGGGGTGGCAGTCTCAGCGCCTGCAATGTCAGAAAAAGATATTGAGGACTTGCGCTGGGGGCTTAAGGCTGGCGCTGACTTTATTGCCCTTTCTTTTGTAAGAAGTGCCGATGATATTAAAAGCGTTCATAAAATCATGGATGAAGTAGGTATTCGAATTCCAGTGATTGCAAAGATCGAAAAACCAGAAGCCGTGGCTAATTTGCAAGAAATCGTGGATGCCTTCGATGGCATCATGGTTGCTCGCGGAGATCTCGGCGTTGAATTACCAATAGAAGATGTCCCGCTAGTTCAAAAACATTGCATCGAACTAGCGCGTGAAGCTGCAAAACCAGTAATTGTTGCAACTCAAATGTTGGATTCTATGATTCATAATTCAAGACCAACTCGCGCCGAAACAACGGATTGCGCAAATGCAGTTCTAGATGGCGCAGATGCTTTGATGTTATCGGGTGAGACAAGTATCGGTTCTTTTGCAATCGAGGCTGTTGAAACAATGGCGCGTATAATTGCACGCACTGAAGAAGGCGGTCTGGAATTAATTCGTCCAATGCGAACTTCTCCGCGCACTAAAGGTGGTGCGATAACCAAGGCTGCAACTGAAGTTGGCGCAATTTTGGATGCTAAATTCTTAGTTGCCTTTACTGAAAGCGGTGATTCTGCAAGGCGCATGTCTCGTCTGCGTTCGCCAATTCCAATCCTTGCGCTGACGCCAAATATTGGAACCTATAACCGCTTAGCACTTTCTTGGGGTGTTGAATCGATGATTACGCAAACCGTTAAACATACCGATGAGATGGTAAAACAAGTCGATACTATTCTTATTAATTCTGGGCGCGCACAAAGTGGCGAGAATGTCATCATCGTTGCAGGTTCGCCTCCAGGAATTCCAGGTTCGACAAATGCAATGCGCGTTCACTGTGTAGGAGATGCTATTGCTGGCATTGCTCCTGCCTACCGCTAGACTTAGGCAATCGGTTTAAAAAAACTGTTTTGCCTCGGTACTCCAACGGTAGAGAGGGCAGTCTCAAACACTGCATAGTGTCGGTTCGAATCCGACTCGAGGCACATGAATGATATAAAGAAAACACGCATTCTTGTTGCCGAAGATGAAGCAATTATCCGGATGGATTTAGTCGAAATGTTGCAAGGCGCTGGCTATGAAGTAATTGCCCAAGCAAGTAATGGCGCAGAAGCAATTGAATTAGCAAATTTGCACAAACCTGATTTAGCAATTTTGGATGTAAAGATGCCAGTCCTAGATGGAATATCGGCAGCAGAAAAAATCATTGGAATCGCACCAGTTCTGATGTTGACCGCATTTAGTCAGAAAGAATTAATTAATCGTGCCCGCGATGCCGGTGTTATGGCCTATGTTATCAAACCTTTTACAATTAGTGATTTAGTTCCAGCAATTGAAATTGCAATCAGTCGCCACACTCAAATGAGTTCATTAGCTACTGAAGTAGCCGACTTACATGATCGATTAGAGGTTCGAAAGCTGATAGATAGGGCCAAAGGTATTTTGATGAAAGCGTTGAATTTATCCGAACCAGAGGCTTTTTCTTGGATTCAAAAGGCGGCGATGGACCGTCGGTTGAGTATGAAGGCGGTGGCTGAGGCCGTTATCGACCCAAAGGCGGTTCCCGAGAATTAGGCAGCCCTTTAGACACAATTGTTACCTAAATGAAACAATTTAAGGTCAAATTTAGATTGTATCAAAACGTTACCCACCATTACTATAAACGCCTCCCTGTCCCGGGACACATGAAAGAAAAATAGGAAGGCACTAAATGAATAAGAAGATTCAGCGCACCCTCGCTCTTGTTGCAGTTGCAGGACTCGCTTTCGGCGTAGTTGCAACATCAAGCGCGCAGGCTGCTCCAAAGACAAAGACTGTATACCTTGCATACCAAGGTCCACTATCTGGTGGAGAAGCATCAACTGGTATTGATGAACAGAACGCAGTCAAGTATGCAATTAAGCTTTATATGGCAACAAATCCTAAAGTAAAGGTTGAACTGGTTTCAGTAGATGACCAAGGAGACCCATCAGTGGCAGCCGTTGTTGCTCCAGGAGTTGGACTAAATAAAAAGATTATTGGTCTGGTAGGTCCTGCCTATTCTGGTGCAACTATCGCATCACTTCCTTATTACAAAGCAGGTCGCTTGCCACTGGTTTCTCCATCGGCAACTCGCGTATCACTAACTGATCCAAAGGCAGCTAATAAGTCTGACTATGGAAAGCCAGTTTTCTACCGCATCGTTGCAACAGATGACAAGCAAGGTCCAGCTCTTGCTAAGTGGGCTACCAAGGGTGTTACTTCTCCAAAAGTTTTCGTTTTCGATGACCAATCAGGATATGCAGTTCCTTTGGCAGGTTATGTAAATGCAGGTCTTAAGAAGTTAAATATTCCACAAGTTGGAACTGATAGCGTTCCAAATACAACCACAGACTTTGCAGGAACAATTGCGAAGATCAAGGCTTCAGGTGCCAACGTGGTTATCTACACTGGTTACTACAGCCAAGGCGCACTATTTATCAAGCAGCTTCGCGACTCAGGTTCAACTGCAATATTTGGAGCTGGCGATGGAGTGTTTAACTCTGAATTCCCTAAACTTGCAGGTAAATCAGCAGAAGGATCAAGAATCACTGGAGTATCTGGTCTAGGCGATGCTAACCCAGCTGTTGAGGTTGCATTCAAGAAGTCTATGGGCGTTTCTTCAGGTGTTTATGCTGTTGAATCTTTCGATGCTACCAATATATTCCTTGAGGGAATTAAGGCTGGAAAACTCTCGCGTAACGCCATGCTCAACTGGGTTAAGGCTTACAAGGGCATCGGTGTTGGTGGAACTGAGTACAAATTCAACAAGCACGGCGACATTGAAGGAGACGGATTCTCTGGCTTCGAGACTGTCAATGGCGTTCTTATTAACAAGGGTCCAGTTAAGTAGCTAATTGGATCTCTTTCAAGTAATGTCATAAAGAGATGGGTGTTTTGGTATCCTTCGCGGAAGCCAAAGCACCCATCTTTACTTGTTAATTCTTTGCCAACTCTTAAAGGAGCCAGATGTTTAACGTTTTTATCCATCAGTTCTGGCAACTGACTTTTTCAGGCATTGCACTTGGTTTTATTTATGTGTTGATTTCTCTGGGTTACACCATGGTTTATGGAGTTCTTCGCATGATTAACTTTGCGAACTCGGAAATTTTTATGTGGGGCACTTTTGCCACAGTTATTGTGGGGCGAGACTTTTTCGATTACACACTTACCTCTGAACCGGTGCACGGAGTAAAATTAGTTTTGGTACTCTTAGTTTCACTTTTGGCATCTATGGCAGTCTCCGGCATAGTTGCGGTCTTCGTTGAGTTTGTGGCTTATCGTAGACTCCGCGCACGTGGAACCAATCGTCTAGCAACTTTGATTTCTGCCATTGGAACTTCTATCGCGCTGGCTGAAGTAATGCGTTTACTCACCCACTCGCGTCCGACTGGTGCGCCTCGAATTCTGGAGAAAGTTATTTTGGCGGAAGTTTGGGGCGCTAATATTCGCCTCGATAACGTGTTAACTATCGTTGCTGCTGGCATAATTTTCGTCTTGCTTGAACGCTTTGTTAAACTCTCGCGTATGGGTAAAGCAATTCGTGCAGCTTCTATGAATGAAGATGCCGCCAAGCTCATGGGGGTGAACCTTAACCAGGTAATAACTGCAACTTTCCTAGTGGGCGGGCTAGCCACAGGTGCAGCCAGCTTCTTCTATGTAACTGTTTTTGAAATAACTAAATTCAACGTTGGTTTCACGATGGGGTTGGCGGCATTTACCGCTGCCGTTCTGGGTGGAATTGGAAACATACGCGGAGCTTTCTTCGGCGGACTTTTCTTAGGTTTATTAGAAACATACGCTTCGGCAATTTTAGGTACGCAGTGGAAAGCAGTCTCGGTCTTTCTTGTCTTAATTCTCGCATTACTCTTTCGACCCAACGGGCTTTTTGGTGAAGCCGTTCAGCAAACGAGGGCATAATGTTGAACTTACGAGATGCTGGTGCATCAATTTGGGAAAAATCCAATCGCTTTCAACGCACTCTTATCTCAGTCGGCACAATCGCGCTGGTGGCGATGTTGCCTTTTGCCGGAAATACCATCTTAGCTACTCCTATTGCTGCATACGGTGCGGTACTGGTTTACCCGGTCGGCATGTTCGTGCTGATGGCGCTTGGCTTAAATATTGTAGTTGGCAAGTCCGGACTGCTCGATTTAGGATATGTGGCCTTCTTCGCAATTGGTGCTTATACAATGGCGATTCTGGGAAGTCGTACTACTTTAAATACTTGGGAGATTATGCCAATCGGTATTGCCCTTGCCATGTTCTCGGGCGTGCTCCTAGGCTTGCCTTCATTGCGGGTGCGGGGAGATTACCTTGCAATAGTGACTTTAGGTTTCGGTGAAATTGTCCGTCTTGTGTTTCTCAACTCCACTTGGTCAAATGGACCAAACGGAGTTTCGGGTATTCCGCTGCCTCCCGATATTTTGGGCCAACAATTTAAATTAGAAGATCAGAAACTTTTCTTCTGGGTTGTACTAGTGATGATTCTTCTTACCATTTGGATGATTCGCAGACTCTCTATTCGCCGCCCCGGACGTGCGTGGGAAGCGATTCGCCAAGATGAAGATGCTGCCCAACTTATGGGTGTGCCAACGCTTAAGTATAAAATTTGGTCATTTGTGCTCGGCGCTGCCGTAGCCGGTGCCGCTGGTGTTCTCTTTGCTTCTAAAACCCTCTTTATAGCACCAGAAATGTTTACTTTGAATGTTTCCATTTTAATTCTCTGCTGCGTTGTATTCGGTGGCATTGGAAATATCTGGGGAGTTATAGCTGGAGCAGCGATTTTGGGTTACTTACCAGATCGAATTCGCTTCATCGCCGATGCGCGGCTGCTTGTTTTTGGAATTATTCTAGTTGCAGTTATGAACTTCCGCCCTGATGGTTTGCTTCCACGTAAGAAACGCGAGAAAGCACTTATTGAGAAGGCAGGAACCCAGAAATGAGCGCTAGCGTTCTTAAACTCGAAAACTTAACGATGCAGTTCGGTGGAATTACCGCCCTCGATTCCGTGAATCTAGAAATTAATGAAGGCGAAATCCTAGCGCTCATTGGTCCAAACGGTGCTGGTAAAACAACGGTATTTAATGTTATCACCGGGGTTTACCAAGCCACCTCGGGTAAAGCAGAGTTTTACGGAACCAACTTAATTGGAATGAAGCGTCATCACATTACCAAATTAGGCATTGCGCGTACTTTCCAAAATATCCGACTTTTTGGAGATATGACGACTCTGGAAAATGTTCTTACTGCCACCGATGTTCATAAGAAGAGTGGGCTGGTGGGAGCTCTATTTGGCACACCGCGTGCGCGGCGGGAAGAGCGCGAAAATCGTGGCAAGGCACACGAAATTTTAGATTTCATCGGTATCGATCAATATTCAGATCGCTTAGCTCGCAACTTGCCTTACGGTGTGCAACGGCGGTTAGAAATTGCGCGCGCCTTAGGTACTGGCCCAAAATTACTCCTTCTTGATGAGCCAGCAGCAGGTTTTAACCCACAAGAAAAAGTTGAATTGGGTGAAACAATTAAACGCATCCGCGATGCTGGTTACACAGTTCTACTGATCGAACACGATATGTCTTTGATCATGGGGATCTCCGATCGGGTTGCGGTTTTGGATTTTGGTCAGAAAATTGCGGATGCCAAGCCAGCAGAGGTACAGAACGATCCACGTGTTATTGAAGCGTATTTAGGAGTACCTGCCGATGCGTCTTGAAATTAAAGATCTTCACGTTCATTACGGCAAAATTGAAGCCATCAAAGGTGTATCCATTGTTGTCAATGAAGGTGAAATTGTCACCCTCATTGGTGCCAATGGTGCGGGCAAAACAACGATGCTAAAAACTATTTCAGGGCTGCGTCCAGTTTCATCAGGGCAAATAATTTTCAATGGCGAAGATATCTCAAAAGTTCCAGCGCATAAGCGGGTTGATTTAGGTCTATCACAGGCACCAGAAGGGCGCGGTATTTTCCCTGGTATGACCGTTTTAGAGAACCTAGAAATGGGAAAATTTCACCGCAAAGATCGCAAAGTTGAAATGGTGGAAGATCTCGAGAAGGTCTATTCCCTCTTCCCACGATTGCAAGAGCGCCACTCACAAGCTGGCGGAACGCTCTCTGGTGGAGAACAACAGATGCTTGCTATCGCACGTGCGTTAATGTCACGTCCAAAAGTCTTACTGCTAGATGAACCGTCTATGGGATTAGCGCCACAGATGATTGCCAATATTTTCCGCATCATTACCGAAATTAACAATCAAGGTGTGACAATTTTGTTGGTTGAACAAAATGCACAGCAAGCGTTGCAACGGGCGCATCGGGCATACATTCTTGAAACTGGAAATGTTGTGAAGGAAGCAAAAGCTTCAGATTTACTTAATGACCCAGCAGTGCGCAAGGCTTATCTTGGCACTGGTGCGCATTAATTTCGCTGCGCCAAAATTAAACAAGTAATGCGTGCAGTGCAAACTCTTTGGCCGTCTTCATTTGTAATCACGATGTCGTAGCTACACATTGTTTTACCTAGCGAGAGCGCAGTAGCAACGGCTGTGACTAATCCAGTTGTTGCGGCTTTGTGGTGCGTAGCATTGATATCTACCCCAACGACTCTTCGGTCTGGACCGGCGTGTAATTGAGTTCCAATTGAACCAAGGCTTTCAGCCAAAACAACGCTTGCACCACCGTGGAGTAATCCCATCGGCTGGGTATTGCCTTCAACTGGCATTGTGGCAACTACTCGTTGTGGAGAGGCTTCGGTAATTACAATTCCCATTTTCTTACCGAGCACACCGCTGCCACGAACATTCAGAATTTTCAGATAATCGGGTTGCTCCATAGTTGCTGAGTCTAACCTGCAAACTACAATGAACTATGGATAAACGCCTATTGCTAATCGATGGGCATTCAATGGCATACCGCGCTTTTTACGCACTGCCTGCCGAGAACTTCACAACTGCCCAAGGTCAGCAGACCAATGCAATTTATGGCTTTGCCACCATGCTCTTATCGCTATTGATTAGTGAAAAACCCACGCATGTAGCAGTTGCCTTTGACGTTTCACGCAAAACTTTTAGATCCGAAATTTTTCCTGATTACAAAGCAAATCGCGCAAAAACTCCTGATGAATTTCGCTCTCAAATGGGCTATTTGCACGATTTAGTTGGCGCTTTTGGCATTTCGCAATTTGAGGTTGTGGGTTATGAAGCCGACGATATTCTGGCAACTATTGCAAAGCGGGCCGAAAATGAAGGCGCCGAAGTCCTTATCTGTACCGGGGATCGTGACGCTTTCCAATTAGTAAATTCTAAAACAACAGTGCTTTATCCAAAACGTGGAGTAAGTGATTTGGCGCGCATGACACCAGCTTCGGTTTTTGAAAAATATGGAATGACTCCAGCCCAGTACCCAGATTTCGCAGCTCTTCGGGGGGACCCAAGTGATAATTTGCCATCAGTTCCAGGAGTTGGTGAAAAAACAGCTGCTAAATGGATTGTGGAATACGGTTCACTTCAAGAGTTGATTTCAAATGTAGATAAAATTGCTGGAAAAGTTGGACAATCTCTGCGCGATAGCATAAATGATGTAATTCGCAACCGTGAATTAACGCAATTAATTAGCGAAGTCCCGCTTAATTTATGTATCGAGTCCCTTGTCTGGAGCGGGGCCGATGAGACTAAGACCAATCCACTCTTTGACTTACTTGAATTCAAATCACTTAAAGATCGAATTAAACCTATTCTGAATAACGCTATCGATTCCGATATTTCCCCCCTTGAATTATTTTCCACCCCCGTTGAAGGTAAGGTTTTAACACCACAAGAGGCAGATGCAAAAATTGCCAGCCATAGCGGTGCCATCACAATCACCTTCCAAATTCAAGATGAAAAATTAGATCGTTATGCAATCGCACTAAGTGCAAGCGATGTTTTTCTGGTGCACTCATCTAAAATGGGGTCATGGTCATCCGATAATAAAATACCAAAGATTGTCCATGGCGCTAAAACACTTATGCGAATCTCGCAGCTATCTGGCGTGGAATTTGATACATCAATTGCGGCTTATCTTGTTAACCCCGGAGTCCGCGGGCAAGAGTTAAAAGATTTATTAGAGCGCTGGGGCGATGGCTCTCAAATTGATTTTAATAATTTTGAGCAGGAACTTCTAACTTCGGCTACCGCCTTATTTGCCCTGCGTGCAGCCCTTACAAATGAATTAAGGGCGCGCAGCCTCTGGGAACTTTTTATCGATATGGAGCTGCCAGTTGCTGCCCTTTTGGCACAAATGGAAAAAGTTGGAATAGCGGTAGATCGAAAAGAACTTGAAGGTCTGGCACAATACTTTGCTGCAGAAGTTATGCGCGAGACAAAATTGGCCCATGAGGCGGTGGGACATGAATTTAATGTAGCCTCGCCTAAGCAATTACAGGTTGTTCTCTTCGATGAATTAAAACTGCCGAAGACCAAAAAAATTAAGACCGGTTTTACAACTGATGCTGAAGCTTTGGAATGGTTGCTCGAAAAAACCGGTCACCCAGTCTTAGCATCGCTGCTTCGAATTCGTGAAACCAAAAAATTAGGTACAACTGTTGAGGGTTTAATCACTGAGATTGCACTCGATGGGCGCATTCACACGCATTTTCAACAGACGGTAGCTGCAACTGGGCGACTTTCATCGACTGGACCAAATTTGCAGAATATTCCAGTGCGCAGCATCGAGGGGCGAAGGATTAGAAATTGTTTTATTGCCGGAAGTGGCTATGAAACGTTGCTAACTGCTGATTACAGCCAGATTGAAATGCGAATAATGGCGCATCTATCTAACGATGCGCATTTGTTAGCAGCTTTTGAATCAGGTGAAGACTTACACGCCAGAATCGCATCTGAAATATTTGGGATCAAAGCATCCGATGTGGATCCTGAAATGCGCCGCCAAATAAAAGCGATGTCCTATGGCCTTGCATATGGTCTATCTTCTTATGGTCTATCGGCTCAGTTAGATATTTCTCCGTCTGCCGCCCAAGATTTAATGGAGCGATATTTTGAACGTTTTGGTGGAATTCGCGATTATTTAAGGACCGTCGTAGAGGCTGCACGCAAGGTTGGATACACCGAAACGCTTATGGGGCGTAGACGCTATTTACCAGATTTGATGCACGATAATCGCGCGCGCCGTGAAATCGCTGAACGCATGGCGCTTAATGCACCAATTCAGGGATCAGCGGCCGACATAATTAAATTAGCAATGCTTAAAGTTCAAATTGCGATAGAACAAGAAGGGCTTGCATCACGATTACTCTTACAAATTCACGATGAATTAATTCTTGAAGTAAAGGCAGGTGAAGAGGAAAGCCTTACTGCGCTAGTAAAACGCGAAATGGCCGCCGCTTACCCCCTACGTGCACCGCTAGATGTCAGTGCAGCTCTTGGTTTTACTTGGAACCAAGCCGCCCATTAGCTGCATCTTGTCGCGGATTTGCGCTGGTACACGCTTAAACCGTAGCCTTGCCCTCCAGCCGCGCATGCGGGAACTACTACTAACTTATCCCTACGGAGCACCTTGACTACATCACCAGTAATTGCAATAAATGACATTGGATCAGCCGCCGATTTTATGGCCGCAATCGAAGGAACAATCAGAAATTTTAATGACGGAGATCTCGTCGAAGGAATTGTTGTTCAAGTAGATCGTGACGAAGTATTACTAGATATTGGTTACAAAACAGAAGGTGTAATTCCTGCCCGCGAATTATCAATTCGCCATGATGCAGATCCAAATGAGATTGTAAAAGTTGGCGAGAAGATTGAAGCTCTCGTTCTTCAAAAAGAAGATAAAGAGGGTCGCCTGATTCTTTCTAAGAAGCGCGCACAATATGAACGCGCATGGGGAGATATTGAAGGCAAGAAAGAACGCGATGAAGTTGTCATCGGAACCGTTATTGAAGTTGTTAAGGGCGGGCTCATTGTAGATATCGGATTACGCGGCTTCTTGCCGGCATCCCTTGTTGAAATGCGTCGCGTGCGCGATCTGACTCCATATATTGGCAAGCAGGTTGAAGCGCGCATAATCGAACTCGATAAGAATCGCAACAACGTTGTGCTTTCACGTCGAGCATTCCTCGAACAAACTCAATCTGAGTCACGCACAACTTTCCTTAATCAATTACAAAAAGGTCAAGTACGCACTGGCGTTATTTCATCAATCGTTAATTTCGGTGCATTCGTAGACCTAGGTGGCGTTGATGGCCTAGTACACGTATCTGAACTTTCATGGAAACATATTGATCATCCAGGTGAAGTTGTTCAAGTTGGCGATGAAGTAACAGTTGAAGTTCTAGAAGTTGATTTCGAGCGCGAGCGGGTATCGCTCTCTCTTAAAGCAACGCAAGAAGATCCTTGGCAAGCATTTGCTCGCACGCACACCATCAATCAAGTTGTTCCGGGTGTCGTTACAAAACTCGTACCATTCGGTGCATTTATTCGTGTCCACGAAGGAATCGAAGGCCTTGTTCATATTTCAGAATTGGCCGAGCGCCATGTTGAAATTCCAGAGCAGGTTGTTCAAGTAGATGGTGAACTATTTGTAAAGATCATCGATATCGACTTAGAGCGTCGCCGCATCTCACTCTCTTTAAAACAAGCAAATGAAGGTCATGAAGTTGAAGTGGAAGCATTTGATCCAACTCAATACGGAATGGCTGCTCGTTATGACGGCGATGGAAACTTTATTTATCCAGAAGGCTTCGAAGTAGAAACTCAGGAATGGAAGCCTGGCTATGAATCTCAACGCGAAGCGTGGGAACTCCAATACACTCAAGCACAAGAACGTTTCATGGCACATAAAAAGCAGAAAGCAGAAGCAAAAGCTGCCGATGCTGCGGCAGAGCCACTTGATGCACCAGCAGAGCCACTCGATGCACCAGCAGAGGCCGTCCTAACCGAATAAGAGCGCTTGATTAACGGAGGGCTCCGCTGAGTAGTTGGATTAAATAAAGCGGGCTCCGCTGGGTTAAGCGACTTTAACAAACCAAGTCGCGAAGCCAGCAGAGCCCGCTTTTTCAGTTACATTGTTTTTTGTAGCAATATGTCGCGTAGCATCGCTCCATGCTCGTAGTCGCACTCACCGGAGGGATCGGTTCTGGTAAATCTCTAGCTGCTGAATATTTTGCAAAGCTCGGGGCTCTGGTCCTTGATGCCGACCAATTATCACGGATAGTAATTGAGCGTGGCAGTGATGGTTTCAATGAAGTAATTGCAACTTTTGGTGATTCAATTTTGAAAAATGGAGAAATCGATCGGCGTGCGCTAGGTGAAATCGTTTTTAAGGATAAATTGGCAAAAGCAAAGTTAGAAGCAATTATCCATCCACGAGTGAGAAGTGAATTTGAAAGAGCAGTGGCCCGCCTTAGTTCAGATGATATTTTGATATACGAAATTCCGCTGCTATTCGAAACGCAAGGTGCAGGTAGGTTTGATTACATAATAAGCGTTGAATCCGAAATGGAAAAACGCATTGCTCGGTTACGCGCTAAAGGTTTACATATTTCAGAAATCCAATTACGAATTGCTGCGCAGGCAACCCCTGACGAGCGAGCAGCTATTGCCGATATAGTCATTGCAAACGATGGCAGTGAAGATGAGCTTTTACGCGCAGTCGAGAATTTATTTGAAGGTGAACTTCAACCAAAGTCGCGGAGTAATACCTCGCACAAGTAGGCTAAGAAAATGCGCCCGATAACCGACCTGCAACGTCGCGTTGAGCCATTTCAGGTTATAAGTGGCTACACCCCAGCGGGTGACCAACCCGAGGCGATTGAAAATATCGTCAGGCGAATAGAGGCCGGCGAGCAAGATATTGTTTTATTGGGTGCCACAGGTACTGGTAAATCTGCAACTACGGCTTGGCTTATAGAACGCCTGCAACGCCCTACTTTAGTTTTAGCGCCAAATAAAACGCTGGCTGCTCAATTGGCAAATGAATTTCGCGAATTAATGCCAAATAACGCGGTTGAATATTTTGTTTCTTACTACGACTACTACCAGCCCGAAGCATATCTACCGCAGACCGATACTTTTATTGAAAAAGATTCAAGCGTTAATGAAGAAATTGAGCGTTTACGTCACTCTGCAACAAATTCACTTCTAACTCGCCGAGACGTAATCGTCGTTGCCACAGTCTCCTGCATCTATGGACTTGGTACACCGCAAGAGTATGTAGATCGAATGGTTACTTTGAAAGTGGGTGACGAAATTGAGCGAAATGCCTTGCTGCGTCGTTTTGTTGGTATTCAATATAAACGCAATGACATAGCATTTGAACGCGGAACTTTTCGAGTTCGCGGTGATACGATTGAAATTATCCCGATGTATGAAGAGTTGGCTTTGCGTATTGAAATGTTTGGGGATGTGATTGAAAAGATTTCAACCCTGCACCCTTTGACTGGTGAAATTGTTCGTCATGAAAGTGAAATGTATGTATTTCCGGCAACTCACTATGCCGCTGGTCCCGAAACCATAAAACGTGCCATTGGGGATATCGAAGATGAATTAACTATTCAACTCAAAGCTTTTGAAAAACAAGGCAAATTATTAGAGGCTCAGCGCTTAAAAATGCGGGCGACTTTTGATATTGAGATGATGGAACAACTCGGGTTTTGCAGCGGAATTGAAAATTATTCGCGCCATCTAGATGATCGCGAACCAGGTTCGCCACCTAATTGTCTCTTGGATTATTTCCCAGAAGATTTTCTGTTAGTGATAGATGAAAGCCACGTAACCGTTCCACAAATTGGCGCGATGTACGAAGGCGATGCATCACGGAAACGTACTTTGGTAGAACACGGTTTTCGTCTGCCTAGTGCGATGGATAATCGCCCACTGCGCTGGCCGGAATTTCTGGAACGAGTTGGGCAGAAGATATTTCTTTCCGCTACGCCTGGGCCTTACGAATTAGCAAAAGTAAATAACGATGTGGTAGAACAAGTAATTCGCCCAACTGGTTTAGTAGATCCGCAGATCATCATTAAACCAATTAAGGGTCAGATCGATGATTTGTTGTACGAGATAAATATTCGGGCACAAAAAAATGAGCGAGTTCTAGTCACGACTTTAACTAAGAAAATGTCAGAAGATTTAACGGATTATTTACAAGAAAAAGGCGTCCGAGTTCGATATCTGCATTCAGAGGTAGATACTCTGCGCCGAGTGGAACTTCTTCGTGAGCTTCGTTTGGGTGAATATGACGTCCTCATTGGCATCAATCTCTTGCGTGAAGGTTTAGACCTTCCTGAAGTCTCACTTGTATCAATTCTTGATGCTGATAAAGAGGGTTTCCTGCGGTCTGCGACTTCTTTGATTCAGACCATTGGGCGGGCAGCTCGAAATGTTTCTGGTGAGGTGCATATGTATGCCGATAACATCACAAAATCTATGGCCAAAGCAATTGACGAAACAAATCGGCGCAGAGCAAAACAAGTGGCATATAACTTAGAACGAGGAGTTGACCCTCAGCCGCTTCGCAAAAAGATTGCAGATATCACAGACCTTATAAATCGTGAATCCGATGATACAGATTTACTTTTAGCAGCTGGGAAAAAAGCGAATCAAAAAACTGCACCTGCTATTGGTTTATACAATAAAACTCTAGGATCTCTGCCGCGGCGCGAACTTTTGGCATTGATAGGCTCGCTCACTGATCAGATGCGAAACGCCGCTAGCGAACTTCACTTTGAATTAGCGGCACGGCTTCGTGATGAGATTAAGGATTTAAAACGTGAATTACGCGGTATGGACGAGGCAGGAATTTAGATGAGCATTGAGAAATTAATTGTGCGTGGTGCGCGTGAACATAACCTAAAAAACGTTTCTATCGAGTTACCACGCGATTCATTTATAGTCTTTACTGGACTATCGGGTTCTGGAAAATCAAGTTTGGCTTTTGACACCATTTTTGCCGAGGGTCAACGCCGATACGTTGAATCTCTTTCGGCTTATGCGCGCCAATTTTTGGGGCAGCTGGATAAACCCGATGTAGATTTCATTGAAGGTTTATCACCAGCAGTCTCAATTGATCAAAAATCCACGAACAGAAATCCACGTTCAACTGTTGGCACTATCACCGAAGTCTACGATTACCTTCGTTTGCTATTTGCTCGGGCCGGGCGTCCACATTGCCCAAACTGTGGCAAAGCAGTTATAAGGCAGAGCCCGCAAGCCATAGTTGATCAAATTTTAGCAATGCCTGCAACCACTAAATTTCAAATTTTGGCACCAGTTATTAGGTCACGCAAAGGCGAATTCGTAGATCTTTTTACGGAATTAGTGAGTCAAGGTTATTCACGAGCACGCGTAGATGGCGCCGTCATCTCTCTTTCGGAGCCACCAAAATTAAAGAAGCAAGAAAAACATACGATTGAAGTTGTAGTTGATCGATTAACCGCTAAAGCTGATTCAAAGACGCGCTTAACTGATTCCATCGAAACGGCGCTACGTTTATCCGCCGGAATAGTGGTCTTGGATTTTGTAGATTCGAAAGGGGTGGATAAAGAGCGCACCTATAGCGAACATTTAGCATGTCACGATTGCGAGCTTTCCTTCGAAGAGTTAGAACCGCGTTCCTTTTCATTTAATTCGCCTTTTGGCGCATGTAGCGAATGCGCCGGTATCGGCACGAAGTTGGAGGTAGATGAGGATTTAATTATTTCCGATGGCTCTATTTCGATTAATGAAGGCGCAATCGCACCATGGTCGGTCGGACAATCCTCTGAATATTTTTTGCGTCTACTCGAAGCCCTTTCTACCGAAGTTAAATTTTCAATGGATACTCCTTGGGAAAAGCTTTCCATAAAAGCAAAAGAGGCGATAATCAATGGCTTTGAATATAAAGTCCATGTTAAATACAAGAATCGATATGGACGTACCAGAAATTACAGCACAGGTTTTGAAGGTGTTGTTCCATTTATCCATCGCCGACATGGTGATACAGACAGTGACTATAGTCGTGAAAAATTTGAAGCTTACATGCGCCAAATTCCTTGTTCGGCATGTAATGGCGCGCGCCTAAAGCCAGAAGTACTTGCAGTTACTTTGGGGGATAAGAATATTTCCGAAATCTGTGAGCTAGCAATCTCTGATTGCGCAGTATTTCTTCAATCAATTTCAATGACCGATCGCGAAGCCCAAATTGCCGAGCGGGTATTAAAAGAGGTAAATGCACGGCTAGGTTTCTTACTCGATGTTGGCCTGGATTATCTATCCCTATCAAGGCCGGCGGCAACACTTTCAGGTGGCGAAGCCCAGCGGATACGACTCGCGACCCAGATTGGTAGCGGTCTAGTCGGGGTTCTTTATGTGTTGGATGAACCAAGCATTGGTTTGCATCAACGCGATAACCGCAGACTTATCGAAACACTTTCCCGTCTTAGAGATTTAGGAAATACTTTAATTGTTGTTGAACATGATGAAGAA
>Ga0209702_10002274_pt1 | contig 34146 bp, 25 predicted proteins | sample FRY01_FD_187210 | JGI IMG/M metagenome (GOLD analysis project Ga0209702, IMG submission 187210) | Freshwater microbial communities from Lake Fryxell liftoff mats and glacier meltwater in Antarctica - FRY-01 (SPAdes) (version 2) | ecosystem: Environmental > Aquatic > Freshwater > Ice > Glacier...
TGACCGAACAAGGCAGCGCTGGACAACCCGTAAAACGCTCTGAGTTGATTGACTTCCCTGATCAGAATCTTTAATCTCCATTCGAGGTCGCGCTCCCTTTTACGGGTCGCCAGGCCTCGACGTTCGCAAAAAAAATGAGCCGCCATCTCCTAGCTCTTCTAGTCTCATTCGGTTGCGCAGGATGTGATGCTTATGAACAGGAGACGGTTTCCGCCGTTTCGTCAGGCGATCATGCGGAGATTTCGCGAGCATTCCATGCGGCCACCTACAGTAAGCGGACAAATCTAGAATCAACGCGTAAATTGCTTGTGGGGTATTTAGAGCATCCCGACCCCGTAATTCGGTTTTACGCAGCAAAATATCTTTATGTCCTCGGTGATTCTTCAAGCTTCAGCACGCTTATAAGCATCATGCAGCTGAATGATGGTGTAGATCTTCACGACAGGGACCTTCGTCTCTGGGCAATTGACCTCCTTCGACAATATCGTGAGAAACGAGCGGTTCCAGAAATCTACCGGTTCTTTACAGAAACGAAGTCGATTGATGCCTTCAATGCGTTGTTACGGCTTGGAGGTAAAAACGCCCCAGTTGATCCGCTATCTGCTTACCCTGACGCACGTCCCTATCCATCCACAACAGTTTTTAGCCTCGCTCTGAAAGATCCGCATTTGGCAACCGAACTAGCATCGGCAACATTTATTGATCCCAAATGTCCCGATATATATGCGACGCAGAGCCGCCAGATTGCCGCTTGGGCGATGCTAAGAGCAGGGGCGGACGAACCATATTTCTCGTATTTGGAGGTTCAGGCGGAGAAAGCTATTGCAGCTGAGCGGCCACCCGCCAAGGAAGACAGCAACCAGTATCGCAAGGCATTCGAATATCTCGCGTCTGTTTCTGATCCGCGAGTTAAGGCGCTTCTTGCGCGATCGCTTGAGAGCACGGATGATAGGGTGGTTCAAGTTGGGCTAGTCAATTTGATCTTTAACCAAACGGGACTAGGCGATGCCCGAAAGCGACTGATAACCGAACTTAACGGGAGAACACTGAATTTGGGTTCAGAATTTACCCTGCAACTGGTAGCAGCGCTGAACGATCCTGAGTTATCTCAATCTGCAGAGAACTTTAGCAGGATGGATTCGTCCGGCCAATGGCGTTTACATTCCGCGATTCGGAAAGGATGGCCCATCTACAATTGGATTGATGATTACGTCGTGATTCTGAAAACCGACAGAGGAGAATAAAATGCGAACAATGCGATGCACCGAACACCTACCCGCTGGCACGCCGAGTGCTTGGTCGCTTCGCTCCCGGCACTCGTCGCGCCAGCAGTCCGGTGCCGGTGATCGCGGACGATAGGCAGGGGATCTCCCGAACCAGCGCGATGGACTCCCGCCCGATGCCCCTCGACCTTCGCCCACGGCAGGCCTGTTCCTTCATCCGCCCTTTCTTCGGCCCCATCCCACGACCGATCTTCCGCCGATTCCCCGATCCGCACCGCTGCAACCCGACAAGCTCGCCTCCCCACGCGTCCCCACCGCTGCCCGGGCTTCGGCCACCCCAGGAACTGCCAGACCAACGGCCGCCTATCAAGTCGGCGCGCTCAACCCGATACCCGTCCTGAGTCGCTTGACTTCCCCGGCTCGATTCCATACCCTGCAACCGTGACCGCGCCCCCGGTATCGGGTCGAGCGGCCTTTACGATAGGTCAAAAACGCGCCCTCGACAGCGCGTCGTGTGCGCCGTAAGTTTTCACTGTTATGAAAATCACTGAAGCAATTCCAAGACCAGGCCATAAGCTCTTTCTTCGATTCGATGATGACGTCGCAGGCGAGGTAGATCTCTCGGGCCTCGCAGGACGGGGAGTCTTTGCCAAGTGGCAGGAGGCGGGTGTATTCGAGCGTGTGTGTGTGACCGAAATGGGTGCTGTTGAATGGCCTGGCGAGCTGGACCTGTGCCCGGACGCCCTTTACCTACAACTCACCGGAAAAGCCCCCGAAGCGGTATTCCCGAGCCTACCTGGTTTTGTCGTCCATGCCTGAGATTTCTCGATTTTACGGCATTGTCATTCAGATCTACTATGCCGATCATCCACCAGCGCACTTCCACGCCATCTATGCGGGGAGTAAGGCAACAGTTGACATTGAGACGTTTGCCTTTATCGACGGCGAGTTACCACCACGGGCACGCGGACTGGTCATCGAGTGGGCAAGTTTACATCAAAGCCAGCTAAGGGAAGCGTTTCGATTGGCGGCAGCCATGGAGAATCCACCGAAGATCCCCCCGCTCGACTGAGTGGCAAGGAAGACCCAACAAGGCGCATGCACCCAACCTTCAGTCGCTAAGGCTCCTTCGGTGGGGTGATGCGAGACGTAGGCAGGGGATTTCCCGAACCAGCGCGATGGACTCCCGCCCGATGCCCCTCGACCTTCGCCTACGTCAGGCCCGTTCCTTCATCCGCCCTTTCTTCGGCCCCATCCCACGACCGATCTTCCGCCGATTCCCCGATCCGCACCGCTGCAACCCGACAAGCTCGCCACCCCACGCGTCCCCACCGCTGCTCGGGCTTCGGCCACCCGGGAACTGACGGACCAACGGCCGCCTATCAAGCCGGCGCGCTCAACCCGATACCCGTTCCGAGTCGCTTGACATCCCTGGCTCGATTCCTTACTCTGCTTTCGTGGCCGCGCCCCCGGTATCGGGTCGAGTGGCCTTTACGTTCGGTAAAGAAACGCAGACTTAGCTTATGGAAAATAGCCATGCCAAATGCCCGATTTGTAGCGACCTACTAGTTCCGGTTGAGGGCGCACTCAATCGCACATGGTCGAACGCTATACTGACATCTTTCGGTAGTTCGCAGTTGCAGATTAGAATGGCGAATCGCTCCTGGATGCCGTTCATGAACCCCGGAAGGAGTGCTCAGGGACTCTATTGCACTAAGTGTGGCAGTCTCACCCTTGCTCCAACTATTAAAAAGCACCGCAATGAACTTGGACTCGATTCCTAATCCACCAGCTATTCCAGCCGATCAGAATACAAAAGAAACCGAACAAGGCGGAGATGGCGACGCCGAGGAAGCCGTCTGATCAAATTTGAGCTTCCCCCCGGCGCGCCATTCCTATAACGTTGCAGCAGCGTTAGTCTGGATATCCTCGATTCAAAACACCCGGGGGCTAACAATAACGGGGGTGAACAATGCGCCCCCCGCCCCGAATCGAAGTGACTAACGATCGCGGCCCGGCGGGGACGCCTCGCCCTACCGCGAGCAAAGACCAGTGCAGGTGGGCGCGAGGGCCAATCTGCCTTCGCGGCACAAAAAAACGTCCCGGCGATGAACCGGGACGTTTTTGTAAGAGCGATAAATGCCCGCGTCGGGCACGAGGCAGATCAGGCTTTGGCTTTGCCGACTTTGCACTGGCCTTCGAGGGAGGCGCCCTCTTCCATTTGCAGGCTGACGGTATTGACCGAGCCGGAGATGACGGAGGTGGGGGAGAGGCGGCACGAATTAAAATCGCCGTTGCCGACGACTTTGCCTTCGATGACGGCCTTCTCGGCTTTGAGATCTCCTTTGACCGAGGCGTTCTGCCCGATCGTCAGGCTGCCTTTGGAGGTGATGTTTCCCTTAATGGAACCATCGAAGATGAGATCGGTCGAACAGTTGAGATCTCCTTCAATCTGGATGTCGCTGGATAGGTGGCTACTCACGGTATGAAGACGTTTGAAGTTTGCGGATTGAGGGCGGGTCCATCCGGACTTCGACCCTGCGGGATGATACCGTGAAAAGGTCAGGAAGGTGAGAACTTTTTCAAAAATTTCGCTGAAAATGGCGCGAGGGCGGCGCGAGGGTGGTGGTCGGCCCCGGCGCGGGGGCGAAAGGGGAGGTGTCATGCCTGAGAAATGAGGGTGGCGAGTTGGGAAAAGTGAGGGATATTACCGGCCGGAGCGGGCACTTCTTGTCTCTCCGGGATGCTGCTGGAAGGGTAATGACAGAGAATATCGTAGCTGATCGGCCGGGTTATGGCCGCACATTCAGGACCGCGATGGGCGTGATCGGGGTGATCGCGTCGATTCAAGTTCTCGCGATGGGTTTTGGGGTGCTGCGTCGGGCTCCGGTGACGAGTGTCGGGGCTGCCGGTGCGATCGTGCTGCCGCCGGCCCCGCTCGAGATGCCTGTGCTGCCGGTGCATCCCCTCGCGTCTGGCGGTGCCGATATGGTCAGTGTGACGCCGCTCGCGGGCGTGGAAGCGAGGAATCAGGTGGTGCCGGATTTCTTCCCGGCTCCGGCTACTGGTGCGGCGAATCCTGCGCGCGGGGCAAATATGGGGGCCAATATCGGCGGAGGCCTGAGATCGACGGGCGGTGCGGGATCGGCTGACCCGCAACTGTCCCCGGCGGCATCTCTGTCCCGGGCGGTGCTGCCTGCACCGTCTTTTGGCGCTCCGGCTGCGGTGGCGGAGTCTCCGCCGCTCTCTGCGGCGCTTGCGGCGGCGGCGCGGGAAAATGAATTGAGTGGGGAACCTATCCTGGAACGGCTCATGTCCACGGGGGCGGAGCTGAGGGCGAGCGGGAACATGCAGGGGGCGCTGCAGGCCTTCCGCGAGGTGGAGATGGCTCTGCCGGATCACCCTCGTATCCTCGCGGAGCTGGCGGGGACGCTGAGCCAGATGGGGCTCACGGACAAAGCGAACAGCTACTGGGAGCGGGTCGAGGGAGCGGGTCCGGTGGTGGCGGGAGCGTATTTTCCCCTCGCGGGACAGCAACTCAGGGGCGAGGTCCCGCCGCCGGTCGAGGCGAGTTCGAAGGTAATGAAGATCGGGGAAGTCAAAGTCCAGGAGCAGGCTCCCACGAGTGAGGGGCAAAAAGTGACGCTTCGCGTGGTCGTCGACGGGGACCCTAACGCCCGGCCCATCGGAGATGATCTCACTCTGCTGGTGTATTTCTACGATCAGGTCACGGGAGGGGTGGTGAAGGCCTCGACTGCCGATACCTCTTACGATTATCCCTCGGCACCCTATGATTGGCAGACTGACGGCACGGAGGAGATCGTAGTGAACTACAACCAGCCGGTCTTCAGCGAAGAGCAGAAACGGGAGCTCGGTGAAAGAAGTTACTACGGATATGCGATTGAGCTTTATTATCGTGACCAGATTCAGGATAAAGTGGTGATGCCCGAAGAGATCGCCCGGCTGAGACTGGAGAGCCCAGCCGACCCTGCGCCTGTCGGCGGGTTCCTCGGCCCTGAGAACGCGCTATTTCCTGATTCTGTTTATCCCTAGACCGCTTGCATGCAAAAAGATGTCGTCCTGTTACTCATCGATCCGTCCGAGACTGAACGCGCCTCTGTGCGGTCGAGCCTGGGGGACAAAGTGGACCGTTTCCTGGAGGCGGCGGATGCGGCGAGCGCGTGGGAGGTCTTGCGGGGGGTGGATCATCTCTCGATGATGGTGGCCGGCATCGATGCGGCGACGGGGGGCGATATCCTCGATCTGCGCGACCATCTCCACGGCGAAATCGGATTTTTCCCGAGCGTCTTCTGCAGTCACGAGGACATGACGCCGTTTTACCCTAGGGTCGTGGAGGGTGAGCGACTTTTTTTCAAGCCGGTGAACCGCGGGGTGCTGGTGGAGTGGTTCGATGGGGTCATCAATACGAAGGTCGCGCCTCCTGCCAGTGCGATGGAAGACGGCGAAGTCGGGTCGGCGGAGAATCTCTCGTCTCCGAGTGAGCCGGTGAACTCGACGCCCCCGGAGATCGCAACGGAACCGAGCCCCGACTCACCTGACGATTCACGGCCCCTCGTCGAGTCGGCTCCGATCAAGCTCCCCGAAGAGGCACTCCCGGTGGGGACGCGGCTGGGCGATTACAAGCTGCTCCGCGAGATCCAGCGTGACGCCGATTTTGCCCTCTACGAGGCAGAGCAGACCTCGATCGGGCGTCATGTCGCTCTCAAGACGCTCTATCGGAAGCACCGAAAAGACATCAAGTGGGTCCAGGGTTTCGTGAACGAGGCGAGTGCGCGCGCGTCGGTGAATCATCCGGCGATCTCGCTGGTATATGAGTGTGACCAGGAGCTGGGGGTCAATTTTTACACGCTCGAGCTCGTCGATGCGCCCAGCCTCAGTGATCTCGCGCGCCGCCGCAGTGAGCTGGATGACACGGTCCTCTGGAAGGTCCTCGCGGCCGCCTCGAGTGCGCTCATCTACCTGCGCGACAATGGCATGTCTCATCGTCTTTTCACGTCCCAGAGCATCCTCATCGTGAAAGGGGCCGAGCCCCGCATCGCCAACCCGGTGCGTGGTCGGGGCAATCCGCTCTCGGTCGAGGAGGAGCGCAAGCAGATGGGACTGCTCGCTGACGCGATCTCGCCTTTCCTGAAAAAGTCGGGGACGGATCCGGCCTTGTTCTCTCTCATCGATCGCATGGGCACAGACCGGATCGATGCGATCAACTCGATCGAGGGGCTGCGGAAGGCGCTCAACCCGCCGGATCCCAAAGAAGGACTCTCGACGGCGGAGCTGGCGAAGATCACGGAAAAAGAGACGAACCGCACGGCGTTGATCGTGGGATCGCTCATCGGATTTCTGATCGTGGCGGGATCGATCATTTCTTTCCTGGTGATGGGATCGAAGCCCGAGGTGCGCGAACTGGATCTCTACACGAAAATCCCCGCCGGCATTTTCCCGTTCCAGAATGGCGGAGAGATCGAGCTGGGCGAGTTCTGGATCGGACGATATGAGGTCACGATCAGTGACTACGCGAAATTTCTGGGGGATCTCGAGGCGAATCCGGAGAAGCAGCTGCAAGTGAGACATCCCGATCAGCCGGCGGAAAAGACCTCTTACGAGCCCGACAAGTGGCATCAGTACCATCGTGCGGCGCTGAAAGGCGGGAAGTTCTCAGGCAGTCAGATCGATCCGAACTGCCCGGTCGTTGGGGTCGATTGGTGGGATGCCCATGCCTACGCGACCTGGCGGGGCGGGCGTCTCCCCACCGAGCAGGAGTGGGAAAAGGCGGCGCGAGGCCGGTCGGGTAGTGTCTACCCCTGGGGCGATACGCTGGAGAAGGCCAACTTTAAGAGCGGGCTCGATAAAGAGGCCAATGAGGGGGGCGGCGAGGGCAGTATCGATGGCTACAAATTCTGGTGTCCGGTCGATGCGATCATGGCAGACGAGAGCCGCTATGGCGTGATAGGTCTCGCCGGCAATGTGAGCGAGTGGACTGGGACTCTGGATGCGCATCCTGACTTTCCCGATCGCAGGGTGCCGCTGAAGCGCGGGGCTTCGTTTGCGACGACGGCGGGGTTCGAGCTCACCGTTCGTCGGGCGGCCGAGTCGCCCGGGGAAAGGAATTTCTGGACCGGTTTCCGCATCGTCTCGGACAAGGAGAATCCTGTCTCCATGGCGGTGAAGCCTGAAGGACCGGTGGATCCGTTCCCGCCAGGGGAGGCGGCGCCCGCTCCGGAAGCCACCGCTCCCGCAGAAGCGCCCCCGCTACCGGCTGCCCCGGCGGAGTCGGCTGCCCCGGCGCTGCCGCAGTGAGTTTTCCACCGTCCGCATCACCCCGCCAAACGAGTCCATCAAAGGCGGGGAGTTTTGAGGCCTGGCTCTTTGTAGCTGGCCTCTTTGTAGCTGGCCTCTGTGAGGCCGGGATTGGTCGATCAAGCTAAATTGCGTGCCCAATCCGGCCTCAGAGAGGCCAGCTACAGGAAGATGGCCCCCGTCCAATCAGTCGTGAATGCCGCGCGCGTAGGCGCAGACTTCGTCGTCGTCGACTTCGTAGACGACGATCATGGGGCGGCAGCAGACTTCACAGTCGTAGTCTACTTCGGCCGGGGTTTCACTGGCCGGGGGCAGGGGAACCTCAAACTCTTCGAAGCAGGTCGGGCAGGTGACGGGATAGGTGGACATGGGAATGAAGATCGGTGCGTCTCGAGCAGTGGTCTATCACGATACGCGAAGGGCATGAAAAAAGGCCGGACGAAATACGCCCGGCCTTTTTCAAAACCTTTTGGTCGGAAAGGGAGAGGATTACCTCGCCTTGTCTGCCGCCAGCTTTTCAGCAGCTGCCTTGGCGATAATCTCTTCGGAGATGTTGCGCGGGCAGGGTGAGTAGTGGGAGAACTCCATCGAGAACTGACCACGACCCGAGGTCATGGTGCGAAGGTCACCGATGTAGCCGAACATCTCGCTGAGCGGGGCATCGGCTTTGACGCGAACGCCGGTCGGGCCACTGTCCTGCGATTTGATCATGCCGCGGCGGCGGTTGAGATCACCGATGACATCACCGACGTGGTCGTCAGGGGTGAAGACGTCGATCTTCATGATGGGCTCGAGGAGCTGCGGGGCCGCTTTGGGAATGGTCTGGCGGTAGCCGGACTTGGCCGCGATTTCGAAGGCGATGGCCGAGGAGTCAACCGCGTGGAAACCACCGTCGAGCAGGGTCACTTTGAAGTCGAGAAGAGGGAATCCAGCGAGAACACCCTTGTCTTTCGAGAGCTTGAAGCCCTTCTCAATCGCGGGCCAGTATTCCTTCGGCACGTTGCCGCCGACCACTTTGGACTCGAAGATGAAGCCGGTGCCGGGTTCGCCGGGCTCGATGATGTAGTCGATCTTGCCGTATTGACCGGAACCGCCGGACTGCTTCTTGTGGGTGTAGGAGTCTTCGACGCGCTTCGTGATGGTCTCGCGATAGGCGACCTGGGGGGCTCCGACTTCCACTTCGACCTTGTGGGTCCGCTTGAGGATGTCGACTTTGATGTCGAGGTGGAGTTCGCCCATCCCTTTGAGAATGAGTTCACCGCTGTCGGGGTCGGTCTCGACATAGAAAGAGGGATCTTCGCGGACCATCTTGGCGATCGCTTCCCCGAGTTTTTCGGAAGCGGCTTTGTCTTTCGGTGAGACGGCGATGGAGATAACGGGATCGGGGAACACCATTGGCTCGAGTGTGGCGACGTTTTTCGGATCACTGAGGGTGTGACCGGTCTGGACGTTCTTCAGGCCGACGAGGGCGACGATGTCCCCGGCGACGGCGCCATCGAGATCGATACGCGAGTTCGCGTGCATCTCGACGAGACGTCCGATCCGCTCGGTTTTCCCGGTGAAAGTGTTGAGGATGGTGTCGCCTTTGTTGATCTTGCCGGAGTATATCCGGGTGAAGGTGAGGGCGCCATACTGGTCGTCCATGATTTTGAAGGCCAGCGCACGGAGCGGGCCGTTCTCGTCGACGATCGCGAACTTGCCTGTCTCGTTGCCATCGAGATCGACTTCGGGCTGGGGATTGACATCGGTTGGGCAGGGGAGGTAGTCGACGACACCGTTGAGGACGTTCTGCACGGCTTTGTTCTTGAAGGCCGATCCGCAGAAAGTGGGGAAGAAGTCGAGGGCGATCGTCCCTTTGCGGATGCAGCGCTTAATGGTGTCGATGTCGGGTTCGACACCTTCGAGGTAGGCTTCCATGACATCGTCGTCCTGCTCCACGGCGGTCTCGATGAGCATGGCGCGGTATTCCTCGACTTTGTCGACCATATCGGCCGGCACTTCGCCGATGGAGTAGTTCTCGGGGAGACCGGTTTCATCCCAGATCCAGGACTTGCGGGTGAGTAAGTCAACGACGCCGCAGAATTTGTCTTCTTCACCGATGGGGAGGACCATCACGAGGGGCTTGGCTGCGAGGATGGTTTTGATCTGGGCGATGACGCTGTAGTAGTCGGCACCGATGCGGTCCATCTTGTTGACCCAAATGACCCGGGCGACCTTCGACTCATTGGCGTAACGCCAGTTGGTCTCGGACTGGGGCTCGACCCCGCCGGATCCGCAGAAAACGCCGATCCCGCCGTCGAGCACTTTGAGCGAGCGATACACTTCGATGGTGAAGTCGACGTGACCGGGAGTATCGATGATGTTGAAACGGTGGCCGTCCCAGAAACAGGTCGTCGCGGCGGACTGAATCGTGATGCCACGCTCCTGCTCCTGCTCCATGAAGTCCGTCGTGGCCGCGCCGTCGTGCACTTCGCCGAGCTTGTGAATCTTACCCGTGAGCTTGAGAATACGCTCGGTGGTGGTCGTTTTGCCGGCATCGACGTGTGCAAAGATGCCGATATTTCTGTATTTGGAGAGGTCTGTCATCTACCTGGGTGTTTTGGATTGAACCGATTTTTCGAGCCTATAGTTGATCAAAGCCGCCCGATGGCAACCGAGAATTCCGGTTTCAAGGGATTTATTCTCGACAGCCGGCCTGAAAAAGGCTAGCCGCGAGATCGGTCCGAAGGCTGGGGAACGGGAGGCGACTCTACGCCATTTTCCGGAGATTGCTTTCTTTTTCACAGGGGAAAAAGAGTCTCAAACGAATAGTCTCGAGTGCACTTGTCGACCTTATTGGTTTCCGCCCTCAATCGCTCGAGATCTGCTGCAGCACGTTTGTCGCGGGATCGTTGAGATAGAGCACACTCGCGGCGCCGTTGTGGCCGCGTTTTCTTCCGACAGGGTCGAATTCGACGGGCGGCTTGCCGGTCTCTTCGCGCCGCCAGCCGGTCAGGAGTCCCGAGCGCTCGTCGTAGAGATAGGTGTCGCGCCACGCCTTTCCGGAGGTCAGGGTGACATCGACGAAGGCCCCGGAAAAGGCGTAATCGACTTCGAGGATATGATCGGTTTTGGTGTCGTAGCGGCGCTTTTCGCTGGGGAGTGCGTAGAAGGAGATAAAGGCGGGCGGGGAATAGCGGTCTCTGTCGCGGGTGAAGACTCCGATGTCGATACGGCGGCTCGTGAGACCGGCGGCACCGGGGACGGGCTGAGGGCGATCCTGATATTTTACGGTGATCTCTGCTTCGAAGGTCGATGCGGAGGGGGTGATGGTCACGAGGGCCGGGTCACCGCGGAGGAGCTTCCACTGGTAGACGGGCGCTTTGCCTCCCGTTTCCGGGCTGCCGGCGACGCGGACGGTGAGGTGGCGCTCGCGGGCCATGCCGCGGAAGACGCGGCCGACGACCATGCCCTGATCGGCGAGGGATTCGCGTTCGCGCCCGGGGCTTTCGAAGAAATCGATCCCTCGGCGGGGGGCGGGCGACCCGGCGATGACCTCGAGGCGGAAGACGGGCGGCAGGGTCTCGAGGGTCATGGCGTGGGCGAGACGCATCATCTTTTCCTCATCGAGTGTCGCGGCGTCGAAGGCGCTGGGGTGGGCGATTCCGGTGAGGTAGTCGTCGGGATCGATGAGTGTTTTCAAGGAGGAACGCAGGATCTGCTGAATGACAGGGAAGAGCAGCTTGCGCTCGCGAAGGGCGTTTTTCACATCGGGGGAAAAGGAGGCCATCGTCATGGCGACGGCGTTGAGAAAGGGTTGGTCCGATCCGGAGGAACCCTGCGAGATGAGGAGGTAGGGGCTGTTGACGGGGTAGAGGTCGCCAAAACCGGTGCCATCTGCAGCGGGCGGGTCGTGATCCTGATGTTCGGGGAAAATGTAGAGCTGATTGCCGAGGTATTGGCTGGAGAGAAAGGCGAGTCCCTCGGGGGTCGAATAGAAGATTCGGGGGATGCTCGCGCCGTTCAACGCGGAGCCGGAGAGGGAGGCATTGCCGAGGACGGTCTCGGGGCGGATGCTGCGGGGCATGCCGTAATCGGCGCCGGCGGCCTTTTCCACGGCGGTATAGGGGAGGGCGCGGAGCTGCGGGTAAAGGGACAGGTCGAGGGCGGAGTGGCCTTTGTCTCTATTGTCGTAGTAGTCATCCACGTGTCCGGCGGCGCTGCCCTCGTCGAACCATTTCTGAAGCAGGCGACCGGCGGGATCGGTGCGGGACGTGACCGGCACGGCAGGATCGATCGCGCGGGCAGAGCTGACCGTAAGGCAGAGGCTCAGCACCGGGATGGTCCAGAGGAAGAGTGACATAAGGTACCATGCAAGCGCTTCGGCGGGGGAATGTCAACGGTCCTCTCGCTCTGCGGAGGTCGGCCGGAGACGGGCCTTGATGCTGGCGAGGAGATCCCCGGCGGAGTGACTCCCTTTTTTCAAGACGGTGCTGACGCGGTCGCGGAGGAAGGCCTGCTCGTCGCTGCTGGGGTCTTTCCCGCTCATGACGATGACGGGGATGGATTTCAAATGGAGATCCTCGCGAAGGTGCTGGAGGAATTCGAATCCGTCCATTTCGGGCATGATGAGATCGAGGACGATCGCAGCGGGCCTGGTGCGATCGAGCACGGCGAGCGCCTCGACTCCATTGTGAGCAAGGATAGTGTGCCAGCCGGCGGCTTCGAGGAAGCGGCTCATCGACTCGAGTGAGGTGTCATCGTCATCGACGAGGAGGAGATTGCGCTGAGGCGCCTGGTGGGTCACGCGGGAAATGACGCGGCTCAGTCTCTCGATGTCGATCGGCTTGACGAGATAGTCCTCGACCTCGAGGGCGAGGGCATTTTCCTGCTCGGCCATGACCGAGACCATGATCACGGGGATGGACTGCGTCGCGGGAGATTCCTTGAGGGCGCGCAGAACATCCCAGCCGTCTTTCCCCCCGGGCATGACGACGTCGAGGGTGATCGCGTCGGGGCGGCATTCCTCGGCGAGACGCAGGCCGGCGTTCCCGTCTTCGGCGGTGATGACGTGGTGCCCGTCGTTTGTGAGAATGCGCTCGAGGAGATCGCGGACTTTGGCATCGTCGTCGATGACGAGGATCGTGGTGCCTTTTGACTCGCTGCCTTCGCTCCCGGTTGCCGCGGGGAGGGGATGGTCGATGCCGACGAAGTGATCCAGTTCGCGGCGTTCGTAGTGCTCGGAGACAGGTTCGCGCGGGATGAAGACACTGAAATGGGTGCCCTTGCCGAGCTCGCTCACAAAGCCGATTTTTCCTCCCATCTGGGCGACGAGTTCGCGGCAAATGGAGAGACCGAGTCCGCTCCCGCCGGCGTTGTCTTTTTTGTTCGATACAAAAGGGACGAATGCCTTTGCCTGCTCGGCCGGGCTCATCCCGCGACCGGTGTCGGTGACGGTGAACTCGACCCAGGCGTCTCCATTGATCTCCTGCGGACGGGCCGCGATGGTCACGGAACCTTCGAAGGTGAACTTGCAGGCATTGCCGATGAGGTTGCCGAGGATCTGCCGGAGGCGTCGCTCGTCGGCGACAATTTCGCCGATGTCGGGAGTGATTTCCGGGGTGAGGGTGAGGGTGACGGGGCGGGTGCCGGTGGAGGCGCAGTAGGTTGCGGCGAGGTCTTCGAGGAGCGGGGCTATCACGACGGTGTCCTTGTGGAGCGTCTCGGCGCCCATGATGATCTTCTGATACTCGAGGATGTCGTTGACGAGATTCAGCTGGCGCGCGGCGTGGTCGCGGATGCGCTGCACGTCTTTTTGCTGGCCTTCGTCGAGCTTCGAGAGCTTCAGGGCCTCGACCTGGAGGAAGATGGCGTTGAGCGGCTGACGGAGGTCGTGGCTGACTTTGGCGACGAAGGCGTCCTTTTCATGACTGAGGCTCTTTAGCTTGTCGTTCGCTTTTTCGAGTTCAATGTTAGTGCGCCTCAGTTCGCGGGTGCGGTCGTTGACGCGCTGCTCGAGATCTTCCTGAAAACTGATGAGCTCTTCGAAGAGGCGCTTGGAAGCGCGGGCGATGTCGCCGACCTCGTCGTGTCGCCTGAGATCGAGCCTTTGGGCAAGACCCGCGACGTGGTGCATGAGATCCTCGCGCGGGCTGTCGGTGATCTTCTGGGCGGCGAGGGTCATTTGTTTGAGCGGACGGATGAAACGCATCGCAAAGAGAAAACCGGCGATGCCGAAACCACCCGCGACGAGCAGCGCGATATACTGGACCGATAGCATCTCATACTCGATCGATGAGGCGAGTTCATCATCGAAGACCGCGTAGTGGATGAGGTATTCAGCCTGGCTCTCGCCCTCCCCGATGAGGAGTCGCACGGTCCACGCATGGATCTCGTCGCACTCGATCTCGCTGCGCCAGTCGACTTCATCGAAGACATCGGCAAAGCGCGATCGCAACTCACTCTCGACCTGTCCGCGTACTGTCCGTAGATTCTCCGGTGTATGGGCGAGGAGCCGGATCTCTCTCACCCCGGACTGCAGACCACCGACACGGCCGAGAGTCCCCACTTTGGCCTGGAGCGCTTCGATGAAGGTTTCATTTTCCTCATCACTGAGCTGATTGACGGCGGTGGCGAGTGCTTTTCCGGGGATTCCTTCCTGGAAATAATAGGGGCTCGAGAGGGGGAGATACTCGTGACGGACGAGACGGTCCACTTTTGCCTGCTCCACGGTCCGGGCGGGATCCGCCTCGAGGGCCCGGCGGGCCTCGAGGGCGGCGAGGAGCCTGGGATCTTTTCCCAGAGCGGTAAAAAGGTCGTCGTTGCCGCGTGCATTCGCCTCGGTCTCATCGTGCCTGACGATCAGTTCCCCCCCGCGATTGACCATCGCGAAAAGATGGCGTGGTGACTCGGGCGCGTAGAGGGTCATCATGATGCGGATATAGCGCGACTGCGAGGAGCCTGACTCGTAGCTGCGGTCGAGCGGGGCGAGGGCCCAGATGACGGGCTCCCACCGCACCACGGGATCGATGCCCGGCTCCTCGCGTGTCAGCGCGACCCGCTTGATGAGGGAATAGTGGAGCCTCGCGCTCGCTAGGGTGTCGGGGCCGGGAAACCAGATATCGTCTTCGCCGATCCCGGCTCTGGAGTGGATCGTTGTCGAGGTAAGGCCCGACGGATCGAGGGTGACGATGTCGATCCGCAGGTGGTTGGTCCAGTTTCGCCGGCAGAGGGTGCGGGCGAGTTCTTTCAGATCTTCGGGCGACTTGCCGAGGGCCACGCTGTCGCGAAAGCCGGTGTTGAAGGCGATATTGATGAGGTCGTCGCGCAGCGCATCGATCCGGTCGATGATGGTCCAGCCGCGCAGCGAGGCTTCGTCCCCGAGGTCGACGAGTTCGTGTTCGCGCAACACGTCGGCGGCACGATTTGTGAGAACCTTGGCCACGAGCAGGGCCGAGGCGGCCGTCGCGAGGATTACCAGCACCGCGACTTTTCCCTGGATTCCGAAAGACATGATTTGCCGATAGTACGACGAATTCATCTTTCCATGCATTCAGAAAAGTGAAACGACTTATCGCGCGGCGGAGAAATGCGGACTAGATCTTCTGCGGGACTTTGCTCAGTTGCTTGATCCCGAAAAAATCCTGGAAGACCCGAATGAAGACGGGACGCTTGAACCGCGGCACCCAGGTGAGGTTGAAGTCCTTCGGCTCGATCCAGACGAAGCGGGAGAACTCCTGCACATGCGCCTTAAGATTGATGTCCTCGTCTCTACCGAGGAAATCGCAGAGAAAGTAGGTCTGGGTCTGGCCACAGTATTTGCCCTTCTTCAGCTTGCCCCTGGGGAACTTGTAACGGTAGTCGGTGTTGCAGGCGACGAGGGTGTAGAGGCTCTTCGGCACGCCGATCTCTTCCTCCACTTCGCGAAAGAGAGCGGAGAGGAGATCTTCGCCGCGATCCACTCCACCCTGGGGAAACTGCCAGCTGCCCTTGTGGTCGACGCGCTCGCCGATGAAGATTTTTCCGGTGCCCGGATCCCGTAGAATCGCGGCAACGTTGGGGCGGTAGGTGGCCATGGTCGGGATCGGAGAAGGAGTCGGGCGTGCGGAGTATGGAACGGGGTGAAATGATCTTTACAAGGAGGGCGGGCAGAGGGGAAGATAGCGGAAGTGAGAAATTCGCAACGTTTATTTATCATCAGGAGATCCGAGGGAGGAAATGCCCGCTGGATTCTCATCGCCGCGATCGGAGGTCTGCTCTCTGTCGTGTTCCTCGTCGCCCTGCAAATGCGACCCTCGAGCCAGATTGCGAAGCGACAGGCCTCTCTCATCGAGGGCATCGAGCGGCGCAGTCCCGCTCGGATCCAGAGGCTGCTCGCGAAAGACTACCGGGATCGCTGGGGGTTCACGAGCGAGCAGATCGTCGAGAGCATGGTCGATGCGGGGAGCCAGTTCATGGCTCTCGTCGTCACGCCCGAGGGCGAGACTGTCGTCTTCGGTGAGGCCGGCGAGGCGACCGTCACGGCGCGGCTCATCCTCAGCGGCAATCCGGTCGGCCCCGTCGGCAACGAAGTCACCCGACAGATCAATCAGCTCAAAGAGCCCTTCGTTTTTGTCTGGAAAAAGCAGAGCTTCCTTCCCTCGAGCTGGCGTCTCGTCAGCGTGGACAATGCCGCCCTGCCCGACGATCTCTACGGCTACGAGCCCGGTGACATCCGACGGGCGATGCAGGGGGAGTGAGACATGAGACATGAGCAGTTCGGGGAAAATCGTATCGGAGTCTGAGCTGCAAGGGCATAGACGAAGTGGCTGGAATTTGCCATCTTGGTCCCATGTTAAAATTCGCCCTTGCCGCTCTCGCTTTTCTTGTTTCCACCACCGCTCCCGCCGAGGAACCCGCGCCCCGATCGTTCGGCGAGCAGCGCAGTGCGTCGGGGATCACGCATTCCTTTCTCCTCTGTGGCCCGCAAACCGGGATCGTCGATGAGGAAAGTAAGCTCGTCTGGCAGTCAAAGGGTGCCTCGCGCGACGGTTTTGTCCTCGCGAACGGGAACGTTTTGATCTCGCAGAACAATCGCGCCCGCGAGCTGACTCGTGACGGCAAAGAAGTCTGGGCCTACGCCCTCAGTGCCGGGAACAAAGAACTCGGCACCGTCGTGCGGCTCGAGGGAGGCAATACCCTCGTCGTCGAGCGCGGGGTGACACCGCAGCTCCTCGAAGTCGCGCCCGACGGCTCCATTGCCGTGCGCGTGCCGCTGCAGCCCGAGACCGACAACGCCCACATGCAGACCCGCATGGCGCGCAAGCTCGCGAACGGCAACTACCTCGTGCCCCACCTCCTCGCCTTCGCGGTGAAAGAGTATGCCCCGGACGGCACGATCGTGAACACGATCCGGACCGACCTGCCCGAGCTCGGCGGACGCGAGGCGAGAGTGTGGCCCTTCACCGCGATCCGGCTCGAGGATGGCAATACCCTCGTGACGCTGACGAACGGCAACCGCGTCGTCGAGTTCGATGCCGCCGGCAAAGTGGTTTGGAAACTCACCAATGAAGACGTAGGTGGCCGTTTTGCCGATCCCTGCGGTGCCCAGCGTCTCGCCAACGGCAACACTGTCGTTTGCTCCTACGGGCAGAAAGACCCTGCCAAACCCAAACTCCTCGAGGTGACCCGCAGCGGGGAAGTCGTCTGGGAGTATTTCCATCCCGAAGCGAAAGCCCACGAAGTCCACGTGCTTACGACGAACGGGACTCCCGAGGGCGCGATCAAGTGAGTGGGGAGGTCGCGTTTTGCCGGGGAAGGGGTCTTTGATTCTGTTTGAGTGCACCCTCGATACCCTGTTAAGTCGGTGAACTCCGCAAATCTTTCCACATCTGCCCCCCCATGAAAATCGCTCACTCAGGCATCCTTCTTTCGCTCCTGTTCCCGCTCATCCTCTTCGCCGGGCCGGCATCGAAAGTCGAGCCGACCAACGCCGAAGAGGCGGCGACAGCAAAGGCGGCGGCCGAGGCCGTCGTGGCGGAAAAATATGCAGCCCGGGTCGCTACCCTGACACCACCACATCGGGCCTGGGAAAAAGTGCTGCAGGAAAATCTCGGTTCTTTCTATCTGCCCATTCATCAGAAGGAGAAGGTGGAGGGACGCTCCAACGCGTGGGACTACGTCGAGGATGATCCGGCGCTGCCGCGGGTGCTCCTCATTGGTGACTCGGTCTCGCGCGGCTACACCATGGCGGTCCGCAAGGCGCTCGCGGGGAAGGGGAACGTGCACCGGGCCCCGGCGAACTGCGGCCCGACGAAGTCGGGGATTGAGAAGCTCGATGTCTGGCTCGGAGACGGGAAATGGGATCTCATCCACTTCAATTTCGGCATCCACGACCGCGCCACGCCGCTGCCTGACTACGAGACCCGTCTGCGCGAGATCGTCGACCGGCTCGCCGCGACCGGGGCGAAGCTGGTCTGGGCCACGACCACGCCCGTTCCCGATACCACTGACGGCAAATACACCGGGGCACCCATCGTCGAACGCAATGCGGTCGCAGCAAAGGTGATGGCCGAGAAGGGCGTTGTCGTGAACGACCTGTTCACAGCGATCACTCCGAAGCTCTCCACGCTGCAGAATCCCGACGATGTGCATTTCACTGCGGCGGGGTATGACTTCCTCGGTGAAAAGGTGGCGACGGTAATCGCGGGTGAGTTGAAGTGACAAGAGGCTCGATTCCGCGTAGCGGATTTGCCAAAATTCCTCCCTGTGAATCCGGTGGCGGCAGCGCACGCAACGGGGAAGATTGGCATCTTCCGCTACGGGGCTCCGCAGGGGGCCGAGGGCGCTGGAGTGATCTCTTAAAGAGGCTGCCCGGGAAGAACAAGGAGGCGCGACACTCCTGTCGCGCGGGTAGCCCGGTCGGTCGGCGCTTCGACGGCCGATCTTCGCTTTGCCTCGATTTTTGTATGACTGTTGAGCCCGTCGGAGAATCGAAGATCCCGCGATTGCCGAACAAGCACGACAGGAGTGTCGTGCCTCCCTGGGATCGATGGAGGCGTAGCGGGATTCGCGTGGGTTTCCCGGTCGTTGGAGGTAACGTCCCCGCGTCCGTTGGTCGAATCGGCCCCGTAGCGGAATTTGCCAAAATTCCCCGGTCGGTCCGGCTCGGGAAGTGGTCTTCCCGGACACAAAAAAACGCGTCCGGTCTCCCGAACGCGTCTTCTTAAAATCGTTTCCGAAAACGACGGGTGATCAGAGGATGCCGGCGTCGGCGGGTTTGGCGTCTTCTTTGGCGGGGGCTTCGGGAGCCCCGGGAGCCCCGGGAGCCCCGGGAGCGCCGACGGGCGCGGCGGCTTCAGGAGCGGGAGCGCCTAATGCAGGAGCCGCACCGGGGGCGCCGGGAGCACCGGGGGCACCGGGGGCACCGGGAGCGCCAAGAGCGCCGACGGGAGCATTGGGCTGGTCGATCTTGGCGCCTTTGCGGAGGTCTTCCACGTAGGCACCCATCTTTGCGGACTTCGCTTCCTGGAAGAGGCGCTCGGTGAGGTCTTCCTGCACCTCGGCATACTCGAGGGTCTTGGCTTCTTTCTTGCCGTTCACCTTGATGATGTGGTAGCCGAACTGGGTCTTCACGGTCTCGCCGATGGCACCGATCTCCTGGGCGAAGGCGGCGGTTTCGAACTCGGGCACCATCTGGCCTTTTTCGAATTCACCGAGGTCACCGCCCTGGGCCTTGCTGGGGCAGTCGGAGTGCACCCCGGCCATCTCGGCGAAGTTCTCTCCTTTTTTCGCGACGAGTTCCTCGCGGAGTTCTTTGGCGGCCTTCTCCTTGGCCGCGAGCTGGGCCGGTTCGGTGATGCCCTGGGTCGAAATCAGGATGTGAGCCGCATCAATGCTGGCCTTTTGCTCGAACTCTTCGGGATGCTCTTCGAAGTACTTCTTCACATCGGCCTCGGCGGGCTTGGCGACATCGGCGGTGACCTTTTCGTAGAGCTTACGGATCTTGGTGTCTTCGGTGATCTGCTTGCGGATGCGGTCGAGGCTGACTCCGGCAGAGGCGGCGAATTCCTCAAGAGAGGCGCCCTCGGGGATGGAGGAGGCGATCTCTTTCATGCTCGTCTCGATCTCTTCGTCGGTCGCTTTCATGCCATCCTTATTGGCGGCGTTGGAAAGGAGCGTCTTCTGGATGAGCTCGTTCATCACCATTTGCTGGATCTGCGGCTCGATCATGGCGCGCTGCTCGGGCGGCATCTGCTCGAACTGGCGTCCGTAGCGTCCGGTGAAAAGCTCCCGGACATCTCCAACGGTGATGTCGGTGCCGTCGACGGTGAGGACGATATCGGTCTCGGCGATCACGGTCTCGCCGGGTGCTGCGCCGGGTGCTGCGGGTGCCCCTGTAGCTGGCTCAGCCGGTGCGGGAGCCGGAGCTGCGGACGGAGCGGGAGCCGGGTTTTCATTTTGAGCCGTGGCAGTGAAGGTCAGAAGGCCGAGGCCGAAGACGGTCACCATACCGGGCAGGATGGAGGATACTTTTTTCATTTTGAGAAGTGAGGGGGTGCCGCGTTTTTATTGAACGGGGGAAGAAAACCGCCTTTTTTCGCGGGAACCATCTACTTTCATCGGATTTTGCCTTTTAAACAACCGGAATCTCGACCCGAATGTAGTCTCCCCGGCCCTGTCGTTCCGGTCAACCGTTGGTGAGGGACCAGCCTTCGCGGTAGGCCCGGCGGAGGAATTTCTCCGCTTCGGGGGCGTTGGGAAATTTCATATTCTTCGCGTCCCACTCGAGCTTTTTCCCGGCCCGGTAGGCGACGTTGCCGAGGTGATTCGCCTCGGTGAGGGGACCGGCGTAGCCGAAATGGCAGAGCGGCCGGGGTCCCTCGCCGCGGCAGGCGAGGATCCATTCGGCCTGCTGCCCGGGCGACGGGGCGATGTAGGGAGCGGGGGCTTTGAAGTTCGCGAATTTCTCCTCGGGTAGCAAGAGGAGCTTCCCGTAATCGGCGAGGAGCATGCCCTCTTCGCCGATGAAGAGGCAGCCGTCTCCCCACTGCGGGATTTTCCCGTCCATCCAGATTTTCGGCTTCGTTGCGCCCTGGTACCAGGTGAGCTCGACCGGTGGCTGTTCGCCGCGGGCGCCGTAGGTGTACTTCACCGCCATCGTCGCGGGCGCGATGTCGTGGTGGGCCGGAGGACCGCTGACGGGCTCGATCGTGAGCGGGGCGTCGAGCTTCAGCGCCCACCAGGGAAGGTCATTGCGGTGGCTGCCGAGGTCGGACATGGTGCCGTTGCCGAAGTCCCACCAGCGATACCAGCGCGGCCCGGGGAAATAATATTCGTGGAAGTCGCGGTAGGGCGCGGGGCCGACCCAGAGGTCCCAGTCGAGTCCGTCGGGCACGGGCATGGCCCGGTCGGGGGTGTCGGGGGTGTAGATGATGTCTTTGTTTTTTTCGGCCTCCTCCTGCGTCTGCCATCCCCAGGCGCGGCTGACCCAGCAGTGGACCTCCTTCACCGGACCGATCGCGCCGGACTCGATCATCTCGACGACACGGCGGTAGTTTTCGCTCGCATGGATCTGCGTGCCCATCTGGGTCATCAGTTCGGGCTTCGCGGCCGCTGCTTCGGTGATGATGCGGGCCTCGAAGACATCGCGGGTGAGCGGCTTTTCGCAGTAGACGTGTTTTCCAGCCTGCAGCGCAGGAAGCGTGGCAAAGGCGTGGGTGTGTTCGGTCGTGGAGACCATGACCGCATCGATGTCGTCCATCTTTCCGAAGAAGTCCCGGAAGTCTTTGTGGCTCCTTGCTTTCGGGGCAAGGCCGAGGGCGGCACCGAGGTTATTTTCGTTCACATCTACGAGGGCGACGATATTCTCCTTCGCATCGAGGCCGGCCTGGAGCTGGGCCCGACCTCGTCCGCCGACGCCGATGATGGCGAGGTTTAGTTTGGAGTTCGGCGACTGGCAACTCGTGATCGCAGGGAAGCCGAAGGGAATGGCTCCGGCGAGGGCTCCGGCGGATTTGAGAAAACGGCGACGGTCTGGGAATTGAGCGGTCATGTTTCTGAGCCTAGTGCCTGTCCCTCCCCTGCGGGAAGCCCAGAATGACGCCGGGGGGGCACGGGATGACGCCTCCCCCCCCCGGCAGAGGCGGCGGGTCAATCACTCCTCGGCCGCCGGTTTTTCCCCGAGACGCCAAACTTCAAACTGCCGGTGAGGCTGTTTCGATTTGGCGATTTCGAATCCGCGCCGTTGCGCAAAGTCATCAGCCACGGAAGCAGCCCGGTCCGGATCGTAGCCGCCTCCGTGGGCGTGGAGGAGATAGCGCAGGGTCAGCGGGGTGTCGCTCGTGATCGTGTGCGCCTCGGCGAGGCAGAAGGCCGCACCCATCCAGCCGTCGGATCGCACATGCCAGGCGGTGGGGTAGCGGGGATTTTCGGGATGGTCAAAGTAGGTAATGCCCTCCGTCGTCGTGCCGCGCCCTGGGCCGGTGCCGGTGGGGACGGGTCCGGAGTAGTCCATCCAGCGCGCCGGTTTGCCGAAGATCGCCTCTTCTCCGACGAGCCCTTCGCTGCTGGTGAGCTGGCCGCCGCCGAAGGTGTGACTGAGCGTCTTCGCGACCCGCACGGCGAGGAAGCCGAAGTTCGTCTGGTCGAGCACGACTTTCTCCCGCCCGGCGGCGGGACGCATCGTGATCTGGATCTCGAGGAGGTGCTCGCCGTTTTCCAGCGGGATCGTTGCGGCGACGAGATCCTGTTCCATGATCTCTTTTCCCTCCGCGTCATACCACCCGAGGACCGAAGCCATGACCGCCGCCTTTTCGCCGTCGCGATAGCGATACCAGTATTTCTGCCGTATCGCAGTACCCGTGCCTTCGGCCCAGAAATTGAGGCCGTTGACCTTGTGATGGGCGAACCAGATCGAGCGGTGGTGATCGTGATTCTGCGCTCCCGGGTGCCCCATGCGGGTGAGGGTGCCGCCCGACGGGCCGTTGAAAGGATAAAAGAAGGGGCGCGGGTATTTCGGATCAAAATGCCAGCGGGTCGCCTCGAGGCCGTCGACCTGAAAGCTCACCTGGTTGTCCGGCAAGGGGATCAGCTCGACCCGGTCCGGCACGTAGGCGGTCATGTCCTGTCCCTCTGCAGCGGGGGGGAGGAGTAGGATAATGGAATAAGCGAGAGAGAGGAGGCTGGTCCGCGTCATTCCGGGATCGTGACGTGTGCGAGGCGGGATGGCAATTGCGTGATGGCGGTGGAGCGGTGGAGCGGTGGAGCGGTGGAGCGGTGGAGCGGTCGGAATGGAGTTCTTTTTTTCCCGATCGCGAGCTGTCTGAGATCTGGCTCGGGCAGCATCATCTCTACGCCGGAATTTTCGGGATTCTCGAGACGATGCAACGCTGCGCGGAAGAAGGGATCGCGCCCGAGGTCGCCACGTTCCTGATCGTTGAGGAACTCGGAAAAGGATACCTCGCGCATCAGAGGGCGCGCGGATATCCCGTGAGAGAATCCTACACGGTCGAATCTCTCCCGGCTGTGCTCGAGGCACTCGTGGCGAACATCGAGGGCAGCCCGCAGTGGCCGGTTGGTGCCTTCGTTGTGAATCCGCATCATTGCCGTATCGAGTGAGTGGCCAACTAAGTCGTCCCCGAAAAGGGTTCTTGTGAAAAATGCCGATTTAGGGCATTCCTAGGGTCTATGGCCCCCCGAACCTTACGCCTCCTGCGCCTGCTCCCGCTCTTCGCTCTGCTCTCGCTCGCTCCCCTCCGGGCGGCGCCCGAGCGGCCGAACGTGATCCTCATCATGGTCGATGACATGGGCTTTTCGGACCTTGGCTATCAGGGCGGCGAGATCGAGACCCCGACCCTCGATGCCCTCGCGCAGGGAGGGGTCCGCTTTTCGCAGTTCTACAATGCGGGACGCTGCTGCCCGACGCGGGCGACGCTGATGACCGGACTCCATCCGCACGAGGCGGGGATAGGCTGGATGACCTCCGAGCCCGATCGTGCGCGCGGCGGTGGCGCACCGGCGGCCTATCAGGGGCATCTCAACGAGCGCTGCGTCTCCCTCGCGGAGGCCTTGCGCGGGGCCGGCTATGGCACCTACATGGCGGGCAAATGGCACCTCGGGCAGAAAGAAATGGAGGACCGCCCTTTGCAACGCGGCTTTGACCGCTACTACGGCTGCCTCAGTGGCGCGACGCGATTTTTCCAACCCGACGGCAGTCGCGGCATGACAAGCGGGAATGATCCTGACGAAAATCCAAAAAGCACGACCGATCGCCCTTTCTATACGACCGATGCCTTCACCGACCACGCGATCGACTTCCTCGACGGTCATGGGAAGGCGACAAAAGACGATCCCTTCTTCCTCTACCTCGCCTACACCGCGCCGCACTGGCCGCTCCAGGCGCACGAGGAGGATATCGCGAAATATCGGGGTAAATACAAACAAGGCTGGGACAAGTTGCGCGAGGATCGCTACCGCCGCCAGATCGAGCTTGGCCTGATCGAGGAAAAGTGGCCGCTCTCGCCGAAGACGGCCGGCGTCCCCGACTGGGACTCGCTCGATGAAAAAACCCGCGACGAGCTGGACCTGAAGATGGCGGTCTACGCGGCCATGGTTGATCGGGTCGATCAGAATGTCGGCAAGCTCGTCGCCTTTCTCAAAGAAAAAGGCACCTACGAGAACACCCTCATCCTCTTCCTCTCCGACAACGGGGCCTGTCAGGAGGGAGGAATGTTAGGGCGGGGTGAGTTTTACGATATCGCGAAGCGAAACCAGCAACACGACAACAGCTACGGTGAAGCCTGGGCCAATGCCGGCAGCACGCCCTTTCGCCTCTACAAGCACTACCTCCACGAAGGCGGCGCGGCGACGCCCTTCTTTATGCATTGGCCGGCGGGGATTTCTCCACGTGAGAATTGGTATGGCGATGCGGCTCAGCTCATCGACCTGATGCCGACTCTCATCGATGTCTCCGGGGCGACCTATCCGGCCGAGCGAAAGGGCGAAAAGACCGTGCCCCTCGATGGCATTTCCCTGCGACCCGCCTTCACCGGGGCTCCGCTCGAGCGTGGCGAGGCCATTTTTGCCGAGCACGAAACGAACGGCTCGATCCGCGAGGGAGATTGGAAACTCGTCGGCGAGAGTGTCGCCATGCCCGACGGCACGCAGGCGAAACAATGGGAACTCTACGATCTCGCGGCGGACCGCACCGAGTTGAAGAATCTCGCCGCCGCGAAGCCCGAAAAGGTGAAAGCGCTCGCCGCGAAGTGGGAGGCCTGGGCCACCCGGGTCGGAGTCTATCCCCGGGCCGAGGGACAGCCACCGGTGCGCGACGCGAAGTCGGCGAAGGCAGCAGCACCCGAGCCGGTCGCTGATCCGCCGCAGGTGAGCGGCCGCCCTTTCACTGTCACTGCGACCATGCGGAATCCGAAACCGCACGGGGTCGTCCTTGCCCACGGCGGGAATCAGTTCGGGTATGCCCTGCACTTCAAAGACGGCCGCCCCGTTTTTGCCGTGCGCCTCGCGGGCAAGCTCACCGAGCTCGCGGCGGAGTCTCCGGTATCGGGAAAAGTCACCATCATCGCCGAGCTGAACGCCGAATCCATGATCCTCTCGGTCGATGGCACCGAGGTTGCCCGGGTGGCCTCGCCCGGACTTTTCCCGAAGCAGCCGGTCAAGGGAATGTATATCGGTCAGGATATTCCCGACGCCGTCGGCAGCTATGAGACGCCGAACCAGTTCAACGGCAAGATTCTAAACCACGCCGTCTCGGCCGTCGTTCCCAAGGTCGCGATGCGGACGGAGTGGGGCGAAAAAGTCACTGCGGAAAACGTCTGGCAGGAGTATCCGCGCCCCGCTCTGCGGCGCGAGAACTGGACGAACCTCAACGGGCTCTGGGACTGCGCCGTGACGCCGAAGACCGACTCCGCTCCGCCGCTTGAGAAGTGGGACGGGCAGATCCTCGTGCCCTTCGCGATCGAGGCTCCGCTCTCGGGAGTGGAGCGGCGCTTCACCCCCGACGACGCGCTCTGGTATCGTCGTTCTTTCGCCGCCGCGAAAAAGGAAGGCAGGCGTTTGCTCCTCAACTTCGAGGCGGTCGATTACCAGTGCACCGTCTGGGTCAATGATGTCGAAGTCGGCTCGAACACCGGCGGGAATCTGCCCTTTTCCTTCGACATCAGCGGAGCGATAGAAGACGGGGAGAACACCCTGCTCGTCCGCGTCACCGATGCGACCGATACCGGCTATCAACTCCACGGCAAGCAGGTCCTCAATCCGCGCGGGATCTGGTATACGCCCGTCTCGGGGATCTGGCAGACCGTGTGGATGGAGGAAGTGCCCGACTCACACCTGCAATCCATCCATCCGCAGACGACTCTCGAAGGGAACATCGCCCTCATCGCCGGACTCGCCGGGCCGGACATCAGTCTCCCCACCCGCGTCGTCATTTCTCTCGGGGGAAAAGTGATCGTCGAGGAGAAAGGCACCGCTCTGCCGTCGCAGCTCAAGGTGCCGGATCCGAAGCTCTGGTCGCCCGATAGCCCCACCCTCTACGACCTGCGGATCGAGTATGGGGGCGATGTCGTAGAGAGCTACTTTGGCATCCGCGAAACCACCGTCGCCAAAGACAGCGACGGACATCTGCGTCTCCACCTCAATGGCAAGCCGATTTTCCACTGGGGCACCCTCGATCAGGGATGGTGGCCCGACGGGCTGCTAACTCCGCCCTCGGACGCGGCGATGCTCTCGGACATCGAGTTTCTCAAGGCCGCCGGTTTCAACACGATCCGCAAACACATCAAAGTCGAGCCGCGCCGCTACTACACTCACTGCGATCGCCTTGGCATGATGGTGTGGCAGGATCAGGTCAGCTCCGGAACCGGGAAAAAACGTGAGGGCGAGAGCAGCAGTCCAGCCTGGACGCGGCTCCAGCCCGACCCCGCCGAGGCGAGCTGGTCGGATGAGGCGCATGCCCAGTACCGGCGCGAACTCGAGACGATGGTGGGCCTGTTAGGGTTCCATCCCTGCATCGTGCAATGGGTGCCCTTTAACGAAGCCTGGGGCCAGCATCGCACCATGGAGGTGGGCGAATGGCTCACGCAGCACGACCCGACCCGGCAGGTCAATGTCGCGAGCGGTGGCAACTGGTTTCCCGCCGGAGACCTCGTCGATGAACATCGCTACCCGCATCCCGGATTCCCCTTTGAGCTCGGAGAAGCCGGACGATTCGACCGCTTCGTCAAAGTCGTCGGGGAGTTCGGCGGACACGGTTTCCCCGTCGAGGGACATCTCTGGAATCCCAACACGAACAACTGGGGCTACGGCGGTCTGCCCAAAGACAAAGCCGAGTGGCTCGAGCGCTACCGGGAATCGATCCGTATCCTCATCGATTTGAAAAAACAGGGTATCGCCGCCGGGATCTACACCCAGACGACTGACGTCGAAGGCGAGATCAACGGGCTCGTCACCTACGATCGCAAAGTCAGGAAGCATGCTCCGGAAGGGCTGCGCGAGATAGGGAAGTCGCTGACGGAGTGAGGGCTGACCCGAATGCCACGGGATTAGGGCCCGGGAAGCCTGTGAACCGTGGCGAAGCACGCGTTACATTACGGTGCATTGGACGAGCCGGACCGCGGGCGTCCCGCCCGCTTCACCAGCCCGGCGGTTGCATGCCAGAGCGGGCGGGACGCCCGCGGTCCGGCAAAGACGCAGGTATTCCGGCAAGGCGATGATCGTTGTCGCTTGCACGAGGATGATTGATGACGTCACGGGTTCATTACGGTGCATTGGACGAGCCGGACCGCGGGCGTCCCGCCCGCTTCACCAGCCCGGAGGTTGCATGCCAGGGCGGGCGGGACGCCCGCGGTCCGGCAAAGACGCAGGTATTCCGGCAAGGCGCCTACGGCACTACCCGAAGAGTGCCCCGGCGGTGCGTCGCCACCGGGGAAGTCATCACATGGACCAACCTCACTCCCCCGGTCCGAACAAAATACAGATCGGTGCCGGGACATTGATCACCGAACCGCGCTGGTAGGTCAGCAGACCGGTCCCGGGAGCGACCGCGTGAACGGCGATCGTGTTCGAGTCGGCCCCCGCCGCGAGGAGCCATTTGGCGGTGGGATCGAGGTTGATATTGCGGGGAAAAGCACCGCGGATGGGCTGGACCTGAATGACCTCGAGCGCGGCTCCGCCATCGCCGATTTTATAGGCCGTGACCGTATCGTGTCCGCGGTTCGACGAGTAAACAAAGGGCCCTGCCGGATGCACCAGAATCTCGGCGGCGGAGTTGAAGCCCTCGGCCGCCTTGGCCTCTTCGCTGAGAGCGGGCGTGGTGGAGAGGAGAGTCGCCGTGCCGCTCGCGGCATCCCATGAGAAAGCACTCACCGAGAGGCTCAGTTCGTTGAGCAGGTAGATGAATTTCCCGTCGTTCGAGAAGCGCATGTGGCGGGGGCCGCCTCCGGGGACCGATGCGGCGAAGCCGTGTTTCGTGATGGCGGTCTTGTCAGGATTGATCGCGTAGATGACGATGCCGTCCATGCCGAGATCGGGGACAAAGGCGTATTTTCCATCCGGCGAATAACCGCACCAGTGCGGGTGAGGCGCCTTCTGCCGGCCCTCGACCACACCCGAGCCGCCCTCGTGTTCTGTCACCGTGGCGGTGCCGGGTTTGCCCTCGCTATCGAGTGGCAGGAACGAGACCGAGTTGCCGCCATACTGCGCCGTGAGGAGAAATTTTCCCGAGGGATGCACCGCGACATGAGCCGCCCCGCCGTCGCCGGTGGGTTCGAAGTGGAAAAACTCGAGCGCTCCGCCGGCCCCGATGCGATAGGCCGCGACGCCGCCCTCTTTCTCCTGCGAGGCGACCGCGTAGAGTTTTGTCCCGTCAGGATGCAGCGTGAGGAAGCCGGGGCCGTTGATCTTGTGCGCGAGTTCCGCAGGCGTCAGCTTCCCGGTTTCCGTGTCGAAGGTCGCCCGGTAGATGCCCTCCGCTCCCGGTCCGCCCGTGCCGAAGTAGACGTGTCGCGTCTCGGCCGAGGCGAGGGTGGTGAGTGCGAGGACGGCGAGGGTGAAGAGAGGGGTAAAGCGTAACTTTTTCATGTCGGGGGAATGATGGCACAGGATCGTGTGCGGCGCATGCGGCGGAAATGCGCTCACTGGAAAGAACTCGCCAGTTCATCGCACCTGAGGCACAATTCCCCATGAACCTGAGCACACCGTCTCTGCTCCCTCGTCCGACCCTGTTGGGTCTCGCAATTCTCGCCCTTTTAGCTACGGCTGATCGCGAGGCGGTGGCGCAGGCTCCCATCAGCTCCAGCAAAGATCCGGGCCAGCGGGCTCTCATTTACTTGGACGTGATCAATAAAAACCGTGAGCGGCTCAAGGACTAATTCGATTTTTTCACAAACTCCCCATGATCCGAAAATCCCTCTCCGCGATCGCCCTTGTCGCGTCGTTTCTCACGCTCCTCTCCGCGCAGGACGACTACCCCCGTCGCGAGGCGGTCGAGTTCCACGGGCGCGGCGGCATTCCGAATGTGCTGCAAAAGATCGAGTCCGGCGCGGGGAAAGAAATCCGTGTCGCCTACCTCGGCGGCAGCATCACGGGGCCCCGGGCTGGAGGGTGAAGTCGCTCGAACTTCTTCAGGGAAGATATCCGGATCTGAAATGGACCGAGATCAATGCCGCGATCGGCGGGACGGGTTCTGACCTCGGCGTTTTTCGTTTCGGTCAGGATGTCCTGGCGTATCAGCCCGATCTGCTCTTTGTAGAGTTCGCGGTCAATGACGGAGGTGCCGCGCCGCAGCAGATCCATCAGGCGATGGAGGGCATCGTGCGCCAGGCCTGGAAGGCGAATCCGGAGACCGATATCATTTTTGTCTACACCATCAGCGAGCCTTTTCTTGCCGACTTGCAGGCCGGTAAATTTTCCCGGGCGGCGAGCGCGATGGAGGAGGTCGCCGATCACTACGGCATTCCCTCGATCTTCCCCTGACGGCCATCGGCAGGATGCCGATGCTACTTTTCAAGCGAAAGATCGTGCCACAGCAAAAGCTTGTCTTTTTCCGGTCCTGCTCTCCAAGTAAGGAATGCCTCGTCCCGGATCTCTCATTCTTGTCCTTCTTTTTGCCGCCCTCTCCACGCGCGCCGACGACACCGCGACGGCGGTGCTGCTCGAGGGTCTCGGGGGCAAGGTCGTCCGTGCCGACGGTGTCGTGAGGGAGATCGAGTTCCGTGACAGCAGCGGTCTCGGGACGCCGCAGTGGGAAGCCATCGGCGGACTCGCCGGATTAAAAAAGATCACCGTCTACGGAAAGGCGGGCGGGCTCAATGATGCCACCGTCCCTCAGTTGCTGCGACTGAAAAATCTCGAATCTTTCTCCGCTGACGGGGCTCAACTCAGCGACGCCGGACTTCGCGTGATGGCGGGTTGCACGAGCCTGCGGTCGGTTTCTTTCTTCCACCTCTCCTTCCGCATGGAGGGATTCACCGGCGAGGGCTTTGCGGCGTGGTCGGCATTGCCGAATCTGGAGAAGCTCACCGTCGCCGGGATGTCGATGGGGGACGATGGCTTTGCCGCGATCGCAAAGATCACCACGCTGCAGGAACTGCGGACCTGGCACACCTACCAGACCGAGGCGGGAAACAGTTACATCGCCACTTTGCCGCACCTCAGCACGCTGATGCTCGGTCAGCGCCTGCCGGGGCAGGGACGACCGCTCTCGCTGAGCGATGACTCTCTCGGGACCATTGCGACGATTAAGTCCCTCACCTTTCTCGAGATCGGCGAATCACGATTCAGCCTCGAGGCTCTGCGCCGGCTCGGATCGCTGCCGCTATTGGAAAAACTCAAGATCACGAAAACGGAGATCTCCGCTGCGGAGATCGAGTCGCTCCGTGCCGACTTACCGAAGGTGCAGATCGAATTCCTCCCGCTCACCGATGAGCAGCGTAAGCAACTCGAGATGTATCTGAAGTGAATCGCGCCTCCGCCCTGACATGATGATAAAATTTCCCCTCCCATTTCTTCTTTCCATTCTCCTGCTCTCGGCCGTCCGCGCGGATGAATTCCCCGAAATCCGCAACAGCGAGCCTGATAAAAACGCGCAGCCTCCCGCGGCCGGGGAGGCTTTGAAGATGTTCGATCTGCCTGGGGGGTTCACGGCGAATCTGTTCGCCTGCGAGCCCGAGGTGCAGAATCCCATCGCGATGACCTGGGACGGGCGCGGGCGACTCTGGATCGCCGAGAACTACACCTACGCCGAGCGGCAGACTCGCTTCGACCTCTCGATGCGGGACCGGGTCCTCATCCTCGAAGACACCGACGGGGACGGCAAGGCGGACAAACGGACGGTCTTCACCGACAAAGTCAGCGTGCTCACGAGCGTGGAGGTGGGGCGCGGCGGCGTCTGGCTGATGTGTCCGCCGCAGTTGCTTTTCATCCCCGATGCGGACGGCGACGACGTGCCCGATGGCGAACCCATCGTTGTGCTCGACGGGTTCACCGTGGCCGAGGGGAACTACCACAACTTCGCGAATGGGCTGCGATGGGGGCCGGATTCGTGGCTCTACGGGCGGGTCGGTCACTCCTGCCCCGGACGAGTCGGAGTGCCCGGCACTCCCGACGCGGAGCGCATCCCGATGAAGGGCGGCATCTGGCGTTTTCATCCGCAACGCAAAGTCTTCGAGATGGTCACCCATGGCACCACGAATCCGTGGGGACATGACTGGGACCGCCACGGCGAGCTGTTTTTCATCAACACGGTGAACGGGCATCTCTGGCACGGCATCTCCGGGGCGCATTTTAAGGAAAGCTCGGGCGCGGATCCGAACCCGTACTTTTACGAACGTCTCGACATGCATGCCGATCACTGGCACTTCGACACCTCGGGGAAATGGAGCGAATCCCGCGACGGCGCGGCGAATGCCTTCGGCGGCGGGCATGCCCACATCGGCATGATGATCTACCAGGGCAGTGAGTGGCCGGAGCGTTTTCACGATCGCCTCTTCACCCTCAACATGCACGGGTTCCGCACCAACGTGGAGCGGCTCGACCGCGAGGGGAGCGGGTATGTGGGGCGTCATGAACCTGATATCTTCCTGACCAAAGATAAATGGTTCCGCGGCATCGAGATCCGTCCGGGGCCTGGTGGTGCGGTGTATCTGTTAGACTGGAGCGACACCGGGGAATGTCACGATCACACCGGCGTGCATCGCACGAGCGGACGGATTTACCGCATTCAGTATGGCCAGGGGAAAGGGCCGGCTCTCGGGGGAGGTGATCCTCTTTTCGCTGCCGACCCCTGGCTCGATCGGCAATCGAGAGTGGATCTTCCGAATGGCGAAGTCGACCGTGATCTGCAATCCCGCTACCTCGAGGTGCTCGAGGGCGAAGGAGATGCGGTCGTGCGACTGCGGGCGATGTGGAATCTCCATGCGATGGGCGCTACGGTCGATTGGACCGAGTTCCTTTTCGATAAGGACGAGCACCTGCGCGTTTGGGCGATACGGCTGCTCACCGAGGCGCAACCCATCGACACGCTCACGGGGCCGGTGCCGACCCGGATGCCAGATCTCCTTGGCGACGATCTCTTTTCCCGATTCCTCGCGATGGCGCACGAGGACGGTTCAGGACTGGTGCGACTCGCCCTCGCCTCGACGCTGCAGCGACTTCCCTTTGCCCAACGGGCCCCTCTCGGGGCGGCGCTCGCGTCCCGCGACGAGGATGCCACCGATCACAATCTGCCGCACCTCGTCTGGTTCGGGCTAAGTCCGCTGGCGGAGTCCGATCCGCTCGCTCTCGTGCGCATCGCGGAGAATTGCCGCTGGCCGGAGACGCTGCGCTGGATCGCCCGCAGCCTGACGAGTCGGATCGAGAAAAGTCCGGCGGCTCTGGAGGCGCTCCTGACGATGACCGGGAAACGGGAGCGCGCGGAGCAACTCGCTCTCCTCACCGGGGTGAGCGAGGGCCTGCAGGGATGGCGCAAAGCGCCGAAGCCGGAGAGCTGGGAGGGCCTCGTCACTGCGGTCGGGACGAAGGCGAAGACGGACGAGTCGCTCGCCGGGCTCATCCGTGAACTCAGTGTGATCTTCGGTGACGGGCGGGCCCTCGATGAGATCAAGGCTCTCGTGATTAACGACAATGCCGACCTCGCGATGCGCAAGGCGGCCCTCGAGACGCTCATTTCCAATCGTCCCGACGATCTGCGGCAGGTCTGCGAGGGGCTCCTCGAGAATCGCCATCTCAATGTCGTGGCGGTAAAGGGGCTCGCGCTTTTTGACGATCCCGCCCTGGGCGCGACGCTCGCGAAGCGTTATCAGAAGTTCGACACGGCGGCGCGTCCCGCTCTCATGGAGGTGCTCGTCTCTCGTCCGGCCTGGGCGGGGGCGGTGCTCAAAGGGATCGAGTCGGGGGTGATTCCAAAGCGGGATCTCTCGGCCTTTCACGCCCGCCAGATCAGCGCCTTCGACGATGAGGCGCTGCGGTCCGAACTCGCCCGGGTCTGGGGCGAAGTGCGGGAGTCAGCGGCGGACAAACGCAGGCTCATCGAAGAGTGGACGGCGAAACTCACGCCGGAGCGTCTCGCAACGGGCGATCTCAGTAAGGGGCGCCAGCTCTATGCCGGGATCTGCGGCGCCTGCCACGTGATGTATGGCGAGGGCGGAAAGATCGGGCCCGACCTCACCGGATCGAACCGCAGTGATCTCGGCTATCTGCTCGAGAACATCCTCGATCCCAGTGCGGTCGTCAGTGCCGACTATCGCATGAGCATTCTCACTCACGCCGACGGCCGTGTCCTCACGGGAGTGGTGGGCGAGGAGAACGACCGCACCCTGACGCTGCGGCAGACGACGGGTGAGATCGTGTTGGAAAAGAGCGACGTTGCAAAACGCGAGGTCGTCCCCGTCTCGATGATGCCCGAGGGACTGATCCTCGCGTTTGATGAGGCGCAGGTGGTGGATCTGATCGCTTATTTGAAACATCCCGTGCAGGTGGCGGGTGAGTAGGGGATGAGAAAGTGGTTTCGGCTTTAGCCGAATCGACTCGCCCGGACCTGCGGCTAAAGCCGTCGACACTTTATGGCAAGACCATTGACCCCGGCGACAAAAGCGGTATAGACTGCCGAAGATTTAACCGCCTTTAAAAACGATGCAGTGGAAGGGAAGGCGAGGAAGTGACAATGTCGAAGATCGCCGTGCCTCCTCCGGGGGCGGGGGCCGATCAGCGGGTAGCGGGTAGCGGCGCGGGGATGAACCTGCTGATGTTCATCGGGAGCCGCTTCGGCATCAAGGGCATCCTCATCGCGGGAGTCGGGGTCATCGTGCTCTGGCAGCTCGGCATCGTCGATCCTTCGAAGCTGCTTCAGGGCGGCGCAGTCTCGTCGGGACCCTCCGCCCTGCTCGTGGAGACGGCCGAGGAAAAAGAGCTTTATGAATTTGTAAAAGTCGTCCTCGCCGGCACCGAGGAAGTCTGGGCCGAGGAGTTCGCCCGCCTGGGTCAGACCTACACGCCGCCGACTCTGGTTGTCTAAATCTTTGTCTGTAAGAGCCGCGCAACCGGAGTCTGCCGTTCAGGCCGACGATGGAGCGTAGCGGAATCGTCGGCCTGAACGGCGTCGCGCCTCCCACCCGGGGGTTGCAGTGTCCGTCCAAGT
>Ga0209702_10002276_pt1 | contig 34139 bp, 30 predicted proteins | sample FRY01_FD_187210 | JGI IMG/M metagenome (GOLD analysis project Ga0209702, IMG submission 187210) | Freshwater microbial communities from Lake Fryxell liftoff mats and glacier meltwater in Antarctica - FRY-01 (SPAdes) (version 2) | ecosystem: Environmental > Aquatic > Freshwater > Ice > Glacier...
GCTATTTGTCTAGCGTAATGTCAGTCAATTCTTCCCCAGCGACTTACCCGCCCATCCCCAACGCATCTTTCGCTTCCCTCTTCCTGTCCTTCAGTATCGCCGCTGACTTCACTTTCAATTACACCCCCGCCGAGACCAACTTCATGCATGCGCGTCCCAAGCATTGCAGGGAGCAGAGGCATCGGTTGTATGGGGGTATCCATGTCTGTTGAATCACCCTGCGACTTTGCCGGAAAGAAGCTCATCGTCTTCGGTTGTGGCTATGTCGGAGGCGAGTTTGCCCGGCAAGCGCAGGGGCGGGGCATCGCGGTCACGGCGCTCACGCGAAATCCTGAGAAAGCAGCGGCATTGCGTGATGAAGGATTGACCGTGGTCGAGGCCGACCTCGCTGGGGAGAATTGGCATCAACAGATGCCATCGCACGCGGACTTCGTGCTCAATGCGGTGAGCTCGGGTGGCGGTGGGATCGACGGTTATCGGCACAGTTATGCGGCTGGTATGCAGTCGATCGCCTCGTGGGCGTGCATCGCCAAGATCGGGACTCTCATTTACACCGGCAGCACCTCCGTTTATCCGCAAGGGGGAGGAGCGAGGGTCGATGAATCCGCTTCCACCGATTCGACTGGTGAACGCGCGGCGGTTTTGTTGGAGACTGAGCAGCTCGTGCAAACCTGCCCGCAAGTGGACCGTTGGTTCATCCTCCGCCTCGCCGGAATCTATGGTCCCGGTCGACACCATGTGCTCGATCAAGTGCGGGCGGGCGGGGTATTGGCGGGCGATGACTCGCATCGGCTCAACCTCGTGCATCGGGATGACATTTGCTCCGCCCTTTGGTCTGTGATCAGCGCTCCTGCGTCGATCGCTAATGAGATATTCAATGTCGTGGACCGTGCGCCCGTGACGAAGGCGGAGCTCGTCGCCTGGCTGGCCGACCGATTGGGTCTGCCGCGGCCCACTTTCGATCCGGCTCGAGCGTCGGCGCGGCGCCAGGTGGTGCCGGATCGGGTGATTCTTAGTGGAAAACTGACCCGGATGCTTGGCTGGCAACCGCGGCTGGTGGACTATCGCGCTGGCTATGAACACCTCCTCGCGACACTCTAGTCTTGCCAGCTCGCAGCGGGCTCGGCCCAATTCTCATTTCAACCTTTTCAACCCCCTCTCAACATGGCTGGCGTAGGCAAACTTCTCAAACAAGCACAGAAAATGCAGCGTGGCGTCGAGGCCCTTCAGGGCGAACTCGAGGCCAAAGAAATCGATGTCACCAGTGGTGGTGGCGCGGTGAAGATCAAAATCAATGGCAACGGAAAGTTCCTGTCGCTGGAGCTCGACCCGGAGTTGCTCAAAGAGGACTCGAAGTTTGTCGCTGACACGATTTTGGGTGCGGTGCAGGAAGCCGCCACCAAGTCGAAGGAGTTTAACGAGGCGGAGATGCAGAAGGTCACCTCTGCCTTTCCCATGCCCGGCTTCATGTAAGCAGGGCGATCGCCCTTCGTTATTATGAAGACCGGCCGATGACGCCCGCATTCGAAAAACTCCAGAAGCTGCTCAAGCAGCTGCCGGGAGTGGGATACCGCTCGGCGGAGCGCATCGCACTGCACTTACTGGTCGAGAAGCCGGCGCGGATGGCAACGCTCGTCGCGGCGATCACGGAGGCTTCGCGAGTGGTTCATCGGTGTGAACGCTGCGGTAATCTGGCGGAGGGTGACCTCTGTCTGCTTTGCGCCGACGATCGACGCGACCACTCGATCGTGTGTGTCGTGGAACACGTGCCGGACCTCGTGGCCTTGGAGCGGAGCGGAGCGTATCGGGGCGTGTATCACGTGTTGCACGGCAAGCTGTCGCCCATCCACGGCGTGAGTCCTGCCGATCTCAATTTCGTGGCGCTGCTCGCCCGAATCGGTGGGGGCCACGTGCAGGAATTGATCCTCGCGCTGTCCAACGATGTCGAGGGCGAGGCCACCTGCCATTATTTGACTGAGCAGTTGCCCGCCGGTCGGGAGATCGCGGTCAGCCGGATCGGCTTCGGGTTGCCCAGCGGAGGCGGAGTGCTTTACGCCGATTCAGTTACCTTGAAGAGCGCCCTCGAGAGTCGCCGTCGTTATTCGTGATTGCGGCGCGCCAATATTTTCGTTTCTAACATCTCCCTCAGACTGCGGGCGTAGTATATCGGTATTATGTGTGCTTCCCAAGCATGAGAGGCGGGTTCGACTCCCGCCGCCCGCACCAGTTTTTGAGCAGCGTTCTCAACGCGATCAGGCCTTCTCGAGGGGCGGCCCTCGTCGACGGCCGCCTGCGGGGGGACGTGATCGATAATCGAAGTCGTTTGTGCGATGTCGGTCGCGTGATGTTCAGGGAAGTTCGCGGCCTCTCTCCAGAAATGTTTGGTGTCCCCATTGTCTAGATCGAGCCTCCGAGTTTACTTTGCGGAATTCCCGCTTGCGACAGTCTCCTCTTGGGGGGCGTCATCGATCAACAACCAGCCTAACGATTCGTCCGGCAATTCGGGGTAGTCAGCCATCCTCTTGGCTTTCTATTCGCAGCACAAATCGACGTTAGCGATCCCTCCGGCTTCAATCACCTTCCGGAGTTTCTCGAACCAGATGGTCTCCGCTTCGATGCTGACGAGCTTCCCGCCGCAGTCTGCCATCCAGAGCGCGGGAAAGCCGGGCCGATCTCTCAGACGATGGACTCGCGATGGAGGATTCGATGCCTAATCTTAGTGGCAGCAAATGGAATCTACGGGAGGGGCGGAATGGGCCCGGTCGTCTTACGGATGACCGCTTGCTGGAACGAACGACGCGCATTCGGCAAATGATGCCAGCCGACGAAGTCGCCAGCCGCAGTTCGAATGCCGGCTTTGGTGGCAGTGGCCATTTCAAGTCCAATCCCACATTGAATGAAATCAAAAGGTCTGCTGAGTCGTTTGATCGTCCGTCATTCAACGAACGTATTTTTGCGTCAGTTCCCCAAGACGTATGGCAAGAGATGGCTCGTGCAGGAATCAGCGGGAAGGATCGTGAAGATCGGGCCGTGTTTTGTGACAGGCTGCTTCGCCAGCGAAAAACCCCGTGGCATCCTAACGGAAAGCGGGTCCGACTTGAGGATGCGGGTTCAATTGGCGTGAGGCGAAACGCGCAAATTCTCCAGCGGGTGTTTGCGGTAGCTTCAGGAGGTCCATTGCATGAGCTCGTATCCGGTGGCCTTGTCAGAAAGGATTCGGGATAGCTGGCGGGAGTGCACTCAACGAGCTATTGGTTCGCGGATACACTGGACTTAAGAACACGGCGGCAAGTTTTGGCTGCACCTTCTAAGTGAATCAGGAACCGACCGAGGAGGCGAAAGGACGGCATGGGAAGGGCGGGACGTGAAATCTCCGGCTGAAGATCGAATAGGGGCCATGCGTTTTGAATGGCCGCGTTTTATCCTAGCCCTGCGCAGATTGCACATTCAGAGGGGTGAAACCTGCGCCCTGTCGAGCCGACTTCGTCGGGGCTAACCGCGACAACGTCGCTCTGCCCGCAGGGCAGACGGATATTTCTCTGAAAAGTAATTTCATGGGTGTGAAATATCCGGGCTCGTGGTGGGGTGCTGGCGGGAAGTCGGTCGATCTTCGGGAAATTCGACAGACCCCCGCGGGATCACGCGTCGACCATCAGGGGCGCGGGATGCTGTTTGCGCCAACGGACGAGGATTCGGTCGTAAATGGCGTCGGGAGAAAGAGCGTAGGCTTCGCGAAGAACGCCGATGCTGCTGCCGTGCTCGACAAACTTGTCGGGCCACCCGATGCGTTCGACGGCGGTTGCACAGTTTTCTTCCTGCAAGGTTTCGATGACTGCGCTGCCAAAGCCGCCGGTGACGACGTGGTCTTCCATCGTGATGATCAACGGCGCGCGCGCGGCGTGCTCGAGGAGCAATGTCCGGTCGAGAGGTTTTGCGAAGCGACCATTCACTACGCCGACGGATAGGCCCTCGTCGGCTTGCAGGCGGGCGGCGAGCGCGAGCGCGAGCGCGACCATCGGGCCGAGAGCCCAGATCATGACTTGATGGCCCTCGCGCAGGACCTCGGCTTGGCCGAGTGGGAGGAGAACGGGTTGCTTCTTGATGGTCACTCCGGTGCCGGCGCCGCGCGGGTAGCGGATGAAGGCAGGACCCGGGTGTTCGATGCTCGTGTGCAACATGTCGACGAGTTCGTCCTCGTCTTTGGGCTGCATGACAACGGCGTTGGGCACGCAGCGAAGGTAGGCGAGGTCAAAGAGACCGTGGTGGGTGGGGCCGTCGTTGGGCGAGAGCCCGGCGCGATCCATGCAAAATGTCACCGACAGATTCTGGAGACAGATATCGTGGATGATCTGATCGTAGGCCCGCTGCAGAAACGTGGAGTAAATGGCAACGACCGGCTTGATGCCCTTGGTTGCGAGGCCCGCTGCGAAGAGAGCGGCGTGTTCTTCCGCAATGCCGACGTCAAAAAACTGCTTCGGCAGCGCCTTCGCGAGGTGGCCCAGCCCGGTGCCGCTCGGCATGCCTCCGGTGATGCCGACGATGGTCGGATCTTTTGAGGCGAAGCGCACGAGGGCTTTGCCGAAGACATCTTGGTAGGCCGGAGCGCTGGGGGCCCCGTCGGATTTGCGGCTCTCGCCCGTTGCCGGATCGTAGGGGCTGGCGCCGTGAAACTTTTCCGGGTGAGCGATGGCAGCCTCGAGTCCCTGGCCCTTCTTCGTGATAACGTGGATCAGGATCGGCGTGTCGCAGTGCTTCGCGAACTCGAGATTTTTTTCCAGTTCCGCCAGATTGTGACCGTCGATTGGCCCGAGATAGCGCAGGCCGAATTTTTCGAAGAGGCTCGATTCGACGAAGAAGTCCTTCGTCTCGCGTTTCCACTTGTTATAAACGCGGTTCATGTCTGGCCCGCCGGGCAGGCTGGTGAAGAACTTCTCCAGATCGTGATGCACCTTGTTGTAGGTTGGGTTGGTGCTCAGGCGATTGAGATACTTGGCCATCGCGCCGACGTTCTTCGCAATCGACCACTCGTTGTCATTGAGAATGACGATGAGTCGCTTGGTGGAGGTGACGATGTTGTTGAGCGCCTCCATGGTGATGCCACAGGTGAAGGCCGCGTCGCCGCAGATCGCGACCACATGTTCGTCGGAACCTCGGAGGTCGCGGGCGGTGGCCATCCCGAGCGCGGCGGAGAGCGCGGTGCCCGCGTGGCCCGCCCCGAAGGCGTCGTGAGGACTCTCGCGGCGGTAGAGGAAACCGCTGGCGCCATCCGTCTGGCGCAACTTGCGGAAGAACTCACCGTTGCGGCCCGTGAGGAGCTTGTGCGTGTAGCCTTGGTGGGCGACGTCGAAAACGAATTGGTCGTCCGGGGTGGTGAACACCCGGTGCAGGGCCAGCGTCAGCTCGACGACGCCAAGGTTGGGTCCCACGTGACCGCCCGTGGCGGAGGTGACAGCGATGATCTCATCGCGGATTTCTTGCGCCAAGATGGGTAGTTTCTCGATCGGCAGGGCTTTAACATCGGCGGGGCTATGAATTTTCGAGAGCAAGCTGAGTTGCGGCGGGAGGGAGGACGAATCGTTCATCAGGGAGTCAGGCGGCCGGGGAAAATCAGGCTTCGCTGGGGGTTTCAAATGAGGTGAAGGAGGCGCCGTCCTTGGATTTCTTTAACTGCTCGATCTTCAATTCGGCGTCTTGGAGGCGCGATTCGCACAGTTTAAGCAATGTGCTGCCTTCCTCGAACTTCTTGAGCAGGTCGGCCAAGGGCACTTCGCCGGTCTCCATCGACTCTACGATGGTCTCGAGTTTGGTGAGGGCATCCTCAAAGGAGGGTTTGGCGTCTTTGGCTTCCACGCGTCTACGATGCAAGGCACTGGGGGTATTTCAACCAATCTTTGGACTCGCGGCGCAGGGAATTTCCCATGCACTGGCGGGATGTCACCTGTGCTTTGGATCGTCGCCGGCCTGATTGTGCTTCGCCTAGTCGGCGAATGGATATTGTCCGCCCTTAATCGGGCTGAAGTGCGTCGCCACGCGGCCAAAGCTCCGCCGGCGGTGGCCGCGATCATGGATAAGGAGACTTATCAGAAATCGGTGGCCTACACGCTGGATCGATCGCGCTTCGGGCAGGTCAACGACCTGTTTGATACGCTCGTGCTCGTGCTGGTGCTTTTTGGCGGGGTGCTGCCGTGGATTTTTGGCCAGGTGGTGGGCTGGGCAAGCCCCGACGCGCAATGGACGCGGACCGTGTTTATTTTGCTCGTGGGGGTGCTGTTGTCGGTGCCGTCGCTGCCGTTTGAGTGGTGGTCGCAGTTTCGCCTCGAGGCCCGGTATGGCTTCAATAAAAGCACCCAAGGATTGTGGATCAGCGACAAACTCAAGGGACTCGCACTGATGCTCCTGCTCGGATTTTCACTCCTGTGGGTGATGCTCTCGCTGGTGGGTTGGGTGGGGCGCACGTGGTGGCTGTGGGGCTTCGGGGTGTTGTTCGGGTTTCAGCTGCTGATGCTGGTGCTTTACCCGAAGCTGATCTTGCCGCTCTTTAACAAACTCACACCGCTGCCCGACGGGGAGCTGCGCGACCGTCTGTTCGCCCTCGGTGAGCGCACCGGTTTCAAGGCACAGGCGATTCAGGTGATGGACGGATCGAAGCGCTCGGGGCACTCCAATGCGTTCTTCACCGGTTTCGGCCGGTTTCGGCGCATTGTCTTGTTCGATACGCTGATGAACCAGTTGAGCGCAGAAGAACTCGAGGCCGTTTTGGCGCATGAGATCGGCCACTACCGCAAGGGGCATATTCCCAAGATGTTGGCGGTCTCGGCGCTGATGCAGTTGGGGGGCTTCGCAGCGATCGCTTGGTTGGCAGAGAGCCCGTGGTTCAATCGCTCCTTTGGTTTTCCGACCGGTGAACTCGCCCCGTCGCTGCTGCTCTTTGGTCTATTGAGCGGGTTGGTGACATTTTGGTTTTCTCCGATCAGTAATTTGTTTTCGCGGAAGCACGAATACGAAGCCGACGCCTTCGCCCATCACGCGATGGGCGGCTCAGCGCCCTTGCTTGGGGCCTTGCGCAAGCTGGCGCAGAAGAATCTTAGCAACTTGACGCCGCACGCTTGGTTCAGTGCGTTCTTTTATTCCCACCCCACGCTGGTCGAGCGCGAAAGGGCGCTGCAAACTTTGAAATGACATGAGACGAGGGCTGGCATGGATCAGTTGCCTGATGCTGGTGGCCACCGCCACCGCTAGTGAGCTGACTGTCGCCACCTACAATGTCGAAAATTACGTGAGCGCGAATCGCCTGACCGCGGCAGGCTATCGGAAAGATTATCCCAAACCCGAGGCCGCCAAAGCGGCGTTGCGCACCGTTCTCCGCGCGATGAATGCGGATGTGGTGGTCTTTCAAGAAATGGGTCCCCGGCGTTACCTCGAAGAGTTGCGGCGCGACTTGCAGACCGCCGGATTGAATTATCCGCACGCCGTGTTGCTCGAGGCGGCCGACGCCGACCGGCATGTCGCCGTGCTCTCGCGCCGTCCATTGGTTCGGGTTGTTGAGCACACGCGACTGACCTTTCGCTATTTTGAAGGTTTAGAGACCGTGAAGCGGGGCTTGCTCGAGGTGGTCATTGCGACCCCGCAGGGCGACATGACGTTGTGGGCGCTTCATCTCAAGAGTCGCTACCAGAAGAGGGAAGACGATCCCGAGTCGGCGAAACGTCGGGCGGGTGAGGCGATGGCAATCCGAGAGTGGTTGCTCGCGCACTCGGAGAACCCGCGCGAATCGGCCTTTTTGATCCTCGGTGATTTCAACGACACGAAGTCGAGTGCAGCGGTGCGCTACCTGACGAGAAAAGGAAAGATGGTTATCTCCCAACTCTTGCCCGCGGTCGACTCCCGCGGGGAAGGGTGGACGTATCATTATCGGCGCGACGACAGCTACTCGCGGGTCGACCACATCTTGGTGTCGCCGGCACTGCAAGGTGCGGTGAAGGGCGGGGCCGTGCGGATCTTCGACTTGCCCGCCGTGCGGGAGGCCAGCGACCACCGACCGGTGATGGTGACGTTGACTTGGCCGGAGTGAGGTAAATCTCGGCGATTGACGGCTTAAAGGACGTTCAACCCCAGACTGATCAGAGACCCGACGAGCGCGCCGAAGAGAAACTGGCGCGTGCGATAGACGCGGTCGCCCTCCGTGGGGAAATTTGCGTAGGCGAGATCGGCGCGACTGAGGTAGCGGCAAAAATTGCTCCATGCGAAAGTCCAACTCGTGAAGAGCATCCCGTAGCGATCGCGGACGTCTTCGATGTTGGGTGGCTTTCGATACTTGATGATGGTGTGCGGTGTGAACTGCTTCTTGGCGGTTTTATTGACCAACTCAAAAGGCACGTCGACCGCGGCGTCGGGGTTCGCCTCGACGGGCAGATCACGCCAATGCCAATCCTTGAAGACGCGAGCGGTGGTCCCCTCGAAGGCCTCGTATTGGCAGAGTTGAAACACATCGGCGGTGTTGAGCGCGCGGCCCCGGCGGTCAAAGACCCCCACGATCGCCTCCAAGGGATCAGAGTAAATCCAACGATTCTGGTCCTTGAGATACGACTCTGTCCACGAGTGCCCATCGTAGATGACTTGGTTGTCCTGAACCGTGCCGCAGTAGACGAATCGGGTGGCGACGCCCGCCCGGTTGGCAAAGAACGTGAAGATCTGCGCGTTTTGCGTGCACCAGCCCTTGCCCGTGCCTGCGCACATCTCGCCAAAAATTTGAAAGGGATTCTTCCAGCGGAAATCATTCTTGGGCACGCCGCTGGCATCGGTCAGTCGCGTGCGTATGAAGTGGATGATTTTGGCCATTCGCTCAAGGTCGCCATCGTAGTCGGTGATCTTCATCTCCTCGCGAATCATGCGGTCTGTTTCCGCTAAAGCCGGCGCGCCGATGTAACGGTAGTCATCGACCCAGCTCGCCACGGCGTGACGCGTGAAGGTGCCCGCGGGAATGTCACTGGAAGTCAAAAACAGATCTTCGGGAAAGTGCATCCCGCGCTGGCGGTAGAATTCCTTAGCGATCGGGGTCAGATCGAAATTGAGGTCCGGACCCAGCCCCGCCGGCAGCGGGCGCAGGGTGTGGCGCTGGCTGAAATCTGGGAGAGTTTCACCAGCTCCACCCATGAAAAATGCCGGATCGAGCGTGATTTCGGGAGCGTCGCCAGGAACAGTCGCGACGACCTTGCCGTCGCGAATGACCTGCCAGTGGCTCGGTCGCCGATTCCAAACGATCTCCGGTCGGAAATGTAGTCCTGAGATTTTCCAACGGCGCAAGGTCGGCCGATCGGTCGGGTAGTTGAGCTGGGCGTAATCCGCCGGGCGGTGATTGGCTTCCCATTCGCGGCGCCAAAATACCCAGAGATTGGCGAGCAGGATCGCGGCGAAGATAGCAAGATGCCAAAACGAGGGATGGGAGGCCAGTTCAGTCATGGTTCAACAGGGGGGCGACGACGACGGATAGGGAGTGGCGGCGCCGCCGGCAGAAGGCAACCCTCGGGTGCCTAGAAATTGCCGAACACAAAATAGGCGGGCTTGGAGGCCCGCCCTTTTTGTATCGCGCTTAGGCGATTATTTCGCCGTGACGGTGACGAGAATAGTCACTTCACCTGCATCGTAACCCTTGAGGAAGAGGCTGCCAGAGCCGGGACGCCCGCCTTGCACATTGACCGAGACGGAAGTTTGACCCGCCGGGACGATGAGCTCGGGCATGATCACGCTTTCGGGGACGTCGGTCGTCACGTCGAGGAGGAGTCCGCCCGCGGGAGCGGGGTTGGCGATCGAGAAAGTGAGCACTTGCAGGTCACCCGTGCGCATCGTGAGGGACGACGGCGAAACCATCAAGTTGCTGGCATCGATCCGGAAGGTGCCGGCGGGAGATTGTCCAGCGCCGCTGGTGAGCATCACTTGATAATTGCGACCCGGGGGAAGTGTGGGGACGAAAAAGCTGATCGACGTGGGCGAATCGTAAACCGTGCGAACGGGTGTGCCTTCGAAATAGATGACATCCTGCGGTGTGAATCCCCGGCCGAGGAGGCTGATGCGAGAACCGACGGGGCCACGGTTGGCCTCCAGGGAGAGAACATAGCGGCTAGCGATCGTGATGCGATTGATTACCGAATACGTTTCGCGCGCCTCAACGCGGCCGTCGTAGGTGGCCTCGTAGTTCACGAGGAAGTAGTAGGCGAGTTCGCTGCGATTGGCAGGCAAGTGATACTCATACTCATAGAGCCCTTGCGCGGAGCCGCTCTTAGCCATCACGTGGTTTTGGCCATCGATGATGATGTGCGGGACCATGCTGCCGGGGTTCACCTGGTTACTCTTGGCGTCCACGCGGAGCGTGATCGTGTAAATCCGGGACGGATTGTCCGGAAGCGACGGCGGTGTCAGGTTCGTGAGGGAAACGGCTTGGCAACCCGCGAGGAAGGCCAGGACGATTAACGACCCGAGACAGGAGAAAATATTCCTCGTGAGAGGGAGGCGGGAGTTTTGCATTGGTTTTCGATTAAAACCGTTCAGTTAGAGGCATCAGTAATGAGTGACGGAGATTTAGCGCAAGCCAAAGCTGCACCAAGCGAACCCTTGGGTTTGTATGTGCATGTGCCCTTTTGTGCCTCCACTTGCGATTTTTGTGCATTTTATCAAGTCAAGCCGACCGCTGACGGAGTGGGTAAGTTCCTCGATGGTTTGAAAACGGAGGCTGATCTGATCACGTGGCAACGGCCCGTGACGACAGTTTTTTTTGGCGGAGGCACTCCCGGCCTGCTCTCGGCGGCCGATTTGCGGCGATTGGGAGACGTGGTGCGTTCGCGTTGTCGGGGTGCACCAGAGGAATGGTCGGTCGAGATGGCGCCGGCGTCAGTCACTGACGAGCGGCTGGCCGCCCTGAAGGACATCGGGGTGACGCGAATCTCGATGGGCGTGCAAAGTTTTCAGCCGTCGTTGTTAGATGGACTTGGGCGGCAACACTCCCGCGAACAGATTTACCGAGCCTACGAACGCGTGCAGCGGGCTGATTTTGCCAGTGTGAACCTCGACCTGATGTTTGCTCTGCCGGGCCAAACTGAGGCGGAGTGGACCGCTGATGTGGCCGAGGCCGTGGGACTGGCTCCGGATCACCTTTCGACCTATTGCCTCACCTTTGAGGAAGACACGGCGCTGTGGATCAAACTTTCCGAGGGACGGGTGAAACTCGATTCCGAGCGTGAAGCCGAACTCTATGAATCTACGTGGGCGCAGCTCGCCGCGGCGGGTTACGAGCAATACGAAGTGGCAAATTTCGCCAAGCCGGGGCACTGCTGCCGCCACAACCAGAATACGTGGCGCATGCACGAATGGGTCGGCCTAGGTCCGTCGGCTGCCTCGCAGCACGATGGCTGGCGCGGTGGCAACGTTGCCGACTTAAACCAGTGGCTCGCGTTGCTCGGCGAGGGGAAACGGGTGACCGAGGATCGTCGGGCGCTTTCCCCAGAGCAACTCGCTGAGGATGCCTTCATCTTTGGCCTGCGCATGAACGAGGGGGTCGATTTCGATCGGTGGAAACAACGTGCCCCCGCGGCGCCGTGGGTAGCGATCAACGAGTGTGCCGACCGTTTGGTCGAGGACGGACTCGCGCATCGAACCGGGACGTATCTGCGACTGACTGACCGCGGTCGTTTGTTGGCGGATTCGGTTGGGCTGGAAATGATGGAAGTCTTCGCAGAGCCTGTTCGCACCTGATGATGAAGCCTGTGAACTTTGTTTGGACTCTGCTGCTAGCAGTCATGCTATTGACTGCGGGTTGCTCCTCGACTCCAGAACCAGCGCGCCCCTCGGCGGTGGCTCGGTTCTTGATCGAGACGGAGGCCGACCGCGGGGCGCTGGTCATCACGCTGCCAGTCAGTGGAGTGAGGGTGCACACGGCACCGAAACCAGTGATCACGGAGTTCGACCTCAAGAGTGTTTCCGAAGCGCGGGTGGATCTCGGGCACTGCGTAGTCTTTCATTTAGCGCCAGCAGCGGCTCGTGATCTCTACCGGCTCACCGCCACGAATATCGGGCGGCGCCTCGTCCTGCTCGTGAATGGCGAGCCGATCGGGGCTCGCGTGATCGACGGTCCTGTGGAAGCCGGTCTGCTCTTTATGTTTGTCGAAGTGCCCGATGCTAACCTCGCCGACTTGGTCGCCGATCTTAACTACACCACGAAGTTGATTCAAAAGGAGACCGCGCGTTGATGAGAGAAATTCGCAGGGTCGCCGCGGTGATTGCGGCAATGCTGGCCGTGACCGCCTCCGCTCAGCGCATCGATATTATCTGGCCGACGCCCCATCCGGCCTTTGACGAAGGGAAGCCGGCGTCGAAGTTCTTGCAGGAGGCAGGCTCAGGCGATCCCGCGTCCGGTGGTTTCGGCGGCGTGCGCAGCGCGGGGCGGCAATTTCACGAGGGCATCGATATTCAGGCGGTGAACCGCAACCGGCGGGGTGAAGCGACTGATCCGGTGATGGCGGCGATGGATGGCGTAGTTCGTTATGTGAACCCATCGTCGGGCGACAGCAGCTACGGCCGCTACATCGTGTTAGAGCATCCGGGCATGGCGCCGGCCGTCTTCTCCTTGTATGCGCATTTGGCGGCGGTCGATCCGCGGATCCGAGCGGGCGACTCGGTGCGTCGGGGGCAGGTGATCGGGACGATGGGCCGGAGCGCCAACTACCGGATTCCGCCAAATCGGGCGCACCTTCACTTCGAAATGGGGCTCCGGATGACGAACGATTTTCAATCGTGGTTTGAATGGAAGAAATTCGGCAGCCCCAACCCACATGGGGTCTACAATGGCATGAATTTGATGGGGTTTGATCCGCTGGATTTTCTCCAAGCTTACCGCGCGCGGAAAGTGGACAACTTCCGCGACTATTTTGGACAGATGAAACCAGTGGTAACCTTGCGCATTGCCACGAAGAAGTCGCCGGATTTTACCGAGCGTTATCCGGCGCTGGTGACACGGCATCTGCCGATGCTGATCGCTGGTTGGGAGATTTCGTTCAACTGGAGCGGACTGCCGTTCCGGTGGACGCCGGTTGACGCGACCGTGGTCCGCGGCATGAGCACCGGGGAGGTCAAGGTGGTCCACTACGATCAGGCGGCCGACGAAGCCGACCAGTCCAAGCAACTCGTGCGAAAGAGCCGCGGTCAATGGGTGCCGGACAACGATCTCGAGACGGTGCTCCAACTGCTGTTTAAGCGTCGGTGACCGGTCGCCGCTTCACGCGTTGCTCTTCATCTGCGCGACCAACCTATCAAATTCAGGGTGCGACTTCAGGTCAGCCATGTCGGGGTCCCGCAGCATCCACGTCACGTCGCTGTAACCCAGCTCGACGGCCCGGTGCAGCGTGCGAATGGCATCGTTGCGGCGTTTGAGGAGGGCGAGGCTGCACGCGAGGTTGTAGTGGGCCGTGGGATTATCGGGGAGGAAACGCACGAGCTTTCGATCCATCCGCAACCCGTCAGTGATTCGGCCATGCTTGGTGTAGAGTCCACCGAGGATCTCAATCACATCGGTGAAATCGGGCGAGCGGCGCAGAACCGACTCGAAAAACTTCATCTCGAAGTCGTGATCCGTTGGCTTAGCCATGGGGGATCAGCCTCGGCGCGGGCAGTTGCCGGAATCGCGAAACGCGTCGCAATGCGCGCTGACCTGTAGTCGCTGAGACATGGGAGTAAGCCCAAGTTTGGAGGAAACCGTGCTGCCATACCATTCCATAAACGGTGCGCTGATCTCGAAGATGCGGTCGCAATCGGTGCAGACCACTTGCGCCACTTGCGTGGTGTTGTTGGTGATCGGCAGGTAGAATTTCTCGCCGGAGCCAATGTCGACTTCGCGGAGAATCGCGCTCTCTGTCATGATCGGAAGGGTGCGGTAGACCGTGGCGCGCGAGACGGAGTCGTCGATTGATCGGGCGTAGTCGAGGAGCTGCTCGGCGGTGAAGTGGTCCTTCTGGCCGAAGGCCGCGTCGAAAATCGCTAGGCGTTGGTTGGTCACGCGAAGCCCCTTCTCGGTCAGGTAGTGGCGGAATTTTTCACGGGAGGCGGCGATGCTCACGGTCAAACTGTTTGAACGATGCCCGAAACTGTCAACCAGTTCGTCATAAGTCGTGGTGAACCAGCCACTGGCGAGGCCGAATGGCGGCAATTGGCGGCGTTCGTCGGTTCAGGTTTGCCATGGAGGCGGAGGAGCGGCGTCATTCGGCGCAATGATCGTAGGCGTGCATCCTATTGCCGGATTCGACAAGCTTCTGCACTACCGGGTGCCGGAGAGCCTGCGGGCGACGGTGCACCTAGGGTCGCTGGTGCGGATTCCGGTCGTGAACAAACTGCTGCTGGGCGTCGTCGGGGAAATCGGTGCGCCCAAGGATTTTCCGCTCGATCGTCTCAAGAGCCTCGCGCATGTGGTGCACCCGTTTCCGGCGCTGACGCCTGATTTGCTGAAACTGGCCAAGTGGATGGCCGTCTACTATGCGGCGTCGCTCGACGGGATCATTGAAACGATGATCCCGGCAGCGGTGCGCAGCGGTGCCGGGATCAAGGAAGAGAAGTTAATCAGTGTCGCGCAGAAGCTCGGCGCGGACGAGTTGGTAGCCTTGGAGAAGAAGGCGCCGCAGCAGGCGCGCCTTTATCGGTTTCTCGCGCAACAATACCGCCCGCAGGGGAAGGGGCTCGTGAGTAAACGGCTCGGGCAGATGACGGCGGTCGCCAATGCGTTGATCAAGCGCGGCGTGCTAAAGGAGGAGGTCCAACGGGTCGTTCGCGAGGCTTATCAAGACGACTGGTCCAAGGGCGAAATGGTCGCGGCCCAACCGCCGCAGTTGAACGACGAGCAGTTAGTGGCGGTCAAGGCGATCGAGACGGAGGTCGCGAAGTCGCGCTTCGGGGTGAATCTGCTCCACGGCATCACCGGCTCGGGCAAGACCGAAGTTTACCTGCACGCGATCGACGCGGTGTTGAAGATGGGCGGAGGCGTGATGTTTCTCGTGCCGGAAGTCGCCTTGACGCCGCAAACGGTGGCGCGGTTGCGCTCCCGTTTGGAAGCGATCGCGCCGGATCACAAGTGCGTCGTGTGGCACAGCCATCTGAGCGAGGGCGAACGACTCGACGGTTGGCTGGCGCTGGCCGCGGGCGAGGCGCGAGTCGTGGTCGGGGCGCGCTCGGCGGTGTTCGCTCCGGTGCAGAATTTGAAGCTCATCGTCGTCGATGAGGAACACGAGCCGGCCTACAAGCAGGATGAGACGCCGCGTTACCACGGTCGCGATGTGGCCGTCTACCGCGCGAAGCTCAATCACGCGCACTGTCTACTCGGTTCGGCTACGCCGTCGCTGGAGAGTTTCGCGAACACGCAGTCCGGCAAGTATGGATTGCTCGAGCTCAAGCAGCGGGTCGACTCGCGGAAGTTGCCGCACATCGACGTGGTCGATATGCGGATCGAGATCATGCGCTCGCGGGGAATGACGACGCTCTCACAACGGTTGGCGCAGGCGATGCAGGACCGTTTTCAAAAGCGGGAGCAAACGATCTTGTTCATCAATCGACGCGGCTACTCGTCCTCCATGCTCTGCACGGATTGCGGTCACGTGGAGGAATGTGAGCATTGTAGCATCACGATGAAGTATCATCGCACCGACGAGATGCTGCGGTGCCATTTGTGCGGCGCGGAGCGGTCGGCGCCTGTCGCTTGCCCCAAGTGCCGCTCGCCCAAAATTCGCTGGCGCGGCCTTGGCACGCAGCGGGTGGAGGAGGCCGTCCGCCGCGTGGTGCCGCGGGCGCGTATTGAGCGAATGGACACCGATACGATGGGGAAAAAGAATCGCTTTCGGGAGATCCTCGGTGAGTTTCGCGCGGGCAAGATCGATATTTTGGTCGGCACGCAGATGATCGGTAAAGGACTCGATTTCCCGAACGTCACCTTGGTGGGGTTGATCGACGCCGACATCTCGATGCACATTCCGGATTTTCGGGCGAATGAGCGAACGTTTCAGCTGCTGGTGCAGGTCGCCGGCCGGGCCGGACGCGGCGATCAAGCGGGCGAAGTCGTGGTGCAAACCTTCACCCCTCAGGCCGATCCGATCCAGTTCTCGCGTCACGCTGACTACGCGGGTTTCAGCACGGCGGAGCTCAAGCTGCGCAAAGATTTTCGTTACCCTCCTTACCGACATCTGATCCACCATCTCTTTCGCGGACCGAACGCTGAAAAACTCAAGTTCTTCGCGGAGCAGTGGGCGAAACTCGTCGAAAAAGAGTTGGGCGACCGCGTGGAATTGCGCGGTCCGTCGCCGTCGCCGATTGAGAAAATCAAGGACGCCTACCGTTGGCAGCTCTGGTATTTCACCGGCAACGTGACGAAGGTGATACCGATCATCTCGAAACTACGCGCCGAATTTGCGTGGCCCGACGATGTCATTCAGGTGCTCGACGTCGACCCGGTCAGCTTGAGTTGATCGGACCGACGTGAGACCAATCGCCCAGAGGATTTACCGTCATGGCGACTTACCAGCTAGGGGCGGACCGTCGGGCCGCCCGCGAGTAGCCCACGGCGCGCCCAGCGGTCACGCCCTACCCAATGATCGCGCTTGGATAGGGTAAAACATTTGGGAGATTGGTCTGATACCAACCGCTCTGGAGAATTGGACTTTGGGTAGGGCGCGACCGCTGGGCGCGCCGATCACTCATTCGCGGGCGGCCCGGCGGTCCGCCCCTACCCCCGGCTTGCCGGGGCGCCTGGTCGCCGAAGCCTCGGCGCAGGCGGGCCAAAGTCCAAAACAAAAGAGACGTTGGTCTGAGGCTCTCCCGCGGTCGGCGACGGGACGCTCAGGGTGTGCCTGCTTGCCAGCGCGTGGCGTAGATGCCGGTCCCATATTTGTGCCGATCAATCGGATCGAGTCGGGGCTTCTGATAGTAGACCGAGAGGATCTCGCCCGGGGAGGTTTCGATGGAGGCGGGGTAGCCGAGATCGTAGTTTGGATGGGCGTCCCACAGGACGATTTCATCGACGAGATCCCACGAGGTCCCATCGAGGCTGAGGCAGGCGCGTTCGCCAAAGGGGGCGCGGCGGTAGCCGTAGGTGCAGAGCGTGCGGCCATCTTGCAGGACGAGGAGGTGCGGCGGGAAACCGAGCATCGCCGTGCGTTCGAGGGGAGACCAGGTCAGGCCATTGTCATCAGACCACGTTTGCCAAAGCTGCAAGTCGTCTCGCGTGTCGTCGTAGACCTTCCCATCCGTGCGAATCATCACGACGATGCGGCCCGAGGGAAGTTGAGTGAGGTGCGGCTCGCTGAAAGTATGCGTGTCGGCATGGGGAGCGTGGAACTCCGCCAATTTTTCCCATGGTTTGGTCGGGTCGGTCGTGCGGTAAATTTCGCAATAGTCGAGGGTCCGACGGTAGGTGGCGATCATCAGAGAGCCGTCTTGCAAGGCCACGCCGCCATGGACGCTATCCTGACCCGCGAGCGGTGCCGACCAAGTGTGACCGTGATCTTCGGAGATGATAGTCTGTGCCCCCTCGAGGTGCTTGGCGTTGAGGTAAGCCGGTTCGTTAACCTGCTTGATCCAGGCGTCGATCGTCGGCTGCGGATACGAACCGGGCGCTAAGCGGGTGTAACCCTCGGTGACCCAGAATTCGGACCAGATGTGCATGACGATACGTCCATCGGGCAGGACGGTCATGCCGTTTTCGCGATCATCGAGCGGCGTGTTGTAAGCCACGACGGGCTCCGTCCAAGTGACTCCGTTGTCTGAGGAACGCATCGTGACGATGGTGCCGGAGGGGTAAAGGTGCTCGCGGGTGCGACAGAAGGAGAGCAGCAGGTCTCCGTTGGCGGCACGCACGAGGGCGGGCCAAGCCGAATAATACTCGTCGTCCTGATAGATCGTCTGGTGTGACAGGACTCGGGATGGGGTTTTCATGGAAAATTAGAGGCCGCGCGTGCTCCAACGGGTCGAGTGGATCCCGACCTTGTGCTTGTGCTCGTTGGTCGGATCATAGCGCGGCTTTTGATAATAGACGGTCAGGATTTCACCGGGGCTGGTCTCGATCGAAGCTGGGTAGCCGAGATCGGGCGTTTCGTTGTCATCTCGAATGATGATTTCCTTGGCGGGATCCCACGTGATGCCGTCGTCGCTGATCATGCCGCGTTCACCGAAAGGGGCCTGCCGACGGCCGTAGGTGCACAGGAGCCGGCCGTCGTGCAGGACGGTGAGGTGCGGCGGAAATCCGAGCATCGGCGTGCGTTCGGGGACAGACCAAGTCTGGCCGTGATCATCGGAGTAGGTTTGCCAAAGGTGCAGGTCATCCCGGCGGTCGTCATACTGTCGGGCGGTGCAGCGAATCATCACGACGATGCGCCCGGACGGGAGTTGAGCGACATGCGGCTCGCCGAAGCGATGCGTCTTAATTTCGGGGCAGCGAATGACGGCGCGTTTTGTCCAAGGCTGCGTGGGATCGGGCGTCGTATGCACGCTGATGCTGCACCAATCGCTGCGATAGGCGGCGATCAAGAGGCTGCCGTTGCTCAGGGCAATGCCGCCGTGCACGCTGTCAGGACCGCGAGTGGGTTCGGACCACGTCTCGCCGTGGTCGTCGGAGATAACCGTCCAGCCGCCGTGTTCGTGACCTGCGTTGAGGTAAGCGGGGTTGGCGACGTGCTTCATCCACCCCTCGACGATTTCGGGAGCGTAGGACTCGTAGGGCAGCGAGTTGTAGGCGGTCGAAATCCAGAACGTGGACCACACGTGCATCACGATGCGACCATCGGGGGCGACCGTGAGACCGCAGTCGCGGTTGTCGATCGTGGTGTTAAACGCGATCTTGGGCTCTGACCACGTTTCGCCATGGTCGGTCGAGCGCATGGTGACCACGCAACCGTCGGGCGCGATGTGCTCCTGCGTGCGGCAGAAAGAGAGCAACAGATCGCCGTTGGCGGCGCGCACTAGGGCGGGCCAAGCGCAGTAATACTCCGAATGCTGAAAGATCACGCGATGCGTGAGCGAGGGCGGGGTAAGAGCCATTGGGCCGGGACCGTAGGCGATCTGAAGTCCGAGTCGAGACTGACGTTGTGCCAAGGTCATTTTTCCTGAGAAGAGGGATTCCGACTCGTCGGAAACGGAGCTGGGGCCATGGTTCAACCAGTTGATTTCGGAGGACGCGGAAGGGGGCCCATGCGATGGCGGCGTCCGCGCAAATGCGGGTTTTCGATTTCGGCGCTTCCCCCCAGCGTCGCGGCCATGCAGACTGCGCGAGTCTTATGGTGATTTATTTCATGGGGATCGGCGGAACTGCGATGGGCAACGCCGCCTTGCTGGCGCGCGCGGCGGGCCACGAGGTGATCGGGAGCGATCTGGGCGTTTATCCGCCGATGAGCACGGTGTTGGCCGACGCGGGCATTACCTTCTACGAAGGCTATGATGCGGCGAGGTTGGAGGAACTGGCGCCGGACTTAGTGGTAATTGGCAACGCGATGTCGCGGGGACATGTCGAGGTCGAGTGGCTGTTAGATACCCGCGCCCTCCCGTTTGTGTCGTTGCCGGAGTTGCTGGCGTCGCAGGTCTTGAAGGGGCGCCGAACAATCGTGCTGGCGGGCACTCATGGCAAAACCACGACGACGGCGTTGACGGCGTATCTGTTGCGGGCGCACGGCCGCGATCCGGGGTATTTGATCGGCGGCGTGCCAATCGATCCACCGACGGGCAACCATCTCGGTAATCGTGCGGATCCGTTCGTGATCGAAGGCGACGAATACGACAGCGCGTTCTTCGACAAGCGCAGTAAGTTCATTCACTATGCGCCTCACGTGGCGGTGTTGAACAATCTCGAATTCGACCACGCCGACATATTTCGCGATCTGGCGGACGTGCAACGGACATTCCGGCACCTCACGCGGATCGTGCCCCGCCGCGGCTGGATCGTGCTCAACGGCGACGACTCGAACTTGCTCGCACTCGGTGAGATGCCGTGGACGCGGGTCATCCGGGTCGGCACCGGCGAGCACAATGATGTGCGGATCACCGGTTTCACCGAATCGGCCTCCGGCGCGGCGTTCTCGATCGGGTGGCGCGGGCAGCCCTGGCATCATGTGAAGTGGGCGCAACCCGGTCTGTTCAACGCGCGCAACGCCACGATGGCCGCAACCGCGGCACAGTTGGCCCTCCTGCCGGACGACCAGAATGGAATCGATGGGCTCGCCTCCTGTGTGACCGGCCCCAACGGCCCCTCTGCGCTTAAGCTCGACGCTTTGACGACGTTTCGCGGCGTCAAGCGGCGTCAGGAAATGCACATCGATACGCCGTCGCTCAAGGTGATCGAAGATTTCGGGCACCATCCGACGGCGCTCGCCGAAACCTTACAGTCGTTTCGAGCCCGTTATCCGCAGCATGTGATTCACGCGGCGTTTGAACCACGCAGCAACACGTCGCGAACTCGCGTGATGCAGGCGGCGTTTATGCGCGCCCTCGCGCTGGCGGATGAGGTTTACGTCGGAGCGGTGGCGCGGGCGGAAACGCTCAAGGAGGATGAGCGATTCGACACCGAGGGTTTGATCGATTTCCTCTCCGCGCAGGGATTGCGGGGGCAGACGGCGCCGACCAACGCGGCCCTGCTCGCCCTGCTGCAACACGACACGCTCGCCGACCCCGCGCGGCCCCGGCTTGTGGTGTTCTTCACCAATGGTTCCTTCGACGGAATCATCGGCCGCTATGTCGTCGCCGCGAAAGGTTAAGCCGATGGCGCGGCTCCTAAGGTGGAGCGGCTCGACCTCAAGACGCTGGCGGGAACAACGCGTGCGACCCCCTCAAATGGCTACGCCTAGAATTAAAATACTCTAGCGAGTTTTGGGCGGAAGGTCGCTGGCCGATTGCTCAGGCATCGCCATCTGCAGTTCGTTTTGACGCGCTTGAAGCTGGTCGCGCTCGGCAAGATGCGCCGCTATCTTAGCCCGCACGTCGGCAATCTTTGACTTGAGGTTCACGCGTTCGGCCTCCGTCATTGGTCGGGTGAAGTGATCCTCTTGGATCTCAATGAGATTTTCGTAGCGCGTGGTCTGATCCTTGAGCCGCTCGATCTTCAGTTTGTAACTCAACACGAGCATGCTGCGGACGGTGTGACCGGTGATGTGTCGGAAGACGGCTTCACGGAGTTTGTCGGCCGAGAGTCCGGGGCTCACGGTCATGACGGCGAAGCGAAACTCTTGGCGCGCATCTTTAATCTCCTCGAGCACGCCGAGACTGAAGTCGCGATCGACGTCGTGGAGCCCTCGGTCGAACGCTCCGTCGCTGGTGGCGGTGATGATGGTGTCGAGATTGGCCGCTGGGGGTTGGCAACCGGCCACGACCATCGCGAGGGCCGCGATCATAATCAACCAGTGTGATCGCGAACGAAACGGGGCCAAAGTCATGATCGGAAACGGGTGAAAACAAAAAACCGCGGCCTCGGCCGCGGTTTGCCTGCAAAAAATAGACTTACTTTTTCTTGGTCAGCTTAGCGTCGCGAACCTTGCGGCGCTTCATGTAGGCAATGCGGCGCTTCTTCTTAATGTGTTTGTTGTATTGTTGGCTCATAGTTTGAAAGAGGTTGGGACGAAGAAGCAACGGGGTTGCGTCGATAGAGTCAAGTGTCGGCCGGAGCGACTGGAGGCGCGCTTTCCGCGGGGCCCTTGGTCTGGGCCGACTCATCCGGGCCAAGCCAGGAATCGAGGTGGGCGACTTGGGCGGGGGTTGGTTTAGCCACGATTTTGAGTTTCCACGTGTCCGTGGGCGCAGTCCCAAGGACGATTGGCAGGGTGATCAACTGCTCTCGTCGAGCGACGAGGAGGTCGACTTTGGTTCCGGGCGGGTAGGGGCGCAAGTCGCGGTCGAGGTCGTTGCCGAGGCGAAAGCCGTTGAGCGCGAGGAGCTCGTCGTCGACGTAGACTCCGGCGGCGTAGGCGGGGGTGCCGGTGCGCACGGCGGAGACGATCACGCGCCCGTTGATGGTTTTCACGTCGGCCCCCAGCCAACCACCGACAGGATCGGGCGGTTCGAGTCCGTTGGGCAGCAACTTATCCTCGGGCTCCTTAGGCTCTTCGAAACTGAGACCATACCAGTCGAGCAGCGGTTGATAGTCCAGTTGACTGGGGTTCTGCACCACGCGTTGGAACCAAGGCGCGAGATCGACCCCGGCGACTTCGCTGGTGAGGGTAATAAATTCCTGTTCAGTGTAACCCCGGTCCCCGCTGAAGCGCGTGTAGGCTGCGCGCATCACGTCGTCGAGTGACTTGGCGTCGGCCGACTGGCGGCGAATTTCGACGTCGAGAAGCAATGCAACCACGGCCCCACCTCCGTAGTAACTTAGGCGGGTGTTGACTGAATTTTCGTCGGGACGGTAGGCCTTGATCCAAGCGTCGAACGACGAGTCGCTCATCGATTGCACGAGACGGCCGGGCGTCTTCTCGACCGCGGCGATCGAACCGCTCACACTGCCGAGGTAGCTCTCGCGAGTAGAAAATCCTCCTCGGCGCAGCAGGAGATGTTGGTAGTAGCTCGTGATACCTTCGACGACCCAGAGCGACTTGGTGTAAGTCTCATGCTCGTAGGGGAAGGGGCCGAGCTCCACGGGCCGGAGGCGCTTGCCGTTCCACGTGTGAAAATACTCGTGGCTGACGAGCGAGAGCCAAGAGGAGAGTCCACTGCGGGTGAGGGACAGCTCGCGGCTGGCCATCATCACGAAGGACTGCTTGTGCTCGAGTCCGCCGCGCTGCCCCATGAGGAGGTTGAAAACGTAGTAGGGTTGGTCAAGCGGCAGTTCGGTCCAGAAATCGACCTGGGTTTGGGCGATCTGGGCAAAATTTCGCGCCGCCCGCGCGTTGTTCCAAATGCCGGCGCCACCGATCGTGACGAGGAAATGGGGGACTCCGTTGATCGCGAAGCTGTCCACCTGCGGCGAACCCGCGAGCAAGGGGCTGTCGATCAGCGTATCGAAATCCGGCGCGGAAAACGTGTGCGGGTGGTCGGTGGGAGCCAAGGGCGTGTAGACCCCTTGCCAACCGTCGCGCAGCTCGACCCGAACGGTGTAAGGGCGTTGAAAGTGGTTTGCCACCGTGAGGTAGGTGGACGCGGCGTTGATCATCGCGAAGTCGCCCTCGATGATGTTGGAGCGCACGTTGAGATCCCACCCGTAGAGACGGTAGGTGACGCGCACGCGATTTTGCCCGGCCGACTCGATTTGCCAGCGGTTCTTCGTGGTCTTCTCCATGGCGAGCGGGCGGCCGTCGACGGTCGCCGCCGAGATCCGATCGATATTGCCCGAGTATTCCCGCACTAAATACGAACCCGGTGTCCACACCGGCATGAAAATCTCGAGGTGATCGGTGTCATCGGTTGGGAGGTCAGCCTCAACTTCGACGTAATGTTGCACAGCTTCGGGGAACCGCAGCGTGTAGTGGACCGGGGCCAGCGTGCCGGCCCACCCGAGAGAGAGTGTGGCGAGGAATAGGCTGGCGAGGAGCAGAAAGCGAAGGGACATGACGCAACGATTGGGAACGGGTTGTGACGGCGACGGCGAGGAAAAGTCGCGGTGAAATCTAGTCGACCCCGTGGGCGACTCCATCGGTGATCACGCCCTCCACCCGCTTCCACCGATAGATCAGCGGCCGCTTGGTGCGAGTGAGTTCTTTGGCGAATGCCTTGTTGTTCCGCTTGGACAGGGTGACGAACTCGAGGCCGGTAGCGTCGCAATTGAGGAAGCGCACGTAGGGTTTGAAGTCATGGGTGCGGCCCAGAATGCGCGCGAGCCCGGCGTCGGTGCTCAGCGGGCGTCGGTCGAGCGCGAGGAAACTATAGGGGAGGCTGCGAAGGTCGATGCCCGCTCGCTGGCCGAATTTCACCCAATCGGGGTTGGCAAAAATCTCCGCCGGGGGTGGCGCGAAAAAGTGGCACCAATCCCGCTCGTTGCCCTCGGCGAGAACGGGACACGACTGCTGGTGAGTGCAGGGCGCCACGACGTGAAAGTGTTCCTTCACCGCGTCGCGCACTGCGCCGAGGCTCCGGCTAACGTCCGACGTGCCGGGCTCGACCCAGAGGACTGCATCGGACCGCTCGATCACTTGGCGGAGGGCCGTCAGCGCCTCGGTGGACAGTTCATTCAGCACATGACTGATAATGAGCAGGCCGATCGGTTCGTCGCCATGAATAAAGCCGGGAGTGACGGTCGTCATGTTGAGCTGCGGAAACTCAGCTTGCGCGACCCGCGCCGCGTAGTCCGCCGCGAGTGGTTCATGGTCCCAGAGATGGAGCGAGTCGAAGCGGTCCGCGCCGAATTCCTCGATCACCCGGCGGGAGGCGATGCCACTCCCACAACCCCAGTCCAAAATCGTGCGCGCTTGCGGCGCCCAATCACGCAGACGCAGCTCGTGGACCACGTGATCCCATTTCCAAGCGATTCGCTGTCCGTAAGTGAGGTCGTAGCTGGCCAAGGCCGACTCTGATTGCCAATACGGCCCCTGCGCGGCGCCTCCATGCAAAAATCCGTCACGCAACCGATCGAGGGCTGGCCAATCCAGTTCGGTCCAAGTCATCGGGGAGCCAGTGGCCGGAGTGAGTGGTGATTGAGACGGAAAATGACCGGGAATTTCACTCATGGACGCAGGGAGAAATCAAGGTTGGTCGCGAGCTGGTGGGTGTGAATGCCATAGAAGGCCGCGAACTCCCGCAGGCGGGTGGCGGTGGCGGGATCGCCCGGCGCATGATCCTTCACGGCGGCGATCATGAGATTCTTGGCGGTGTGTTCGGTGGAGATGAATTCGAGAATCTTCGTGCGGTAGCCAGCGTGCTCCAGCAATTGGGCGCGCATCGCATCGGTGACGAATTCCGCTTGGCGCTCCTGCAGGATGCCGTGTTGCAACGCGTCGGCGAGGACGGGTGGCGAGGTCAGTTGGCGGCGTAGCTCTTTTTGGCAACAGGGCGACACGATCAGCAGGGTGGCGCCGCTGGCGATGCCTTCGGCGAGCGCGTCGTCGGTCGCCGTGTCGCAAGCATGGAGGGCGATGAGGATGTCGAGGGGAGCGACGCTGCCGGCGCCGATGTCGCCGACGGCGAAGGTGAGGTTGCTAAATTCGCATTCGGCCGCCGTGCGATTGCACAGCTCGACGAGATCGGCGCGGCGTTCGATCCCGCGAACTTCGGCGGATTCCCCGAAGAGAGCGGCGACCGCAAAGGTTAGGTAACCCTTGCCGCAACCCATGTCGGCGATCCGCAGCGGGCGATCAGTCGGCAGCTTGGCATCGGCGGTGAGATGGGTGAGGAGCTCGGCGAATTTTTGAATCTGCCGAAACTTGGCCGCCATGCCCTCGCGAGGTTGCCCGCGGTCGTTGGTGATGTCGAGCGCCCGGAGCCAAGGGGCGTCGGCGGGCAACGTGTAGTGCCGGGTCTTGTCGTGAGTCGCCTCAGCCGCGGGCTTGGCGGTCGCGGGTGCGGACTCCTTGATGCGAAGGTGGGCCTTGCCGTCGGGGCGGCATTCGAGCTGGGCGTGATGGCTCGCCGTGAACAGGTGGGCATCGAGAAACTGGCTCCCGATCAACGTCTCGATTTCTTGGCCGGCATCGGCGGGCGAGTGATTCTTCGTGATATCGCGCGTCGCGTGGCGGTAGACAAAGCTGACCTGCGGACCGGACTTGAGCACGACCGGTCGCACAAAGAGATTCTTCAACGTCGAGTCGCCGCCGTGGGGTTTTCCCAACGTCAGCTTGGTCAGCGTGCCGTCGGTGAGCGCGGCGCGAAGCAGATCGAGAAATTGGGTAAGCTGGGGAGATGCCATGGATCGCGGGAACGTTAGCGGTCAGAATGACCGGTTGGCGCGGATAAAAACGCGAACCGGAAAAATTCTTCGCCGCCCCCATCGCTCGGGCGAGCCATCCGACCGCGACCGCGGTTCCCAGAAGTGATCTACGGCAAAAACTCGGTGGTCATCGCCCGTTCGGCGGTGATCTTGCCCGGCGTGAGAATCTTGAGGTCCTCGAGTTGCTCGATCTGCCGAGCGTAGCGGGCGGGGTCGAGCCGACCGATGTTGGCGGGGCCGCCGTCAGCGTCGCGACCGGTGACGAGTTTTCCGTCGATGATCAATTGGCGAGAGGCGGCCATAAACTCGTCGGTGTTGTTCGGATTAGCGGCCTTCATCGCCTCATGCGCCGGAGTGGGGTCGCCTTCGAGGTAATCGCGCCAGCCCTTGAGGTAGGCGCGGAGGAAAGCCTTGAGCTCAGCGGGATGTTGGCGCGCGAACCGCCGGTTGGTCACGAGCACGGCGTAGGCGCGGAAATCGGCGTCCCACGTCGCGAGGAAGCGAGGCTTCTTTCCTCCGGCCTTCGCGATGTGGTAAGGCTCGGCGATGGAGTAGCCTTGCTGGATGGCTTCCTTTCCGGCGAGAAAGGCGGTGATCGAATAGTTGGTCGGGACGATGTTGAAGTTGAGCCCGCGCTTCTCCTTCAGGTAAGCGAGGAACGCCCACTCGGGCCGCGCGATGATCGTCTTGCCTTCAAGGTCGGCAAAATCGTAAACGCTGCTCTCGGCATTGACGAGGAGGCCCGACGGGTCGTCTTGAAACACCGCGGCGAACTGCACGATCGGCAACCCCTCGGCTTGTTGCAGCAGGGTGCTGGTGCTGTCGGCCTGCCCGATGTCGGCCTGGCCGGTGGCGACCTTGGGCATCACAAACGCATTCGGGCCGCCGGGGATGAGCGTGACCTCGAGCCCTTCCTCGGCGAAGAATCCTTTGGCCTGCGCTTGATAAAATCCGCCGTGCTCCGGTTCGGCGACCCAGTCGAGTTGCACCGTGAGCGTGAAGGGTTCGGCCACTGCGGTGAGGCCGGCTCCGAGGGCAGCGGCGAGCGTGAGGATTCGAAAAGCTTTCATAAGGGGGTCAATGATCGTTGTGTTGATAAGAATCGTGCCATTTGTGCAGGGCGAACCAGCTCACGGTGAGCACTCCCGCCACAAAGACAAATCCGAGCACGCAAGTGACGGCGGCGGTCGCGAAGAGCGCGGGGTAACGCGCTTGGCTGCTGTAGATGATGGCTTGAAAGCCAAGCCCCCCGCCATTGCCCGCGGAGCTGCCCGCCGTGTAGTCGCCGACGAGTGCGCCGATCGGGGCGAGGACGGCGGCGATGCGCAGGCCGGTGAAGAAATACGGCAGCGCGGCCGGCACGCGGAGCAGGCGGATCTCCTGCCACCGCGATGCGCGATACATTTTGAAGAGCTCCACGAGATTGCGGTCGGTGGAGATGAGTCCCTGCGTGGTGTTGACCACGAGGGGGAAGAAACAAATCAGGAAGGTGATGACGACGACACTCGGCAGGCCGGGGCCGACCCAGAGGATCAGAATCGGCGCGAAGATGATGATCGGCGTCATCTGCAAAATCATCAGGTAGGGATAGAGGCTCACGCGCACGAGCGACGACAACGACATGAGCAGTGCGAGGATGCCGCTGCCGATGATTGCGAGTCCGAAGCCGAGGAGGGCTCCCTTGGTCGTGTTGAAGATCGCGCGACCGAGTGTCTCGGAGTTGTCGCGCAGGGCGGCGATGATTTCGTCGGGTGTCGGCAGGAGAAATTTAAAATCCTCGGAGAGCCCATGGCGGATCGCATACCAGAGCGCGATTACCAGCGCACCGGTGGCGGCGGGGAGGAGGATATTGAGGGCATGACGGCGCATGATCAGAGGCTTTCGACGGAACGCAGGAGCCGGGAGACCTCGGCGACGAGGTCTTGGTAGGGGCGCGACAGGCGAGTCTCGCTCGTGCGTGGCGACGGTAGGTCCACGGTGATTTCGTGGGCGATGCGGCCGGGGTTGGCGCTCATCACGAGAATTCGGTTGGAGAGAAACACCGCCTCGGCGACGGAGTGGGTGACGAAGAACGCGGTCCATGCCTGCTGTTCGCGGATCGCGAGCAGCTCCTCGTTGAGATGTTCGCGGGTCATCTCGTCGAGGGCGCCAAACGGTTCGTCGAGCAGAAGAATCTTGGGGTTCAACGTGAGCGCGCGGGCGATCGAGACGCGCATCTTTTGTCCACCGGACAATTGCCGCGGGTAGGCCCCGCCGCGGTCGCCGAGTTTGACCAGGTCGAGGGCGCGATCGCGCACGGCCGCCCGCTCAGCGGAGGCGGTGCGGCGCAGCGTTTGCGGCAACTCGACGTTGCGCGCGACGGTGAGCCACGGGAGCAACGTCGGCTCTTGAAATACGAAGGCGAGCTCGGCCGCCTCTTGGGCCGGGGTCCGCCCGGCGATGGTGATGCTGCCCTCCGTCACGGGGTTGAGGCCGGCGATCAAGCGCAGGAGGGTGGATTTTCCGCAGCCGCTGGGCCCGATCAGACTGATGAAATCACCTGCTTGGGCCGTGAGCTCGATTTGGTCGAGGATCGTCGGCCCATCCCCGTAGCGTTTGGAAACGGACTTGAATTCGACGATGGGCGACAAAGCAGTCATGAAGCAGAGCTAGGACAACGCTCCCCGCGGTGGAGGCAAGCCAAGGGTTACGATTCGCGATCAGAGCGCAGGTCGCTGCGGCCACTCGCCCGCCACCGCTCCAGCGCTTCGCGTTTATACTCGGCGTCAAACCGCGGGTGAGGAGGGTGAGGAGGGTGGGGGCGCTCGATGCTACTTTTCGCTAACTTTAAATCGGATGTGTAGGAATTACTTCCAACGACGATCCCCCGGTCCCCGTGCCGATCCGAATTCGGATACCCCGCAATCCCGGACTCGCCTTTTGCTGACCCCGGATTGGCCGCTGTCCGTCGACTCATACCGTTATCGGCGATTCGACAATGAACCAAAAATCAAGCTGGACACGAGTCGCACAATTATAATCCAGACGGCGACTCATCATGATCATCGACTCCCTCGTGCGTCGCCTCTTTGCCCTGAAAAATACCATCCCGGCCGTCCTGCTGCTGGGCTCCCTTAGTCTGGTGCTGGCTCCACAGGCGTCTGCCCAGATGACGCTCACGTTTACCGAAACCAATGGCACCGCCGTGCTGACCTACTCCGGGAGTTGGGATAATTGGTCGCCCATTGCAAACACCACCGGTTTGTATCACCGCCTAACTCAATCCGAGTTTTGGAATCTTACTGACACTTATTCGTATGACAGCTCGGGCACTTACACCTCTCAGTTTCCCTGGACCACAGCTACTGTCACCGCGGTCTCAGGGGATAACGTCGGGATAGATGGAAATTACCGGTTTGCTCCTGCTAACTACATCTCGGGGACGCAGATCAACGGCTCCATGACCTTCGGTGACACTACCCTGACCGGCCTAGGGATGACGGCAGGCACTTCCGGATCGATTACTATGTTTGGTGATCATTCCCCGATTGCGTGGACTGCCAGCGCCGCTGCGATCCCGGAACCCAGCACCTACGCGGTGCTCTGCGGTCTCGTTGTGCTCGGCTGTGCCGTTTGGCGCCGCCGTTCCGCGAGCACCTAACCGCCTCTCGTCTTTTTGGCCTCAAGCTGCACCCTTAGGCGTGCAGCTTTTTTAGGGGCGTTCATCGTTCCGTAATCGGGTCTGCTTCCGAAGTCCCCTCATAAATAGACTTTAAACGGGAGCGCCAGAGTTTGCCTGATCGACGAGCCAGGAGGGAACCCGATACCTCGCCAGGTTTTGACGATGGACCCGCCACCCTGCGTCCCGCGATCGGAGCGTGGGCCGAGCCAATGAGCCAAGCATGGGGCCCGGTCGCCACGCGGGCCCACTGGTAAAACAGTTTGGCACGAATCCCTAGTTCTGCGGCCACTCACACGGCACCGCTCCAGCGCTTCGCGTTTAGCCTCGGCGTCAAACGAGGCGGGCTTACGCGTCACGCCATCGGCACCCACGCCGAGCCCAAGCCGTCGGGCTAAGGAATAGGCGCGAAAGTCGCTGACAACCGGACTGCCGCGTGAGGAATGGATCGATCTACGGCAAGCGCGCTGGGCACAATGCCGTGAAGAGCACCTCGCGAAGGAGGCCAGAAGCATTCCGATGGGGACACCCGGCCACGCAAGCAGGCGTGGAAACTCGCCTTGGTCGGCCAAGTGCGAGCGGCATCGGGCGCACAGCTCAGCGCGAGCAACTCAACTGCAAATCGGGGGGGGCAGCCACTCTGCGCGGAGACCTCCATCATGCCCGAAAGCAATTCAACTAACAAAACACGGCTAGTCCCCTTTGGCTGGGCTTTGATCGGGACTTTGGCCTCAGCAGATGCGGCCGCGTTTGGCGCGGGGGCCGTGGGCGGCAGGGTTGGGGCCGATCCAGCGCTCGTCGGCTGGCTGGCTGGCGCGCTGGTAGCGGGTGTCGGAGGAGATGCGGATTTGGTTGGTATGGTTGTCCAGGCTGGCGTGGATCATGTTCATCTTGAACGTGAGGAAATCGCCGGGTTGCCAATGGGTGGTGAGCCAGCGGCCGCCGAGGCGTTTTTGGAGGACCACGGGGTTGTAGGTCAGCCAGCCGGGATGAGCCCACGCGGAGGTTCCTTTGACCTTGGCGACTTGTTTAGGGTCGTTCTCGCAATACACGTCTACATCGACGTTGAGGTAGTGTTTGAGCCGGTCAGATTTTCGGTGGGAATCCTCCAGCACCATGAGACCACCAACTTCGAGGGGGACTTCGCCGTAGGGAATCCAGCAGGTGAGCACCTGGTGGGTGCCGCGGCTCATGTAAACGAGATCGCAATGGGGGGGAGTGCCGAGGCCGGGGCTGACGGCGCGGAACCAGATGTGATCGAAATGGCGGACGGGCTCGCCAAAGAGCGCGGCATAAAAGCCGTCGAGCTCGGGACCGAAGACGACGCGTTCGACGGCGGGGTTGTTGAGCGCGAGGTCACCACGATAGGTCATCACCCGGCCGGGGGCGGCGATGAGCTCGTTGGCGGGATGCTCAGGATCGAGCGCGCCTTCGGCGGTGAGGCGGTCAGCGACACTGGTGCGGACGGCGTGAATGAGGGCGCGGTTGAAGAAGCCGGGGATGAAGAGGTAGCCGTCCTCGTCGAGGCGTTGGTTGAGCACTTCGGGTTGGTCGAGGTAGTCGGCCGAGGGGCGGAGCTCACCGAAGGCGTCGGTCGAGGTGTCGAGTTCCAGTTTGCAGGAATGCAGGGGAGGGGAGGTGACCATAGCGGGGAAGGATTGCGGGGAAGTTCGATCAGATTGGCGGGCAAGGCAATCGCGATGTGCGGCCGAAGATTTAGGAAGAGACGGGAGGGTCGGCGGGCTGCCAAATCAAGCACAATGTGGGAATTGCCCGCGAGTTTCAATGCCGGGCCAAAATGAGGTCAAACCGTAGTAGGGATTTGATGGAATTAGACCTTGTAGTTTGTGCTCTAAATCCCTTTTCAAGCACCGCACCATGACGAACCCAGCATTTTATTCCTCATCGAATCTCAGCTGCAAACTACCGAGCCTGTCCCTTTTGCTGTCCTTTTCTTTCCCCAATACGTCGCTCGTGGTGCCAGCCTGCTCGTCGCGGTTCTGTTTGACCGTTGAAAACGGCCAAGGAGCGGATCTTCACCGTGCGGTCTGAACACTCCGCCGCCAATTCGCATCCTACTTGTAGAAACACGCGGTCGTTGTGTTCTCCGGGCCTTCACCTGATTTTGTGCACCTAATTCTTGTGAACCCCATGACCCCATGCGTCTGATTCCGATCAACACGGCCGAGGCAATTTTCGAACCGTTCTTTGATGGCAACATCAACGATCTTGCCCACTGGACCATCGATGCTCCCGGTGCGGCCGGCATCAGCCACGTCCAGAGCTGGGCCTTCGTCATCGTCAGCTGGACGCGCCCTGCGCCGGACGGTCTCGTGCTTCGGCTCCACCGCCGTTTCGAGAACCTCGACTGCTCCCGCTACGACCGTCTGCTCGCCTGCCTCAATCTGCCCGAGGAGAGCGTCATTACCATCAGCGCCGAGACTGACGCCGGCCCACTCCGCCGCACAGGCGAGCCGATTGGCGCCACCCGCCGCGAGGAATGGCTTCCGCTCGATGGCGCTAAGCGCATCCTTGCCCTGACCATTGAGGTTCGCCATCCCGTCCAGGCGACTGGCTCCGGCTGGTTGTTGTGGCTCGGACTGCACCACACGGGCCGTCTCGTGGATCACCTCGCGCAATGGGACGGCTACGACGAGAAATGGGACAAATATCTTCAGCCGCCTGAATTCGAACCGACGTTCAAATCCAGTTATGAGCTGATGATTTCTCACGACGAACTCGAGACGGTGCGGCAGCAGTTCGCCACGGACACCGCGATCACGCGCGAGTTACGCGCCGTCGCCGACATCGCGCTGCGGATGCGGCCCGAGAGCCTCATTGGCGAGAACATGAATTTCTGGGACACCAACATGCTCCGCCGTGAGCGTGACATTGGGAAAATGATCTCGATCCACGGCTCGAATGCGGCGCAGGCCGGCCTGCTCTGGAAAGACAAAACTCTTTGCCGCCTCGCCGCACGCTTCGCCCTCAGCATCGCGTGCTGCGAACACTGGGAGGACATCTTCTTTGCCCACATGCAGGGCAGCTCGTGGGATCAGCGTGGGTTTATCGCGTCGATCGCCACCTGGGATTGCGCCCTCGTCCTCGATCTCTGCGGCGAGTGGTTCACGCCGGTGGGCCGCGAACTCATCCTCCGCCGCCTCGCCAGCGAGGCCCACGGCTCCATGTGCCAGGCCTCGTGGTGGTGGGAATATATGTATTACACGAACCAGATGGCGTGGATCTCGCCCTCGCGCATTTATGGTCTGCTCGTGCTCGAAAAAACCATGCCCGCGCGGTCGGATCCGCACCCCCTCCCTCCCTCCCGCGTTGCCCCGCACACCGACCTTGCCTGGGACAATCTTCAGGAAAATCTCTCCCACGCTCTCCTCCCCGACGGCGGCTACCTCGAAGGCCCGATGTATTTCACGTGGACCGCCCGCCAGGCCGCGATCGGCTCGCATCTCTACACCCGCGCGCGCGGAAAATCTGTGCGCGAACTCGTCTCGCCCGCTCTGCTCAAGACCCACCGCTTCGCCGAGATGCTTCTCTCGACCGACGACCACCGCGACATGATTGCCATCTGCGACGCGAGTTTCGTCAGCGGCGAAGGGGTTGCCTTCCTCGCGTGGCTGATGCCCGATTCGCACTGGGTCACCATCTACCGCAAACAGCTCAAGCGCGCCGGCTCCGCGCCACTCCTGCTTGCGCTTCGTTACGCGAGCGAAGTCCCCGAGCACGGGCCAGAGTTGTCGCCCTTCCTCGACATGCCCGACAACGGCCTCATGTGCTCCGTCCGCAAACTCGGCGGCGAATACGTGAAGCTTTTTCTCATGGGCAACCTTGCCGGCGGCGGCCACCAGCACGAGGACAAGGGCAGCTTCATCCTCGAATGCGCAGGGGATAGCTTCACCTTCGACTTCGGCGTCGTGGATTACGCCAACCCAGTCACTGATTTACTCAAGCAGGCCCAGCGTCACAACATGCTCACGCCGTGGTGTGAGACCGAACGCCCAAAGCCGCAGAATCCTATGCTGGTCGACGTCAAGCCGCGCGGCCACGGTGATGCCACGAGTTTCCATGCCACGATGGACCTCGCGGCCGGTTGGAACGGTTGGTATGAAAAGTGGCAGCGCGTCTGGGAATCGCCTTCGCCGGATATCGTCGTCATCACCGATGAGTGGACGGTCAACCGGGGCGAGGGCGTCATCTTCCACTGGACCACCCCGCTGCCGATGTGCATTGAGGGCGACCACGTCGTCATCGAGGGCCGCCGCGCTTTCGCCAGATTGCGCATACCGGCCGGCGTCGAGGCAGAGATCGAGCAACTGCCGCTGCAGGATTTGCGCCGAACGGTCGCCGAGGCAAGCCGCCGTGATATCGCCCAGTTCGGCTTGAATCCCGCCGAGACACAGCCGCGCCTCATCCTTCGCCAACGTGGTAAGTCCGGCGTGCTGCGCGTCGAAGTTCGTTTCACCCTCAAAGCCTCCGCCTAAAGCGCCCGCTACTGTTTTGCCGTCTGTGCGTCCCTCGAGTTTCGCTCTTCGCTATGCGCACCGTCCCCATCAACAGCGCTGAGGCCGTCTTCGACGAGCGGCTCGGTGAAATCATCCACTAGGGCTACCGACG
>Ga0209702_10002277_pt1 | contig 34132 bp, 27 predicted proteins | sample FRY01_FD_187210 | JGI IMG/M metagenome (GOLD analysis project Ga0209702, IMG submission 187210) | Freshwater microbial communities from Lake Fryxell liftoff mats and glacier meltwater in Antarctica - FRY-01 (SPAdes) (version 2) | ecosystem: Environmental > Aquatic > Freshwater > Ice > Glacier...
GCCTGAGATCATCCGCATGGACAACGGCGCGCCCTTTGGCAGCATCGGCCCAGGAGGACTGAGCAAACTGACGGTGTGGTGGATCACGCTGGGCATCGATGTGGAGTTCATTAAACCGGCCAGCCCGGGGAAACGGGGTCAGGGTGCAACTGGCTGACAAACTGCGGACAATAGCAGTTTCCAAATCGCGCCGAACGCAAGCAGCCGGGGTGATCATTGGCGGTTGCGACCGAGTGTCCTGAGATCGCTCGCAGCGGCATGCTGGTTCGCTTTTACCTGAATCCCAGTACGACGACCTGAACCGTCCGGTGCAGGTGCTGGCACCGGCTGTGTGGGACGCGCTGGCGGCGGCAATGGTGCGGCCCACGTCGCAGACGACTTACGGCGCGCTGGGCCAGGTGCTCACGGTGACGGACCCGCAGGGTAACGTGACAACGAAGCATTACGACCGTGCGGGACGCAGCTGGCAGGCCATCGCCCCGGCAGTGGCTGGAGCCGCGCCGACGAGCGTGACCAAATTCGATCCCGGTGGTCTCGCGCTGAGCGTGACGAACCCGCTGGGACAAACGGTGACCAACACTTACGACACGTTTGGCCGACTGATCACCACGGTGGCTGCGTTCGGCAGCACCAACACCTTCGCGTATGATGCGGCGGGGAATCGCACCACTGTGAAGGACGGCAAGCAGCAGGAGACGACGTTTGTGTATGACGGGTTCAATCGGCTCACGGCGCAGACCTTTGCCAACGGCGACACGTGGACGCACGCTTACCACGCGGTGCGCAAGCTCAGCCAGACCAGCCCGCGTGGGGTGACGAAGAGCTACACCGACGACAGCCGCGACCGCGTTACGGCGTTACGGCGACGATGCGCCAGCCCCGTCACACCACGTCCTCGTACCACTCTGGCGCGGCCCCTCAAAAGAATTTCCTATCAGACATGATCTGGACCGACTATGATGATGCCATGAGACGTTTTTTTCTCTTGGTATCTTTCTTCGCGATCGCGGCTTGCCCTCATCCGGCCGTCGCCGAACCCATCGCCGTTCTAGATCTACCGGGTTCGGGGACTGACCCCGAAAAAATCGACTACCAGGCGCTGCCAACCTTGCACGGAACTCATGCCGTGGTTCATCCCGCCAGTATAGGCCCCTACGGCGAGTCGTTCGAAGGGAGCGTCGACATTCATCATTTTCGGCTGCAGCTGCACAATTATCTGGCCCACCACGACGGAAAATTCTGGTGCCTGTGGAGCGATGGTCCGCGGGTGGAGGACGAGCCCACTCAGGAACTGAAATTCTCGACCAGTCTTGACGGAATGACCTGGACACCCGCGAAATCGGTCACCGGCAAGCCTGAGGCCCCCTACGCCTACATCGCGCGCGGTCTCTGGGTGCGTGACGGCGAACTACTGGCGCTGGCGGCTCACTACAAAGGGAAGGGAGCTTTTGGAACGGACAAGGAATTGAAGTTGGCGGCGTTTGCTTGGAATGACGAGGCCGAGAAATGGGAGTTTCGGGAGACTGTGCACGACAATGCGATTAATAACTTCCCGCCGCAGCGACTCGCTTCGGGCGACTGGATCATGACTCGACGCGATGCACGTTTCAATGTCTCGGTGTTGATCGGCGGAAAAAAGTCGCTGAGCGATTGGCAATCCTTTCCCGTGGTCGGGATCGGCGAAGTGAAAGGTTTCCGTCCCGACGAACCCATCTTCTGGCCGCTGGAAGATGGAGCCTTGTTCGGGCTCTATCGCGACAACAGCGGCTCGCGACGGCTGTTTCACTCGGTTTCCCAAGATGGCGGAAAAACCTGGGGCGTTCCGGAGATGACGAATTTTCCCAATGCGACCAGTAAGCTGTTTTCTTTGAAAACCAGCCGTGGTTACCGCGTGTTGATCCTGAATGCGAATCCCAAAATAGGTCGCCGAGAGTTACACCTGGCCGTCAGCAAAGATGGGCAACGCTTCACCCGCCTGGCTCGACTGGATATTCCTTCATCCCCCGCGCTGACCGAGAATCTGGCGCATCGACAGAAGAAATTCGAAGAGGGCATTGCCTCGCTGCAATATCCTCACGCCATTGAGCACGAGGGTGCGCTCTACATCGCGCTGTCGCGGTTGAAGGTGCAGACGGAAGTCTTTCGCGTGTCGCTGGAGCAAATCGATGACATTCTGGACTAGTTCCTGCTCCATCAAAGTTCCACCATTTTGCCGCTCTTGAAGGCTTCGTCGGCAGCGAGGACGATGCGGAGGCTGGTGATGGCGTTCCGGAAAACCTCCTGCTCGCGGGCGCAAAGCCCGTCTTGATCCGGCTCGGCGGCGCAGTCGAGAATCTCGTCAGGCTTGGTGAATTTCCCGTCCGCACCGAGTTCGGCGAGGTGCAGTTTCAGCGCGGCGGCTTTGGAGTGTGGATCAATGTCGTCGCTCTCGGTTTCGCTTTCCTTCACGCCGGCAATGCTGACGCAACCTTTCGAGCCGATGACGTCTTTCACGAAAAAGGCGGTCTCGCTCATCATCGGACCCCAACCGGCCTCATACCAGCCAGCCCCCCCTCACACCCCGTCCGCGAACCACTCCGGCTCGGCCCCCTCAAAAGCAATTTCCCATGAGCCAGGCGAATGCCGGCGCTTGATTGAGCCGAAAAGTGACAACTTTTAGATCTTGGGCCTCGGGTTAATCGCCAACTTGACCAAAAATGATGAGTTTTTGATTGTTATTTTTGATTTCAACCCCACCATGACCGGCCAAACTGCAATTTTCACCCCAAACCACATGAGCGATCAAAAAATGGACGGCGCGCAGGCGCTTATCAAAACCCTCGGCGATCTCGGCATCGAGTACGTCTTCGGCTACTCCGGCGGCGCTGCCATCCCGATCTTTGATGCGCTGCAGACCGTGAAGACGGACATGAAGTTCATCCTCGTCCGTCACGAGCAGGGTGCCGTCCACATGGCAGACGGCTACGCCCGCGCCACCGGCAAGCCGGCGGTCGTTCTCGTCACTTCCGGCCCCGGCGCTGGCAACACCGTCACCGGCATCATGACCGCGCAGATGGACAGCGTGCCGATGATCATCCTATGCGGGCAGCAGGTCACCTGGATGCTCGGGAAGGACGCCTTCCAGGAGGCGGACATCTTCAACATCACGGCCCCGGTCGTGAAGCACAACTTCCTCGTCAAGCAGACGAACGCGCTTCCTCGCATCGCGAAGGAGGCCTATCACATCGCCACCACGGGCCGCCCAGGCCCGGTTTTGATTGACATCCCGAAGGACATCAGTCAGGGACCCTTCACCGGCACGTTCGACGAGCCGATGGATCTGCCCGGCTACCACCCGGAAGAGTCCTTCAAAATTGATCAAGTTGGTATTAAAGAAGCCGCCCGCCTGCTCGCGGGTGCGCAGCGCCCCGTGATCCTCGCCGGTCAGGGAGCGATGATCGCCCGTGCGGACAAGGAACTGCTCATGCTGGCCGAAACCCTCGGCTGCCCGGTCACCACGACGCTGCTGGGCAAGGGCGTCTTCCCCGAAACGCATCCGCTTTCCCTCGGCATGATCGGCATGCATGGCACCGCTTACGCCAACAAGGCCATCTGCGAGGCCGATCTCATCTTCAATGTCGGCTCCCGCTTTGACGACCGCATCATCGGCAAGCCGCACATGTTCGGCCGCAATGCCAAGCTCATCCACATCGACATCGACGCGGCGGAGTTCAATAAGATGATCCAGGTCGATGTCACGATCAAAGGCGATGCGAAGGCCGCGCTCAGCGATCTGCTGCCGCTCATCGAAAAACTGCCCACCGAAGGCTGGCTGGCGCATCTCGACGGCTACAAGAAGAAATTCCCCCTCTCTTATAAGAAGCAGGGCGGCCTGCGCATGCAGCAGGTCATTGATGAGCTGTACGTTCTCTCCAAAGGCAAGGCCATCATCTCCACCGACGTGGGCCAGCACCAGATGTGGGCGGCGCAGTTCTATAAGAACGACAGCAGCTACCACTGGCTCAGCTCCGGCGGTGCCGGCACGATGGGCTTCGGCTTCCCGGCGGCCATCGGCGCGCAGCTCGCCTACCCAGACAAGCTCGTCGTCTCCATCTCCGGCGACGGCGGCTTCCAGATGACGTTGTTTGAACTGGCCACCGCCGCCATTCACAAGCTGCCGATCAAGATTCTCATCCTCAACAACAGCTACCTCGGCATGGTGCGCCAGTGGCAGGAGCTGTTCTTTGAGAACCGCGAAAGCGGCGTGGACCTCATCGGCAACCCCGACTTCGTCAAACTCGGTGAGGCCTACGGCATCAAAGGCTGGCACATTCGCCGCCCGGCCGATGTCGGCCGCGTTCTCCAGCAGGCGCTCGATTACAACGACGGCCCCTGCATCATCGAAGCGGAGTGCATCAAGTATGAAAACGTCTTCCCGATGATCCCCGCCGGTGCCGCGCTCGAAGACATGCTCACCGAAGCGCCGAAAACCAAAATGGAGAAGCCGACAGGATCGACGTGAGTAGTGCAACCGTCCCGGTTGCACCCAACAAACCAGAAGCTTGCACTACTGCATGAAAACCAACCGCATCATCCAAGGCGACGCCCTGCAGGAGCTTCAGAAGCTCCCTGCTGCCGTCGTCCAAGCCATCATCGCCGATCCGCCTTACTTCAACGTGCTCGAAAATGAAGCCTGGGACACCCAATGGAAAACTGCCGCCGACTACCTCGCCTGGTGCGAGGCGTGGGCCACTGAAGCCATGCGCGTCCTACGCGATGACGGCCTCTGCTTCATCTTCGGCCAGCTAGGCAAACGCGAGCACGCCTTTCTCCATCTCATGTCCCGACTCTCCATGCAGCACCAGTTTCACGATCTCATCATCTGGGATCGTGCGGTGGGCTATGACGAGCGGCGGGACAGCTTCACGCCGCAGTACGAGATGGTTCTCGTCCTGCGAAAGGGCGACAAAGTGAAGTTCAACAAAGACGCCGTGCGCATCCCCTACGATGCCAGAACCATCGAGGTGTATCTCAAAGACAAGCGCTACAAGGACATGGACGCTCGCAAGGCGCACCTCGAAGCCGGCAAATTCGCCACGAACATCCTGCGCGTGCCCAGCTTAAAAGGCATCTCGAAGGAAAAGTGCGGTCATCCTTCGCAGAAGCCGCTCGATCTCATCGAAAAACTCGTCGCCTGCGCCTCCGATGAGGGCGATCTTGTCCTTGATCCCTTTCTCGGCTCCGGCACCACCGCCGCTGCCGCCAAAAACCTCAATCGCAAATGGATCGGCATCGAGCGCGATCCCGCCTACATCCAGATCGCCGAGCAACGCCTCGCCGAGAGCAGCACCCTCTTTAATTAACCCCACGCAACACCATGAGCGAACGCATCCCTGCCACCACCGACAAAAAGCCCGCCCCGCAGGCTGACATCATCAACATTCACACGCTCAGCGTCATGGTGAACAACCAGCCCGGCGTCCTCGGCCGCATCTGCGCCGTGTTCAGCCGTCGTGGGTTCAACATCGAGTCCCTCGTCGTTTCGCAGACACGTGATCCACGCTTCAGCCGCATGACCATCGGCATCAGCGGTCATCCTGAAGGCCTGCACCAGATCATCATGCAGGTGAACAAGCTCATCGACGTCATCCACTGCATCGAGCACACCGACCGCGACGCCGTCGCCAAAGAAATGGTGCTCATCAAGGTCGCCGCTAGCGCCGAGCAGCGCACGGAGATCCTCCAGATCATCGAGCACTACAACGGCAAGACCGTCGATCTCCAGGAAGACAGCCTCATCGCCCTCATCAGCGGCAACACCGACAAGCTCGACGCCGCCGTGCGCCTGCTCACCAAGTTCGAAATCATCGAAACCGTCCGCACTGGTAAAGTCGTGATGGCTCGCGGGCTGACCGAGACGTAATGCCAAGCTAGCATGCGCATCCTTCACCTGACTCCAGGCACCGGCAATTTCCACTGCGGAAGCTGCCTGCGTGACCATGCACTGATCAAGGCGCTGCGAGTGCGTGGCCACGATGCGCTGATGGCACCGCTCTATCTGCCGCTGGTCACCGATCGTGAATTCGGCACGCAGGAGCTGCCGGTGCAGATCGGCGGCATCTCGTTGTTTTTGCAGCAGAAGTTCACCTGGTTTCACCGATTGCCGAGGTTCGTGCATCGCTGGCTCAACACGCCAGACAAGCTGCGCGCAGCGGCGAAACGCATGGGCATGACCAGCGCGAGGTCGCTCGGCGAAATGACACTCGGCAGCCTGCTGGGCACTGAAGGGCGCCAGTGGGGCGAGTGGCAGAAGCTCATCGAGTGGATTCGCGGTCACGGCAAGTTTGACGTGATCTCCCTGTCCAACAGTCTGCTCACCGGCCTCGCGCCTACGATTGAAAAAGAGCTCGGTATCCCCGTCGTCTGCTCGTTGCAGGGCGAGGACAGCTTTCTCGACACGCTGCCAGATCCGTATCGCGAGCAATGCTGGGAGGCCATGCGTGCGAATGCACGCAGCATCCGCCATTTCATCGCCCCCAGCCAGTTCTACACCGATCTCATGAGCCCGCGGCTCGCGGCCACGCCTGACCAGATCAAAATCATTCCCAACGGCATCGACGCCACCAGCTTCACCACCACCTCGCCCGACCCGAACTGGCCGACCATCGGCTACTTCGCCCGCATGATCCACGGCAAGGGCCTCACCACGCTGGTGGACGCCTTCATTGATCTGGCAAAACGCGGCACCGTCCCGCGCGTGAAGCTGCGCATCGGCGGTGCGAAGACACCCATGGATGAAAAATACGTCCGCAGCCTGGAGGACAAGCTCAAGGCCGCCGGGCTGAACAAGCGTGTCGAGTGGCATCCCAATGTCAGCTTCAAAGACAAGGTGCATTTCTTCCACGACCTCACCGTCTTCAGCGTGCCAGCCACTTATGGCGAGGCCTTTGGCCTTTACGTCATCGAAGCCGCCGCCAGCGGGGTGCCCGTGGTGCAGCCGGAGCATGGAGCCTTCCCTGAACTCATCGCCGCCACCGAGGGCGGCATGCTATGCAAGCCCGACGATGCCAAGGCGCTCGCCGACGCCCTCGAATCCCTGCTCAACGACGACGAGCTGCGCGAAAAGATGTCGAAAAACGGCATGACAAAAGTCCGCCAGGAGTTCAGCGCCACCCGCATGGCGGAGCGCTTTGAGGCCGTGCTGCAAGAAGCCACTGCCCGCGCCTGATCCCTGCATTCACCATGCGCGTCCCCCGCCCACTTTCCGCACGCCCATGAACGCCATCAGCTTTGTCGAGGCCGTCCGGCACTCGCTGCAAAAAGACCCGCGCTACCATCCCGCTGCCTACGAACTGGTGCGCGATGCGCTGCATGCCGCCTCGAAACAATTTCGCGATGAAAACGCCGACGACCAGCATGTGAGCGGCCAGGAGCTGTTGGCGGGCTTCCGCGATCACGTTCTCGCCGAGTACGGCCCCATGTCCACGCTCATCCTTGACCAATGGGGCCTGCAATGCGGTGAAGATGTCGGCAACATCGTGTACAACCTCATCGGCGTCGGCTACTTTGGCAGAAACGACGGCGACAGCCTCGCCGACTTCGGCGGCGGCTACGATTTCTCCACCGCCTTCACCGAGCCGTTTCTCCCTTCCTCGCAGCAGGCCGTGGCGTGAGCTTATTTGCCGCTGCGGGCACAGCGCTGCTGAAACGTGCGGATCGCCTTCGAATGCGGCTTTTCCTCCGCAAGCTCCTCGATCAGCTTCAAATCAATGCCCGGCAGCACCTTGCTCTGTGTCACCGGCTGGTAACCGCCACCACTCAGCACAAAGGCATGCAGCTTCTTGTTCTGCCAGATCCAGACTTCGGCGGCCTTGATTTCACTCCAGAACTCCAGCTTGTCGATGCCGCCTGAACTCAGCGCCACCTCGATGAACAAATCCGGCTGTGATTTCATCTGCTCGCCAAAACTGAACGAGTCATCTGGCTCCCCGCCCATCACGCCCTCCACCCGCTGCGTCGTGCTGCCCCAGGCGTTGTAGTCGATCCCCTGGCTGTCACACCATGCCGTGACCATGCGACCGATGGCAAATTTCAGCGACTCGTGGGGAAAGGAGATACTCATGATTTCGATGATTCCTCGGTAGAAGCGCACCCGCATGCCGCGCTTTTCGCACAGCAGGTCCAGATTGAGATAGCTGTCCCAGTCACCGAGACCGACCATGATCGTCTGCCCCGGTGAAGATTTCGGAAAACTCAACGCCACCTGACCGCCACGACGTGTGGCCGGTTGGGTACGACGCGCTTTCACCTTGGGCGCTGGCAGAGTGGCTGCTGACATGGCCCCACCCTAACCGTTCCGAAAAGGCTTTCAATAAATCTCTCCGCCTTGCCCAAGCCCCATCCCGCGCCATGTAACCTGCCGCCCATGACCCCACGCCACCTTTCTCCGCCTTCTAAATCCGCCGCCCTTACCATCCCTCCCATGGACGCCACGGTGAGCACCTTGCCGAACGGGCTGGAGCTCATCGTGCGGGAGGATCAGGCGCATCCGCTGGTCAGCGTGCAGGTGTGGATCAAAGCGGGCAGTTTGCACGAGGCGGAGCACAGCGGGGCGGGCATCGCGCATTGCGTGGAGCACATGCTCTTCAAAGGCACGGACAAACGCACCCCGGCGCAAATTTCGCAAGGCATCCAGGCGCTCGGCGGCCAAGTGAATGCCTACACGTCCTTCAACCGCACCGTGTACTGGATCGACGGCCTCGCGGAGCACACGAACGGTTACCTCGACATCCTCGCGGACATGATCCGCCGTTCGAAGTTCGACAAGGACGAGCTCGCCCGCGAAAAGGATGTCATCCGGCGTGAAATGGCCATGGATCACGATGATCCTGGCGGCACCATCCAGCATCTGCTGCAGGCCACCGCGTTTCGGCAGCATCCGCTGCGTCATCCCATCATCGGTCATCGCGAGGTCTTTGATCAAATCACCCGCGCCGATGTCGTCGGCTTTGTGCAGCGGCATTATGTGCCGAACAACTGCTTCATCGTCATCACCGGTGCGGTGGATGCCGCCGCCGTGCAGAAAAGCGTGCACGGCCTGTTTGGCGACTGGAAACGCCGCGCCTTCGACCCCGTGCAGCTTCCTCACGAGCCGCGCCAGCAGGGCGCACGCTTCGCCGCGAAAAACTTCGCCACCGACCTCACGCGCATCGCGCTGGGCTGGCAGATTCCCGGCGAGAGCCACGCCGACAAGCCCGCGCTCGACGTGCTCGGTTTCCTGCTCGGAGCTGGTCGCAGCTCACGGCTGTATCAGGAGCTGCGGGAAAAACGTGCCCTCGCGCATTACGTTTGGGCTGGAGCTTGGTGTGCGCCTGAGTGCGGACTCTTCACCATCGAGGCCGAATGCAATCCCGCCGATGCCGACAAGCTACGCGCAGGCATGCGCGAGGTCATCACACGGATGCAAAAATCCGGCCCCACGCGGGCAGAACTCGACAAGGCCGTGCGCGCCACGCTCAGCGGCCAATTGCGCACGCTCAGCAGCGTGAAAGGCCAAGCCAGCTCGCTCGCTGGTGGCTGGCTGCTGTCCGGCTCGCTCGATCATTCGCAGCGTTTCTTCGCCGCCGTCAGCGCATTGACACCGGATGCCATTCGTGAGGCCGCGCGCACTTATTTGCCGCCGTCAGACTTCAGCACCGTCCTCGTCGGCCCCGAGGTGGAAAAATCCACCGCCACAGTCGCTACCACCGGAAACGCAGGCACCGCCATCCAACGCTTCACGCTGAAAAACGGCCTCGTTCTCCTCGTGGGAGAAAATCCGCGTCTCCCACTGGTCAGCGTGCGCACGAACTTCCTCGCCGGCGTGCTCGCCGAGACCGATCTCACCGCCGGGGTGACGCAGATTTCCGCGCAGATGCTGCTCAAGGGCACCAAACGCCGTGCCGCAGCGCAGATCGCCGCCGAACTCGAAAATCGCGGCGGCAGCCTGCAATGCACCGCTGATGCGCACCGCTTCGTGCTCGGTGCGGATGTCATGCGTGGGGATGAAACCACCGCGCTTGACCTGCTGGCCGATTTAATCCTGCATCCCACCCTGCCGCAAGCCCAGCTCGCCGATGTGAAGAAGCGCCAGATCGCCAGCATCATCGAGGAGCAGGAAGACCCGCTCACCGTCGCCATGCGCAAGGCCCGCCGCGAGATCTTCGCCGGCCAGCCCTTCCACCGCACCGCGCTCGGCAACACCGACACCGTCACCGCCTTAAAACTGAACGACTGCCGCGCCATGCTGCGCGCCAGCTTTGCCACCGGCAACGGCGTCATCTCCGTGTTCGGCGACGTGCAGGCCGCTGAGATCAAAAAGCAGGTCGAAAAAGCCTTCGCCAAACTCCCGCAGGGCAATCGGCAGATCGCACTGGGCCGCGACTACCACGCCAGCTCCAAGCCCGCCGCATGGAACGAGAAGCTCGACAAAGAACAGGCCGTCATCGTCGTCGGCTTCCGCAGCGTCGGCCTTGAGGACCGCGATGTGCATGCGCTCAATCTCATTGATGAAGCCTGCAGCGACATGGGCAGCCGCTTGTTCAACCGCATCCGCGAGGAACTGGGCCTCGCCTACTACGTCGGCGCGCAAAACTTCGCCGCCATGGGTGCTGGGGCGTTCTATTTCTACCTCGGCACCGATCCCGCCAAAGTCGAGCTGGCCGAGCGCGAACTCATGGCCCAGATCAACGATCTCGCCGCCAAGGGCCTCACCGCCGATGAAATCGACCGCGCCCGCGTCACCTGGCGTTCCTCCTGGCTGCGCAGCCAGCAGGGCAATCCCGGCATGGCCGACATCTGCGCCTGGAACGAGATCAACGGCCTCGGCTGGGACCACTTCCAAAAGCTACCCGCTATCATGAATGGCATCTCCGCCAAAGACCTCCAGCGCATCGCCGCGAAGTACTTCGGTCAGAAGAAAGCCTTCATCGTCCGCGTGTTGCCGAAGTGAGGCCGCTCGCCAAAGTTTAGACGCGACATCCGTGCGACACTTCTGCTAAGGGCATATCATGAACCCCTATGACACCAGTGGCACCAGCTTAAACGAGAACGCACAGCAGCATGCCGAAATCAAAGAATGGTCGTTTGGCATCCGCTGCATTCTTGTGGTGCTGCACATCCTGCCGCTGTTCTTCTGTACCACCGCCCTGCTGTCCGCGCCGCGATTGGCCACCATCTTTGAGGACATGCTGGGTTCCAAGCAAAAGCTGCCGATTCTCACGTTGCTGGTGATAGATCATGCGTTCGCGCTGCTGGTGCTGGTCTGGTTGCTCGCCGTGCTGTCAGTGGTCCTCATCTTCGTGCTCAAACGTGCGCGGCAGGTGTGGGCCACCGCCTTGTTGACGTTATTACTCATGGTGGCCAGTGCGCTCGTCTTCAATGCCGCGCTGTACTTGCCGCTGGCCGATGTGCTCAAAGCCCTCTCCGGCGGCGAATTATCGCCCTGAGTGCAAATTTCTGCATTTCACCGCCAAAGTTGGCCCGCAGGCTGCTCTATCAAGAACTCGGTTGGGGTTCATGCTTCATACAATTTCCCAGGTTCGCCTGGGGAAACACACAACGAGCTAGAGAGTCGCTTCATGGTTGGAGTCTCTCTGGTCACCTAAAGGCCCGGAGGAATTTTGGTTGGGTTCCTCCGGGTCGAGTGTTTTTCAGGGGGCAATGCACAACAACAGGAGTCCGCCGGACGATTTTGATCGTTGCATATCAGGCGCAGCGTGGCTCATTCGCCTCCCTTACCAACCCCAACTATGAAATCAATTGCCCCGACTCTTGCCGCCTTCGTGATCACGTTTGCCGGTCTGACCGGAACAACCCCCGCCCAAACCGTGAGTGACGCCAAACCAGTAAAAATCGTGATGGAAACCTCCAAAGGCACCATCGAACTCGAACTCGACGCCGCCAAGGCTCCGATCTCCGTCGCCAACTTCGTCAAATATGTGAAAAAAGGCCACTACGACGGCCTGATCTTCCACCGCGTGATCCCTGACTTCATGGTCCAGGGTGGCGGCTTCACCCCCGACATGCAGCAGAAGGAAACCGACGCCAACATCGAGAACGAAGCCAAAAACGGCCTCAAGAACGTCAAGGGCACCCTCGCCATGGCCCGCACGCCGAACCCGCACAGCGCCAGCTCGCAGTTCTTCATCAACCTCAAGGACAATAGCTTCCTCGACTATCCCGGCCAGGACGGCTGGGGCTACTGCGTCTTCGGCAAGATCAGCAAAGGCATGGACGTCGTCGATGCGATGGCCGCCGTCGCCACCGGCCGCAAAGGCCAGCACGGTGACGTGCCCGTCGAGCCGCTCATCATCAAGAGCGCCAAGGTCGCGGAGTAATCCCCGTCTAGGCTTCAATGCCAAATTCAAAATGCCAGCCGGTCACTCCGGCTGGCATTTTTTGCGTGTAGCTCAGGCTTCCAGCCTGACTATGGATTGAGGCGTCCCGCCTTGATCGCTCCAGCAAGGCGAGACGCCTCAATCCACTGACAGCCGGGACGGCTATCCTCCTTTTACTGACACCGGCGTCACATGAACTTCTTCACACGGTCGCGCACATCGCCTTCTAGCCGCTTCACATAGTTCACAGCGTATTCGACCGGGCACAGGCTGTCATCCTTGGTCAACGGCGTCAGATCCATCGCAAAGGTGAGCAGGCTGGTCTTGTCGGTCGTGTGGGAGTCAAAGTAGGTGGCGTTTGAGTGGCGCAGGCCCTCTTCCGCGAGGTCGTAACGCTTCCCACCGCTGATCTGCGAATCAAACACGCCCAGCAGTGGCCGCAGCATATGCGGATGCTTGTCCACCCAGAGCATGACCTTGTCATCATTCAGCAGCCAGTCGAGCTTCCGCCAGACTTCGCAGCCATAAACGGTCTCCGGCCGCATTTCCGGTGGCAGCTCACGCAGCGCCTCCAAGCAGCGCAGGAAGGTGGCGATGTGGGTGTCGTGGCGGTCGCAGGGATTGTGCAGGTACAGAATCTTCGGCTGCGTGTGCTCCAGGATGAACTTCAAATCTTCGACCAGCGGGGCATGCCGCGGCTGCTTCACCTCCGAGCTGGGATAGCCGAGCTGAGCCATGATGCTGTACTCGCCCACATACGCCGCCTTACGCTGCTCCACGAGCCGCACCTGCTGCATCTCCTCGTCCGTGTACGAGGCATACGGACCTTTGCGCGGGCTGCCGGAGCCGTTCGTCACCACCACACCGCCGAACCATTGATCCTTGCTGTGAAAACACTCCGTGATGCCGTGATACGCGGCGATTTCCAGGTCGTCCTGGTGCGAAACAATGCCCAGGTGCGTCACCCGCCGCAGCGCCGTCCAGGGTTCGGTTTCGTCAGGAATGTAGAGGTCGTGTTTGGGATGTCGAAATTGCACAGTGGGCGATCATGCACGGCGGCGCGGGCAGCGCAAAGGGCAATGCAGGCGGCTTGAAGCGGAAAAAACCATCTTTGAAACAAGCGGATGCGGGCGGTGTGGTTACAGCGGAGGACAGAATTTTTTTAACCACGGAATACACCGAATACACGGAAGGGGAGCAAGATGGGATGCTCCGGTTCAAACCTTCTGGTTTCCGTGTATTTCGTGTATTCCGTGGTTGCGATCAGGCAGCAGGCCACGGACATCTGGACAAAACCTGCCGCCACGCCATGCTCGCCACCCAATTCAACCAACCCCAGACGACCTTTCCATGAGCTTCATTGCCCAAATTTCCGAAGATCTCAAAAACGCCATGCGAGCCAAGGACAGCGTGGCCCTAAACGTCATCCGCAACCTCAAGTCCGCCCTCAAATATGGTGCCATCGAAAAGCTCGGGGCGGACGGTGAACTCGGCGACACCGATGCCCTAGCCGTCGTGCGCAAAGAACTGAAAAAACTCCAGGACTCCGTGGATGGCGCGGAAAAAGCCAACAGGCCCGAAGCGGTGGATGCGGCGAAGGCCGAGATCGCCGTGCTGGAGAAATACCTGCCCGCCGCGATGAGCGCGGAGGATTTGGGCCAGCTCGTCGAGGCCGTCATCGCCGAACTCGGTGCCACCTCCAAGAAAGACATGGGCGGCGTGATGAAGCTGCTGCAGGAACGCGTGGCCGGTCGTGCGGATAGCAAATCCATTTCGACCGAGGTCGCCAAGCGGCTCGCGTAATTGATACAACCGTCCGCATGACCTCCGCCATCATCGTTGCCGCTGGCAGCAGCAGGCGCATGGGCTTCAATAAGCTCCTGGCTCCGCTGTGTGGCGAGCCGGTGCTGCGGCGCACGCTGGGCGTGTTTCAAAAGTGCGCGGCCATTGATGAGATCATCGTCGTCACCAGCGACGCGCTACGCATGGAGGTGGATGCATGGCGTTCCAGTGGCTTCGACAAAATCACCCAAATCATCCTCGGCGGTGCCGAGCGGCATCTTTCCGTCCATGCCGGACTGCTCGCCTTGCATCCAGACTGCGAGATCGTCGCCGTGCATGATGGCGCACGTCCCTTGATCTCGGTGGCGCAGATCACCCGCTGCATCGAGTCGGCACGCGATCAGTCTGCCGTCGCCTGCGCCCGGCCGATGACGGAAACACTCAAGCGCTGCGACGCGGAGGGCCGCATCAGCGATTCGATCGACCGCACGAATGCGTGGATCATGGAAACACCGCAGGTCTTCACTCGCGACCTACTCGTGCGGGCCTACGACGCGGTCATCCGTGATGCCCTGCTCGTCACCGACGAGGTTTCCGCCGTGCAGCATCTCGGTCAGCCCGTGTTTGTCGTGGAGAACCCCGAGTCCAATCCCAAAATCACCTTTCCGTCCGACATCGTGCTGGCGGAACGTTTCGTGGACTGAATCCGCCCCATGACCGACGCCGACGAACTCGACAGCTCAGTCCATCTGCCACGCCGGAACTGGATTTCCATCGTGCTCGTGCTGGTGGTGCAGGCGCTCAATTCGTTCAGTGATAACTTTGTCAAAATGCTGCTGATCGCGCTGTCGATCATCATCGCGAAGGAAACCTGGGTGGGCCGACACATGGAGCTGTGGCTTGGGGCGATTTTTTCGCTGCCCTACATGATCTTTGCGCCGCTGGCTGGCTATTGGTCGGACCGTTTCTCCAAACGCAGCGTCATCATCTGGATGCAGGTGATGCAGATCATCTGCTTTGTCTGGCTGGCGGCCGCGCTGTGGATGGAGCGCGTGCCTGGTTCGTTGGAAATCTGCCTCGCGGGTTTCTTTGTGCTCGCCGTGCAGGCGGCAGTGCTCAGCCCAGCCAAGATGGGCATCATGAAGGAGCTGTCAGGTTCCCGCCGCCTCGGCCGCGTCTCCGGCTGGCTGCAGGTCACCATGCTGGCGGGCATTCTCGGCGGCATGTGGGCGGGCGGCATATGGTATGGTGCCGAGTATGAAAAAACCGGCGACGCGTGGCAGTCTGCGCTCTGGCCGCTGATTATCATCAGCATCTTCGGTGTCGGTGAGCTCATCGCCGCGCTCTGCATTCAGCAGACGCCGGCGCATCCCGAGGTCCACTGGCGCAAAGGCATGGGCTGGGAGCATTTCGAGAGCATCAAAATTGTCTTCCGCCGCCGCTCCATCCGTCTGGCCGCGCTCGGCGTGACCTACTTTTGGTTCATCTCGAACGCGATCAGCTTCATCCTCGTCACTCTGACCAAGGAAATGCACCCGGACACCACCGGCGGTGACGGACCGATGGAACTCGCCAAAGTCGCGGGCATTCTCGGCATCGGCGTCATCAGCGGCAGTTTTTTCGCCTCGCATATCAGCCGTCATCGCATCGAGCTGGGTCTTATTCCCATCGGTGGCTTCGGCCTCGTCGTCGGCCTGCTGTGGTCCGGCCTTGCCGCGCTGGGCAGCAACTGGATGTACGCTGGCATCATCTTCACCGGGGCGGCGGGCGGCTGCTTCATGGTGCCGCTCTACGCCTACGCGCAGGACAAGGCGGAGAAGCAGGAGAAGGCGCGCATTCACGCCGGCATGAACCTGATGGACTGCCTCAGCACCCTCATCGCCGTCGCCGTTGTTGCCTTGATGAAGTGGCTGGAGTTCAGCGCCTCCACGCAGTTCCTCCTGCTCGCCATGCCGACCTGCGCCGCCGCCATTTACATCATGCGCCTGCTGCCGCAGGACCTGGTGCGCCTCCTCATGCTCGCCGCCGTGCGCTTCGTGTACAAGGTCAGAGCGGTGAACGTCGAGCGCATCCCCGCCACCGGCGGCGTGCTGCTGCTGCCAAATCACGTCAGTTACGTCGATGCCTTCATCGTCGGTGCCGCCAGTACCCGGCCGGTGCGCTTTGTCATGTGGGACAAGCTGTACAACATGTGGTGGGCGAAATGGCTCATGCGCATCATCGGCAACGTGCCCATCTCACCCGTGCGTGCGAAAGATGCCATTCGCGCCGTCGCCGCCGCACTGAAGGAAGGCGAGGTCGTCTGCCTCTTCCCCGAGGGCCAAATCACCCGTCATGGCATGGTCAACGAGCTGCGCAAAGGTTTTGAACTCATGGCACGGCAGGCTGAGGCGCAGGTCGTGCCCGTCTATCTCGACGGCCTCTACGGCAGCATCTTCTCCTTCCAGGGCGGCAAGTTCTTCACCAAACGGCCCAAGCACCTGCGCTATCCCGTCGAGGTGCATTTCGGCGCACCGCTCGCCCCCCGCGAGGCCAGCACCGAGGTCGTGCGCCATGCCATGCTCGCCTTGAGCAGCGCCGCCTTCCTCACCCGCCGTCAGTGGGACCACGCCGGCAGTGACCTCGTCGCCTTCGCCAATGCCAAACGTCTCGCCGAAGTCGAATGGCACCGCGCAGGCGATGTCTTCCTCAGCCTCGAACCCGCGGGCAGCGTCATTCACCGCACCGTCAAAGCGCTCACGCAATTGATCCCCGGCTCCAAATACGTCGATTGCCCCACCGAGGCCCACGCCACCCACCTCATCGCCTTCGGCACACGCAGCAGCCTCGCCAAACTCACCGGCCACGAGCGCCTCGCCTTCTGCCTCGACAACGATCTATCGCCCCTGCCCCCTGCCCCGAATATTCTGCGTGGCTACCTCGATGCCAGCACCGGCATCCTGATCAGCACCGAGGTTCCCGACCCAGAGCTGCCCGCAGCGGAACAAGGCAACCAACTCGGCCAAAAAGGCAATTCTCTCGGCCGTCTGCTGCCCGGCCTGCACCTCGAATCCACTCCAGCGGGAGTGTCCATCAGCGGCCTGCTGCCCGGCGATGCGAGCGCGGTGGCAATCGCCGGCGTGAAGCTCGATGAGCAGGGATTTTTGGTGGTCGTGTAGCCAGACCGCCCCGTTCACTCCTTCACCCGCTGCCATCAGGCCCGGCGAATCCGGTCCTGCCCGTCCTTCTCCAGACTGCCTTCACGTAGGAGACCGTTGATGAGGGAGCGGGCGGTGGCGTCGATGAGTTTTCCGGTGCGGCGGTAGCCGAGCCAGCGGGCGAAGAGGCGGATGGCGGCCTCTCGCTCCCGCCAGACGCGGCCGTTTTGGTGGATGGCAGCGAGGAACTGCTCCTTCAGGAAATCGCGCTCATAGTCCTCGATGCTGCGGCAAAGCAGGGACAGCTCTCCGCCTTCATTCTGTAGGATGCCACGCCGCACGGCGGTGAGGAGATCGCGATGGAGGACGTCACGGATGCGGGAGCCCACACGTGCATAGCCGAGCGCTTGGGCGACTTCCCACAGCGCGGTGTCACGGTCGCGGGCGGAGCCGGTGCTGAAAAGTTCTCGGATCACTGCCAGCACTTCGTCGCGCTGAGTTTGATCCACCGGCGTGGGAGCATTCTTCGTCGGGGCGGCCTTATGGACCGCCTTGGCTTTTTTTGCGAGCGGCAGCTCACCCTCCACATTGAAGAGTTCGTCCGACAGCCAGGCGGCAGTCGGGGCAGGCTTGGCGGCTGCGGGCTTTGCCTTCGCAGGCTCTGCAACGGTGGCCGCCTCGGGTGTTGGATCGTTATCGGTGACTGCTGCCGCAACCGCTCGCGCACGCTTACGGGCGGGAGTGGTGGTGCGCGTGGGGGCCAGAGCGGATTCGATGAGGGCGATCTCGTCCGGGGTCAGGTCGAAGAGGCGATAGACGATCTGGTTGATCTCGGCTTCGTGAACGGCCAGCGTGGCCTCGTCCCCGCGTTGCGCGGCGGCGGCGCAGGCTTCGGCCAACTGGGTCAGACGGGCTTTGTCGGCGGCGGTGGCGGGTGGGATGGGGAATGCTTCGAGACCATCCGGTTGAACCTCAAACCATCCGCTTTCTTTATCCAAAAAAACCTTCTTGCAGTAGAAGAACGAGATCAATGAGTTCAAGATCGAGACAACGTATGTCTGCGAGTCATCAATGGCGATGCAGTAGGAGGTGTTGCCGAGGTATGAGGCAGACTCGTCGATTGTGAATGTCGGAGTAATCGAAACCTTTGTTGAGATGATCTTCTTTTTCTCCAACTCCGGCCAGTATGTCGTTTGATCCTGTATCTCGAACCATTTGTAGCTCCCAGCTTTGCGACCCGGCCATTTGCTTTTTGATTTCCGCCCCGCCGGTTCAGGCTCAAGCTGGCTTCGGAATTGTGCGAGATGCTTTTTGATGGCCGGGAACTCTTCGATATCGATTCCCTGACGAGTGAAAATGAGGAACAAGTCGGCTGACTGGGCCCGCCAGCGTTTGATGTCCTTCCCTCGGAAGTAGGGCTTTATGATCTTCGCGGAGGCCTGATCTTCGCGGACTAATTCTTGTCTTGTTTCAGCCGAGATGATGACGCCTCATTGAGTCCCGTCGTGACGCCTCGGTATGATTGAGTGCCCACGACCTTTCTCAGTGGCGAGCCGGTTTCGCGAATCTTCGACAGCAGTGCAAGCACTTCAGGTCGTTCAAGTCTCCAGCCTTCTTCGGTTAAGGCGGACTGATCGACAAAGAAGCCGTGATCACAGAGGATTTGAGGAAGCTGCGAGAGATGATCGCCTTCCTCCCATGTGTAAGCGACGGGTCCACTTCGGGCTGTTGGGGCGAGCTTTGTGCCGACAAGAATTGAGGCATACGCAATCGCGTCAAAAATCGGCTTGTCTCCAAAGTCGATTAGTGTGCGCAACGTTAGTGAACGCGATAAGAATCCACGAAGCTTGTCGCCATATGCTGCGCGGTGAAACTTGTTTGAGGTGATGAAGGTAAGCGTTCCATTGGGTTTCAGGAGTCCTGCTGCTTGCTCGTAGAAATAGACAAAGAGATCGGCTGTGCCCTTAAAGCATTGGAAGCGGTCCTTCAGTATTGGCTTGATCTGCGTGATAGCCTCCTGCCGCACATACGGCGGATTCGCGATGACGATGTCGAATCCGCCTTGGGCGAAGACTTCGCCGAAATGGAGCTGCCAGAGGAAGGTGGGTTTTTGGTCGTCATCGAACCATGCCCTTAACTCGCTGAGGATGCGATCCTGGGTCTTGGCGGATTCTTTGGCGGCGCTGTCGATGAGCTTCGCACGATAGCCGAATTCTTTGAGTCCGTGGTCGAGTTGGGCGGCGCGCTCGGCGTCGTCGGCGATGAGGCCCATGTCGTTGCGCAGCCAGGTGAACTCGGCCATGGCGACCTCCGCGAGGGCGCGGTAAAGGGCGAAGCGGGCGCTACGTTTGTCGCTGAGTTTCTGCGCGGTGAAGAGGGCTGCTTTGGCGGCGATGAGCGCTTGAATGGCTCCGTGGGTGCGCTTGTCGTGGGTGCTGACTTTGCCGAGATGCACGGGCTCGCCACGGATGTATTCGATGAGGGAGTCGGCGCGGTGGATCTTGTAATCGAGGTTGGGCAGCGGGCGGGGCTGGTCTTCATCGACGACGAGGGCGAGCCAGAAGCGGAGGCGGGCGATCTCGACAGCGCCGGGGTCGAGATCGACGCCGTGGATGCTGTTTTGAATGATGCGGCGCTTGAGCTTGGCGCGTTCTTCCGGCGTGTTCAGCTCCCAGTTGAGGGTGAGGCGGGTCCAGAGGATTTCCTGGAGCAGGCCGATGGGGAAGGCACCGGAGCCGATGGCGGGATCGCAGATTTTGACGGCATCAAGCAGGTCGGCGATGCGCTTGGCATTGACCCGGACAAAGGAGTCTTTGTCGGTGTGCTTGGCGCTGTCTTTCTCGTTGAGCAGCGTGGCGAGTTCGGCGTGCTCGCCGAGGTGGGTCTGCAAGTAATGCAGGAGGCTCTGGCGGGCCATGTAGGCGACGATGGCCTTGGGTGTGTAGTAGGCACCTTTGTCTTTGTTGTCCTCCAGGAGGTTTTCAAAGATGTGGCCGAGCATCTCAGGGTCGATGCCGACCTCGTGGTCCTCGGGGTCGTTCTCGTCGATGGTGAAGTGATACTGGCCGAAGAACTCCAGCAGGGCGCGGAAGTGCTCGGCGGGGAAGTCGAGCGCATGCAGCGGCGCGGAGTCGGTCTCGAACAGGCCGCCATTCAGGTACGGGATGCGGGTGCCGGTGGGCGGGAAGACATCGCCGGGGCGGTCGGCGTTATTCAGGGCGTCAAAGAAGAGCGGGATGAGCCAGCGGGAATGGAAGCGGTGGGCGTCCTGCTTGGATTCGGCGAGGGTGAAGTAGCTGGCGAGGAAGTCGGGATCGCCGCCGGTCCAAGTTTTGCCGCCTGCTTTGCAGCCCATCCAGCCTTTCTTTTGCAGGAAGTGCAGGAAGACGAGGCGGCCGAGCAGGCGCTTGACGAAGTCACGGATGGGTTTGTCGGCTTTGTCCTGGGCGTCTTTGTCACTGAGCTTGGCGATGCCGAAAGCGGTGCGGGTGGCTTTGGCGTCCGCTGGTGATAGGAGGTGGGAGGTGAAGGTCTCGTAGTGCTTCTTGTAGTCCTTGAAGAAGTCTTTGTTGAGGCGCTCGACGGAGAAGGCTTTCTCCACGTCTTCGAGGGTGAGATGCTCGGCTTTTTCACGGAGTTCCGCAAGACGCCCGGCGGCAGTCTTGCAGGGTTCGTTTTGTCCGAGCAGGAAGGTGTAACGACGCGGGGCAGTCTGAGTGCTGGTGATCTCCAGGGTGTCATCGTCGAGTTGACTGCGCTTGCAGGCGTAGGTGAGCCTCCAATCTGGTTTACCAGGCTGATGGAAGACGGCGAGCACGGCGGTGGTGCTGGCTTCATCAATGAAACGGGCGACGAAGTTCCGCAGGGCGACGCGATTGCGGGCGAGCTTAATTTGATCTGCGACGTGAACCTCCAGTAGAGCAACGGTGTTTCCGTCTGGGAGGTCGATGCTGCCGATTTGGGCCGTGCCCGTCACGAACTCGCAGGTGGCGATGATCGGCTGGGGAGACTGAAGAAGCTGAAGCGTGCCACTGGGGAGGATGTTTTCCAGGATGGCGTGGTAGGTGTCTCTCTTGTAGGGCTGACGAAGAAGCGGTTGGAGTGAGAGAGAAATGGCCATGAATCAGCGAGTGGAGAGAGTGTGAAGATCGGATCTCGCGAGGAGCTTTTCATCCGAAGTGACGAGGATCAAATGGCCGATGACAGCCGTGGCAGCAATAATGCGGTCGGCAGGGTCTCCGTGGAAATTAGCAGGCCACTGATATGCACGGAGAGCAATTTCAGCAGTCAGAGGCTGGAGCACCAGACGAGAAGGAGGCATGGCATTCCGCACCCAACGATCCAAAGGCAAGGAGAAGTCGAGACGGCCCTTGGCCGACTTCTGGGCCACCTCGACAATGCTCAAGGGCGAGAGGCCAATGCGGTCTTCACGATTCAGAGCATCCCGCACAGACTTGCGGATTTTGCCTGGTTCGGAGAACAACCAAATCCAAGCATTGGTATCGAGGAGGTATTTCATCGGAGGTGGAGATCAGTCCTCGTTAGAATGCGAGAACTCTTCCCACTCCTCCGGGGCGAAGGCAGGCTCATCGGGATCATAGCCAGGCGCGAACTTCACCGTGCCTGCACCACTGCCGATCCAGTCGCCCAGCGTGCCTTCCGGTTCTGCTGGCGGTGGATTGATCACAGCGATGACTTTGCCACCGTTGCTGAGGATTTCGATCACGGTGTCTCCACCCTGAATGGCCTTCATCTCATCCAGGCAATGCGCGGCGAAGTCGCTGAGGTTTAGTTGGCGTGTGCTCATGTTGTTAGAGTAGAAGCTTGCCAGAAAAAGGTCAATGCCCAGCGAAGGACTCGGAGAGGATGATGGCGGGTGCGAGTTCCACCGTGGAAAGGCCGCCGCGTGCGTCTTCAACGCGCTCGTCTGCATTCTCTTGAAGAGGATATTTGCTGAGGATTTCCAAAGTCTTGTCCAACAGCACGGAAGCCTGAAGAGGCGTCTTTTTGTGCGCCCTCTCCAGTGTATTAAGATCACGCTGAAGGCGGGCAAAGGCGGCACGTTTGATGGCGGTCTGTGCGGCACGCATGAGGAACTTCTCATCCTCGGTGGCAAGAGTGGGGTGATTGATAAATACCGCGAGGAAGCGCAACGCTTTGGATTCGTTCGGTCCCATCTGGTGGTCCACGACCTGACCGATGGCGGCTTCCTGGTGCAAGGTTTCTTTGAACTGCGCGATGGCGGCATTCACATGAGCGTGGTGTTGCTCATGCAGTGGCATGGCTTTTTCACCAGTGGTGGCTTTGAAGATGCGGGCGGCTTCGACGAAGCTGAGTTCTTCGTGCACGCCCTCCGCCGGGCAGTAATAGAATGCATCGCGCCGGTGATTGCGGATGTAGGTGAGGGTGGCTCCTTCACGGTGGCGGTCCTTGCGCCCGACACGGGCACGCAGCGGCAGATTGCGAATCTCACGGAAGCGGTCGGGGTTGTTCTTTTTGAAGGCCCGCAGTTCCATGAGATAGGCGAGGCTCTCGTCACGCTCTTCCTGAATCTCGGCAGCATCGAAGAGGCCGAAGTTGTCCACCTCTTCATCGGTGGAGTAGATCTGACTATCTTCGCCCAGCGCGGAGTGGAAGGCCTGGAGCTTGACGATGGCTTTCTTCTTCAAGTCGATGCCCGCATCCACCTGGGCGGTGGGAAAGAAGTTGAAGATATGAATGCGGTCCGCTGTGCCACCGATGCGGTTCACACGGCCGATGCGCTGCATGAGGCGGGTGGAGTTCCACGGCGTGTCGTAGTTCACGATGACATTGGCGCGGTGCAAATTGACACCTTCTGCCAGCACCTCGGTGGAGATGATGATCTGGTAATCGTCCGACTGCTCATCTGGCGGAACATTGGCGTCGAAGTTGGCGCGCACAATGGGCATGCGGTCCTTCCGCGAGGCAGCGTCGATGGTGAGGATGCTGTCGAAGCCATGCTTTTCGAGTTCGCGCTTGAGATAGTGCGTCGTTTCTTTGGACTCAGAGAAGACGACAAGACGTGGCGAGCCGGCCTTGAGCTTCGCCGCATGGTTGATGGAAGGAGACAGCAAGTCACCCTTCAACTGGCGGAGAAACTCATCGAGCTTAGGGTCTTCTTGAACCTGCTCCCAGGCGGCGACTAGCTCGGTCAAAATCTCCAAATCCTTTTTCAAGCCGGGCAGGAACGTGGGATCAAAGTCCTCGGTGGTGCAGATTTCCAAAGTGGGGTCGGAGTCTTGAAGCTCCAGGATCTTGGCTTCCAGTTCGTCCTCTCGTTCTTCGATGATGTACTCCGAGACGTTCAGACTTGGGGCGATGAAGACCTTTCCTTTCTTGAACATCGAAACCATGGCCCACGTCGCCTGCTTGAAGCGAACCAATGACTGGGTGAAGGCGTGGAAGCTGCTGTCGAGTCGCTTCAACAAGAGCACCTTCATAATGCGGGCAAGCTGTGCGGAGATGCGATCCGCATTTTGATACTTCAGCTTCTTTTCAGGAACGAGGTGCCCGATGGCCCGATAGCGGTTGTAGGACAGTTCACGGTCCAAACACTGAAGCGTGCGGTCATAGAGCACGTCTGTGGATGCCGAGAGCACATAGAGGAGCTTGTGCGGTGGGATAACCTTGGGGAACTTGATGTCCTGCGCTTCGAGATCCTTGCTGTAAAGTTCGTGCTCAAGAAGATCCGTGCGCGTGCGCCGGATCGTGATCTCCGTGACCACTTTCAAACGAATCTCTTCGTAGATGCGTGCCACCTCGACACGAGCCGCCTCTGGAGTCAACATGCGCAGCGCCTGCTCGTATTCCTTCTGACGGCGAGCAAAGAAGTGCTGAAGGTTGCTGGTTTCCAGCGTGGAATCCTTCAAGTCCTGAAAGAGACCGATCAGATTGCGGATGTCCATCGGGCGGTTGTTCAACGGCGTGGCTGAAACCAGGATGACCTTCTTGCGGGCAAGAAGATTGTCCTTCAAACGACGGCGGGTCGGTGTCTTGCAGATGCGCTGAAGCTCATCGTAAGCGTCGGCGGTGTCATTGCGGAACTTGTGGGCCTCATCAACGATGACGAGGTCGAAGCGGTCCGGCTGGCGGATCTTGTGCAGACTGCCGCTGCTATGCAACTCGACGAACTGCATGTCGAACTTGTCCAAGGTGCGCTGCCAACCATCCAGCAAGGCGGGCGGAGCGACCACCAGAACACGCGAGAGATGCGCCGGAAAGCCATTGTGATAGAAGAACTTCTTCGCGATGAGAACGGCGATGATGGTCTTGCCCAAACCGACCACGTCGGCGAGGAAGAAGCCATGGTGCTTCTGGAGCATGAGGAAGCCCTGCTTTACGGCATCCATCTGGTAGGCCAGACGCATGAAACCGTCAGGCAGGTCGGTTTCGCTATTCGGATCATACTCGATGGCTGAGCCGAAGAACTCAGTGAGCAGTTTGATGTAGAGATCGAAGGGCGATAGATCATCCCGCAAATGGCTGGCCTGCGTGATGGCCATGACATCCTTCGGCAGGACATGCACACCCTCTCCCCACAGCTTTTCAAACTCCTCCGAGGCGAACTTTACATCCTCGTAGCTGTGAAGCAGGACGTTGAACTCGTAATTGCTGCCGACTTCTTCGACGCCGAGCCCGGCCGCAGTGAGGTTGGACGATCCGGTGATGACCGCTCCCGCCTTGTGCTCATTGAAGCCCTTCGGGATGAAGAGGTAAATCTTGGCATGCAGCCGCTTCGTGGGATGCGCCCGTATCTCGATCTTCTTCGAAGCGACATCGTCCGCAAATTGAAGGATACCGGCCTCGACCTCCGGCGAATAGCGTGCGGAGGCAATGTCCGCAGACAACCCCTCGCGAAACTCCCGCATCGCCCGCCCGGCATCCGCCAGAAAGAGCCGCCCCTTCTGGTGATACTGCTCCATGATTTCGTCCACATTGATCCCCACGAGCAGTCGAATCTGCGGCACCTTTTCGAGGTGCGGACGAATCGCGAAGTAACCCGAGGAGCGGAGGTAGCCGATCAGTGCGTCGAAGCGCTCGACGTCCGCATTGTGCTCGAAAATGCCCGCGAACTTGTTTAGCAGGGTGTTGTCGCCGGAGTTGGTGAAGAAGCGGGTGGACATCAGATCTCTATCTAAGCGGGGAATCCCTTTATTTGCAAGATCACTCCGCCATGAACAACGCCTGAATGTCGGCCTGGGTGAGTTGGAGTTTGTCGGCGCGGCCAGCGAGTAATCCCTCGACCAGCGCGGCTTTCTTTTGCTGCATTTGGAGGATGCGTTCTTCGATGGTGTTTTCGCAGATGAGCTTATGCACGAAGACCGGCTTCGTCTGGCCGATGCGGTGCGCACGGTCGCTGGCCTGTGCTTCGGCGGCGGGATTCCACCAAGGGTCGTAGTGAATGACGGTGTCGGCGGCGGTGAGATTGATGCCCGAGCCGCCGGCTTTGAGGCTGATGAGGAAGACGGGGACGTTGCCGGCTTGGAATTCCTGAATCGGTGTCTCGCGATCCCGCGTGCTACCGGTGAGTTTCACATAACGCGTGCCGTCTTTTTTCAAACGCGCCTCAATGAGCGCGAGCATCTCGGTGAACTGCGAGAAGATGAGGATGCGACGGCCTTCATCAATCAACTCGGGCAGCAGCTCGTCCATGAGGAAGGCGGTTTTGGCGGAGTCCTCGACACTTTGCGCGCTTTCCTGCTTCAAGAGGCGCGGATGGCAGCAGACTTGGCGGAGTTTGAGCAACGCGTCGAGCACGACGATCTGCGAGCGGTCCAGACCGTTCACGGCGATGGCTTCACGCACGCGTTTGTCCATCGCGGCGCGGATCGTCTCGTACAAATCGGTCTGCGCCGGGCCGAGCTCGATGTTGTGGAGGATCTCCGTCTTCGGCGGCAGTTCTTTAGCGACAGCGTCTTTCGTGCGCCGTAGCAGGAGAGGCTGAATGCGCGTGCTGAGCTGCTGCTGGCGCTCTGCATCGGCATCGCGCTCGATGGGATTGCGGTAGTGCTGGCGGAAGGTGTCGGCATCGCTCAGCAGGCCGGGCATGAGAAAATTGTAGAGGCTCCACAGCTCACCGAGATGATTTTCCATCGGCGTGCCAGTGAGGCAGAGGCGGTGTTTCGCTTTCAAGCCGCTGCACGTTTGTGCAGCGAGGCTCTTGGGATTCTTGATGTTCTGCGCCTCGTCCAGCGCGACTATGTGCCAGTCCTGCGCCTGCATCACCTCGGCATCGCGCACGAGCAGTGGGAAGCTGGTGACGACGAGATCGTACTGTTTGAGATGCTTGAAGTCGCTTTTGCGCGACTGGCCGCGCAGCAACAGCAAACTGAGCGTAGGCGTGAATTTGATCGCTTCATTGATCCAGTTTTTCAGCACGCTCGTCGGTGCCACGATGAGGCAGGGATGCGTCATGCGGCCGCTTTCCTTCTCGATGAGGATGTGCGTGAGCGTTTGCAGCGTTTTGCCCAAGCCCATGTCATCGGCTAAAATGCCGTGCAGGCCGAACTCGCGCAGAAACTGCATCCAGGACGCACCTTCACGCTGATAATCGCGCAGGCTGGCCTTCAATGATGCAGGCGGATCAATGAGGCCGATCGCGCGGAAGCTGCCGAGCTGCTGGCTGAGCGCGGTGAGTTCTGCGGGCGCACGAATCGGCATGCCATCAAGCGTGGCGAGCTGCGCGGCACGGAGTTTGTCGAGCTGGAGCTTGCCGTCCTTGCGCACGGGCCGCGTGGCGAGCAATTCATCAAAGAAGCGCAGCAGCACGACGAGGCGATGCGCGGGCACGGAGAGCACCGCACCATCCTCGCCACCGAGCGAGAGCAGGAAGCGCTGGTCGAGATTTTTCTCCAGCACGGCGGCGTTGAGTCCCTGGTCAATGCAATCGACGAGCAGCGGCACCATCGAGATACGCCGACCTTCGATTTCGACGCCGAGATCAAGCGAGAACCACTCGCGCCCGCCTTGACCGCTAGCGAGATCGGTGAACCACGCGTCTTCACCCGCCTCATGGATTTGAAAGCCGATGTCATCCGGCACTTCGACACGCCAGCCGCTCTCGCGCAGCTTTGGCACCTGATCTTGGAGAAATTGCGACCAGAACAAGGCCTGATCACCTGGCACCGCCATGAAACCGAGTGTGGACTCGGGCGCTTTGGCACCAGGCAGTGCTTCAGCGAATGATTTGAAGCCCAGACTGGTCAACTCCGCCAGCAGCAGGCGCTCTGAGCGCAGATTCCGCACCAGTGTGTGCCGCGTGTCGTCCTCATCCTGCCACTGGTGTGCCGGGCTGCGCACGAGCATTTCCAAACGCAGCGGGCAGTCGTCGTACTCCGCGCAGGGTTGGATGAAGGCGATGCTGCGCGGCTCCCAGCCACCGATGTTTCGCTTTGCCGTGATCTGCGGTATCTCCACCATCATGCGCCGCACCAGCAGCAGCGGCTTGGGCTCGGAGGGTGGCAGTTCGGTGGCCTCAGTCAGGATAACATCACCAACCATCGGCTCGGGCGATGTGCGTTCGCGCACGCGTGCCATACCCTCAATGCGTAGCCGACCTTCCTCATGATCAAGCATCAGCATCAGCGCCGCTGCATGCTGGCACAGCGTTCCCACCGCGCAGGTACAGTGCGAGGTCAGCGTCAGGCCACCATCTTCACGCAGCCGCAGATGCGCCTTGACCGAGGCGGAATTGAACAAGCCCGCACCGATGCCCGCGATGATCTCGACCTCGTTTTCCGCGCACACATGCACACCCGCGAGGCCCACATCGCCATGCTTGAGCAGGCGCCCACCATCCTCGATCTGCTGCCGTCGAAACAGCCACAGCCACGACTTCGAACGCACCTGCGCCCAGAGCTGAGGGAATGAGAAACTGCCGACGGTCATGAATGTCCGGTGAGAAGCTTCAAATTTCTGGGGGTAATATGCCAGCCTTGAGTTTGGCGCGTAATTCTTCTAGCTGCCCCGTTTCAGCCAGAGCTGACAGGGGAGAATTGTCCGAGATGATGGTCATCTCTGGTGCTGTGCCAAAAACGCTACAGACACATTGGCATCCTGGATGATCTCGTCAGCGGACAGACCCGGCCATACCGCATGCCTGGAGAGAACCTCAATGGCATCCCATTTGGACTCGAGTCCGAGCAGACGGCGCACCTGCTCCACCGAGAAACAAGCCGCCGAGTATGCCTGCGCAGCAAGCGCCTCGATCGCCACACGGCTTGGATTGCCCAGCTTTGCGCTCAGCGCGGCGGACAGGTCTTCGGGAATGTCGAGGGTCACAGTCATGAATGAGGCTATCACAGCGTCGGTGGCGTTGCAAACGGGCAGGATGTCACCACGCTACCAATGCTGGCATGCTCCTGCTTCGCGATGCCTGCGCAGGTTTCATCGTCTATTTCGATCATATGCATGGAGGATGATGCCTTGCCGTCTCTCGACTGTCGAACGTCGTGCTTCAGCGCGTCACGCGGTACAGGATTTCGCAGATGGCACATGATCTTGCCACGACTGTTTTACTGGGAGGCCTGGGGAGGGTTCTCTTGCAAGCAAGAGGGAACGCCGCTTTTATATTTCAATGCCTATCACCGACTACCAAGCCAAATACCTCGCCTATGAGCTGACGAGACGCTGTTCCTCCGACAGCGCCGAGAAGCTGGCGGCAGCGGTGGCGGGTGCGCAGGTGGATTTGAACCCGCATCAGGTGGATGCCGCATTGTTTGCGTTTCAATCGCCGCTCTCGAAGGGCGCGATCTTGGCGGATGAAGTCGGCCTTGGGAAGACCATCGAGGCGGGGCTGGTCATCTCGCAGAAGTGGGCGGAGCGTAAGCGGCGCATCCTCATCATCACCCCGGCGAATCTGCGCAAGCAGTGGCATCAGGAGATGGCCGAGAAGTTCTTCCTGCCTTGCGAGATTCTGGAGTCCAAGTCCTACAATGCCTTCATCAAGAAGGGCCACTTCCGCCCTTTGGAGAAGCAGGAAGACGCCATCGTCATCTGCTCCTACCAGTTCGCCGGGAACAAAGCCGCCGATGTGGCGCACACCGCCTGGGACCTCGTGGTCATTGATGAGGCGCACCGCCTGCGGAACGTCTATAAGCCCAACAACAAGATCGCCAACATCCTCAAAATGGCGCTGCGGGAGCGGCACAAGCTCCTGCTCACGGCCACGCCGCTGCAAAACTCCCTGCTGGAGTTGTTCGGCCTCGTCAGTGTCATCGACGAGCACACCTTTGGCGACCTGCGCAGCTTCCGCGATCAGTTCGTCAATCTCCAGCAGTCCCAGGTCTTCGATACCCTGAAGGGCCGGCTAAAGCCCATCTGCCACCGCACTCTACGCCGCCAAGTCACCGCCTACGTGCCTTACACAAAGCGTCACGCCATCGTGGAGCCCTTCGATCCCGGTGAAAGCGAGGACGCGCTTTACCACCTCGTCTCCGACTACCTCCAGCGGGACAATCTCCAAGCCCTGCCGCCCAGCCAGCGCAGCCTCATGACGCTCGTGCTGCGGAAGCTGCTCGCCTCTTCCTCCTTCGCCATCGCCGGGGCGCTCACCTCCATGGCGAACCGGATGCGTGCCCGGTTGAAGGCCGATGACGAAAGCGCCCAACGCAGCCTTGATGACATCGCACCTCCTTTGGAAAACGTGCTCCGGGAAGAATACGAGGCTCTCGACGAAACCGCCGATGAATGGGACGACGAGGAGGAGGAAGTCGAGCAACTGACCATCGAGGACCGCAAGGCCATGCATGCCGAGATTGTGGACTTGGAGGAGTTCACCCGCCTTGCCCTCTCCATTGATCACAATGCCAAAGGCCGCGCCCTGCTCGCCGCCTTGAAGACCGCCTTTGCCAAGGCCACCGAACTCGGCGCAGCAGAGAAGGCCATCATCTTCACCGAATCCCGCAAGACCCAGAGCTACCTGCTGCGCCTGCTCGGAGACAGTCCGTATGCGGAAGGCATCGTGCTCTTTAACGGCACGAACACAGACGACCGCTCGAAGGCCATTTACGCCCGTTGGGTCCAGCGGCACAAAGGCAGCGACAAAATCACCGGCTCCCGCACGGCGGACATGCGTTCCGCCCTGGTGGATTACTTCCGCGAGGAAGGCCGCATCATGATCGCCACCGAAGCCGGGGCGGAGGGCAGCAACCTTCAATTCTGCGCCCTCGTGGTGAACTACGACTTGCCGTGGAATCCCCAGCGCATTGAGCAGCGCATCGGTCGCTGTCATCGCTACGGCCAGAAGCACGACGTCGTGGTCGTGAACTTCCTCAACCGGAAGAACGAGGCCGACCTGCGCGTGTTCCAGCTCCTGGATGAAAAGTTCCAGCTCTTCCGTGGCGTCTTCGGCTCCAGTGACGAGGTGCTCGGCACCATCGAGTCCGGCGTGGACTTCGAGATGCGCATCGCCGCCATCTATCAGCAGTGCCGCAAGCCAGAGGAGGTGAAAGCCGCCTTCGATCAGCTCCAGCTAGAGCTGAACTTCGAGATCACTGAGGCCATGACCACCACCCGGCGGAAGCTGCTGGAGAACTTCGATGAAGAAGTGCAGGCCAAGCTCAAACTGCGTGACGACTCCGCCCGCGAGTTCCTCAGCCGCTTCGAGCGCCAGCTCATCCAGCTCACCCAACATGAGCTAAACGGCCACGCCGAGTTCAATTCAGACTCCTCCTTCATCCTTCATACTTCAACCTTCCCCGGCGCTCCCACCGGCCTCTACGTGCTGCCCCGCCGCACTGGCGAGGCCCACCTCTACCGCCTCGGCCATCCGCTCGCAGAGTACGTCATCACCCAGGCCAAAGGCCGCGACCTGCCACCGGCAGAGATCGAGTTCCGCTATGCTGACCACGGCAGCAAGATCAGCATCCTGGAGCCTCTGCGCGGCCAGTCCGGCACGCTCATCGTTTCCCTCTTCACCGTCGAGTCCATGGATCAGGCGGAGGAGCACTTCATCCATGCCGCCTGCACGGATGCGGGCACTCTTCTGGACGAGGAACAGGCCCGTCGCCTGCTCACGCTTCCCGCCACGCTGCGCGGTCCCGTGCTGGACCTTCCCGCCCCGGAGACCCTGCCGCCGTTCATCACACAGCGGCAGAACGAACTCCAACGCAGCATCTCCGAGCGCAACGCCCGCTTCTACGAGATCGAAGCCGAAAAGCTCGACGGCTGGGCAGATGACCTCAAAGTCGGGCTAGAGCGCGAGATCAAGGAAATGGACCGCCTGATCAAAGAAGCCCGCCGCAACGCGGTGACCGCCATCACGTTGGAAGAAAAGCTCGTCAGCCAGAAACAAATCAAAGCCATCGAATCCCAGCGCAACCACAAACGCCGCTCCCTCTTTGAAGCCCAGGATGCCATCGACCGGCAGCGCGAGGATCTGATCGGGAAGATCGAGGGGAAGCTCCAGCAATCTGCCGGCACCACCGCCTTGTTCACCATTCGTTGGCAGCTTCTGTAATAAATTTGGAACAAAAATGCGGAAAAATAACAAATCTGACCCAGAAATAATGATTTCGGCTTAGCTTCCGCCTCTCGTAACACTTTCCGCCCATGCCCCAGGCACCTGAACTCCATCCCATCGGCTACACCTGGCTTGCCCGCCAGTTCGGCGTGGACCCAGTGCCTCACCATGTTGAGAGTTTCGTTGCGGAGCCAGGGCGGCGTATCACCGAGAGAACGCTGGGCCGCGTCCGCGAGATTTATCCGCACCACAAGCATCGTCTCGGCACGGCCCTTGAGCACCTGGACTTCGCCTTGAAACGGGAGGGGCTTCACCTGTCACTTTTGCGCGCCGTGCTGCCGCAGATACCAGCCGCAGCCCTCGTGGACTTTATTCGTGCCACTCCCACGGGGGCCAATGGCCGCCGTCTCTGGTATCTCTACGAGCAGTTCTCTGGCCAGACTCTGTCCTTGCCCGATCTCACCGCCGGGAACTACATCGACCTCGCCGATCCCACCCTCTACTTCACCGGAGCACCGGAGCGCTTGGGGCGTTGGCGCATCAGTCAGAATCTCCTGCACACCATCCACTTTTCTCCCATGCTACGCCGCACCGCAGCCTTGAGTCCGGCACCGGATGACGGGCTGCATGACCGCTATCAAAACGTGCTGCATGAACTGCCCCCCACTGTCTTCCAGCGTGCTCTCCGCTACCTCTACGCCAAGGAAACCCGCACCTCCTATGCCATTGAGCATGAAACGCCCACTCAGCAACGGGCAGAGAAGTTCATGGCCCTCCTGGCACGAGCTGCCATCGAGGACTTCCTCTCGGAGAAAGCTCTTGTTCATCTTCAAAACGCTATCGTGGACCCGCGTTATGCCGCCTCCGAGTGGCGCACCGTGCAGAACTACGTCGGTCGCACCCTGGCACCAGGCATGGAAGAGATTCATCTCGTCCCGCCCAAACCGGACCACATCCGACCTCTGATGGATGACTGGTTGAAGCTTTCCGCACGCCTTACCAGCCAGTCATTCCTGCCGCCCATCGCATCTGCGGCCGTCGTCGCCTGGCTCTTCGTTTATTTCCATCCCTTTGAGGATGGCAATGGCCGTATCCACCGCTTCCTCATCCATCATGTGCTCGCCCGGAGGAAGTTCGGCCCGGACGGCGTGCTCCTGCCCGTCTCTGCCGTCCTGCTCAATCGCCCAGCGGACTATGATGCCTCGCTGGAGACCTTCTCCCGTCCGCTCAAGGAACGCTCCGAGTATGAGCTGGATGATCAGGCACGCATGACCGTGCTCAATGAAACCCGCGATCACTTCCGTTACATCGACTTCACCGCCATCGCCGAGGCGCTCTACCGCTTCATTGAGGAGACGATTGAAAAAGAACTTCCCGCCGAACTCCGCTTCCTTCAGCACTACGACGTGGCCCGCGCCGCCATGCGCGATGTGGTGGACATGCCCGAGCCTGCCGCCAATCTCTTCCTCCGCCTCTGCCTGCAAAACAACGGACGCCTCTCCAAGGCCAAGCGCAAGCTCGACGCCTTCACCAAGCTCACCTCCGATGAAATCAACGCCCTGGAGGAGACCGTGCGCAACGCCTACAGCATCGGAGAATCAGCCACGTCTTTGGAAACAGGCGACACCGCCGCCGACGACGATTGATTCACCATGACTTCCGAAAAACAAAAACTCGAACTGACCTGGATTAGGAAGGAGCACCGGCCCAGGCTGGAGCCGCGCATCTTGCTGGAGGAGCCGGAGCGGTCGCCTCATGCGGCGCATCGCGTGACCGCGGGCGACCTCTTCGACAACAAGCTCATCCGCGGCGACAACCTCCTCGCCCTCAAGGTCGGCCTGGAACGCGAGATCAAGGAAATGGACCGCCTCATCAAAGAAGCCCGCCGCAACGCGGTGACCGCCCTCACGTTGGAAGAAAAGCTCGCCAGCCAAAAGCAGATCAAAGCCATTGAATCTCAACGTAACGACAAGCGCCGCTCGCTCTTTGAAGCGCAGGACGCCATTGATAAACAACGCGAAGACTTGATCGGGAAGAGCGAAGGGAAGCTCCAGCAGACGGCCAGCAACACCTCCTTGTTTAATCTCCGCTGGAGTCTCGTCTGATTTCCGCGCACTATCCGCCCGCCATGTATATCCACAAGATCACCCTGACCAACATTCGCGGCTTCAAGAGCCTCGACTTTGATCTTCAGCGACCCGACAAAACTTACGCGGGCTGGACCGTGTTCACGGGCGACAACGGCGCAGGGAAGAGCACCCTGCTGAAATCGATTGCCATTGGACTCACAGGACGGGACACCTCGCGGGCGCTGCAGCCCAGCTTCAACAAATGGGTCCGCCATGATGCGCCTGCGAGCAAAGGGCACATTCAGC
>Ga0209702_10002278_pt1 | contig 34125 bp, 34 predicted proteins | sample FRY01_FD_187210 | JGI IMG/M metagenome (GOLD analysis project Ga0209702, IMG submission 187210) | Freshwater microbial communities from Lake Fryxell liftoff mats and glacier meltwater in Antarctica - FRY-01 (SPAdes) (version 2) | ecosystem: Environmental > Aquatic > Freshwater > Ice > Glacier...
CAAACTCTCGAACGGTCCATCACGACCCAGCTGTTTGCGATCCAACCGCCGCCACTGCCCACCATAAATGGTGTGGTGGGCAGTGGCTCCTTTATACCCCAGGAGCCGCGTTCAGGATAAGACAAGCGGGTCGCGGTTTTTATACGACAGTTTCGGTGTGGCGTCGGCCAAGATCGAGGCGAACGAGCGGGTGGCGCAGGAACGCTGGCAGGCATTGGATTATCGGTTGGGTCTGATTGATGCTTCGCTGGATCGTTTGGAAAAGCGCATCTGGCTGGGGGTTTATGGGGTTGCGGTGTTTCTGCTGACGCAAGGAGCAGAGGCGCTGATTGCGGCGGCAACGAGGTGAAAGCGATGGTTTATGCGGATTGGGGCGCGCCGGAACGCAAGTTCGTTCGGGCTGAGACGGCGTTGGTGGTAACGGATGGCTGTCAGGTCGAAGGCTATGCGAGTCTGTTCGGCAAGCGCGATCAGGGCGGCGATGTGGTGGAGCCTGGGGCCTATAAAGGCTCACTTGCCCGACTGATCGCCAAGGGCGCACGCGTCAAGATGCTGTGGCAGCACGATCCCGCACAGCCGATCGGCGTGTGGGACGAGGTGCGCGAGGATGGCGTCGGCCTGTGGGTCAAGGGGCGCATCCTGACCGAGGTTGAAAAGGGGCGCGAGGCGGCGGCCTTGCTGGCGGCGGGGGCGATTGACGGGTTGTCGATCGGTTACCGGACCGTTCGGGCGGAACGCGATGGCAAGGGGCAACGCCGCTTGGCAGAGCTGGAGCTGTGGGAGGTGTCTTTGGTGACCTTTCCGATGCTTCAAGAGGCGCGGGTGCAGGCCAAGGGGGACAACCCTGCGGAGGAAACCTGGCGCGATGTGGCGGCGATCTTGAACGACGCCGCCAAGCTGATGGCCGGGCGGTAACCGGCCTTTCACGACCAACCTGAGGAAGATGAGATGACCGAGAGAGACTCTGGGGCCGGGGCAGGTTTGCCCGCAGCCTTGCATCCGGGTGCGGAAGTGAAATCCGCCATGGCTGGATTTTTGAATGCCTTCAAAGGCTTTCAGAACGATGTGAAGACCTCATTGCAACAACAGGAAGAGCGACTGACCATGCTTGATCGCAAGACGATGACTTACGGCCGCCCCGCGCTTTCGGCGCAGACGGATGTGCAAGTGCCGCATGTGAAGGCGTTCGACGCCTATCTGCGGTCGGGTGATGACGATGCGCTGCGTGGTCTGGTGCTGGAAGGCAAGGCGATGTCGACCGCTGTGGCCGGAGATGGAGGTTATCTGGTTGACCCGCAAACGGCGGACCGCATCCGCAGCCTGCTGGTGTCAACCTCGTCGATCCGGGCGATTGCCAACGTGGTGAACGTGGATGCGGTGTCGTTCGATGTGCTGATCGACCGGTCAGAAGTAGGGTCTGGCTGGGCCACTGAGACCGGCACGCAGCTGGAGACGGCTACGCCGACGATCGAGCGTATCTCGATCCGCTTGCACGAGTTGTCGGCAATGCCAAAGGCCAGCCAGCGGTTGCTGGATGACAGCGCCTTTGACGTCGAGGGCTGGCTTGCGGGCAAGATCGCCACGCGGTTCATCCGGGCGGAATCGGCGGCCTTTGTCAGCGGCGACGGGGTGGACAAGCCCAAGGGATTCTTGCTGCCCGCCCAGGTCCCGAACGCGTCCTGGACCTGGGGCAGCCTTGGCTATGTGCCGTCGGGCGCCGCAGCGGATTTCCAGACGAGCAATGCCGTCGATTGCATCGTCAACCTGGTTTATGCCTTGGGGGCAGACTACCGCGCCAATGCGACCTTCGTGATGAACTCGAAAACCGCAGGTGCCGTGCGCAAGATGAAGGACGCCGACGGGCGGTTCATGTGGTCGGACGGTTTGGCGATGGCCGAGCCGTCGCGGCTGATGGGCTATCCGGTGCTGATCTGCGAAGACATGCCTGACATTGCGGCCAACGCCCACGCGATTGCGTTCGGGGATTTCAACTCGGGCTACACGATTGCCGAGCGTCCCGATCTGCGCGTTCTGCGCGACCCGTTCAGCGCCAAGCCGCATGTGCTGTTCTATGCGACCAAGCGGGTCGGTGGAGACATTGCCGACTATGCGGCGATCAAGCTGCTGAAATTCGCGGTGTCCTGACCGGCACTGTGAATGCCCGGCCCTGATGGGCCGGGTTGTGGGCGCGCGCCGGTTTCCCGTGCCGTCTAGCAGCTCCCCCTCCGTCCGAGCGGTGCGGGGCGCGCGTCCAAGGTTAAGGCAGGGTTTGGTATTCTGGCGGCTTAGGGGTTCAGGCGGGGTTGGAGAGCGGACATGATGTTGATCGAACAGACGGTTGTGCCGGGGTCGGCGCTGCCGGTGCAAGGGTTGACGGACCATCTGCGGCTGGGCACCGGGTTTTCCGATGACGGGATGCAGGATGCGCTGATCGAGGGTTATCTGCGGGCCGCGATGGCCGGGGTCGAAGGGCGGATCGGCAAAGTGCTGCTTGCGAGGCGGTTTTTGTGGGTGCTGGAGGAATGGCGCGATCTGGCGGGGCAGGCGCTGCCGGTGGCGCCGGTTTCGGCTGTGGTTTCGGTCAGTTTGGTGAATGTCGCGGGGGTGGCGACGGTGGTGGACCCGGCACGCTATCGGCTGGTGCCGGATACGCATCGGCCCCGATTGGCGACGGTGGGGGTATTGTTGCCCGTTGTGCCGGTGGACGGCCGGGCCGAGGTGATATTCGACGCAGGGTTTGGCCCGGCCTGGACTGCGGTTCCGCCCGATCTGGCGCAGGCAGTGCTGATGCTGGCTGCCGAGTTTTACGAGCGGCGACACGAGGCTGGGGTTGTTGCGGGTTTGCCGTTTGCGGTGCAGGCGCTGACGGAACGCTGGCGCAATGTGCGGGTTCTGGGTGGGGGGTCGGCATGAGCGTGATGCTGAACCGGCCGTTGGTGCTGGAGGACCCGGTCCAAGTGACGGACGGTGCAGGAGGCCTGACGGTTTCTTGGATGCCGTTGGGCACGTTGTGGGGTGAGGTGAAGCCGTCGACCGGGCGCGAGGTTGCCGGTGAAGAGGTGCGGCTTGCGTCGGTCGGGTTTCGGATCACGGTACGGGGGGCGGTTGTGGGATCGCCCCGGCGGCCGCGACCTGAACAGCGTTTTCGCGATGGGTCGCGGATCTTCGTCATACTTGCCGTGACTGAACGCGATTTGTCGGGCGGTTTTTTGACCTGTTACGCGCAAGAGGAGCAACCGGCATGAGCTATGCAGCTGCGGCGGCGCTTCAGGCGGCGGTTTATGGGCGGTTGACGGGGTTTGCGGCTTTGGCCGGGGTGGCGGTGCTGGACGCCGCCCCGCCGGGAATAGCTCCCGAGACGTTCGTGCTTATCGGGCCCGAGGTGATGAACGATCGGTCGGATAAATCGGGTGGCGGGGCGGATCATCTGCTGTCGGTCGCGGTGATCAGCAAGGCCAGCGGCTTTCGCAGCGCCAAGGAGGTCGCGGGGGCGGTATCCGACGCATTGGTGGGGGCCGGGATGACGCTGACCACAGGGCGGCTGATCTATGTAGCCTTCGTGCAGGCGCGTGCGCGTCGTCTGGACGAAGGCGATACGCGACGGATCGACCTGACCTTTCGGGCGCGCGTCGAGATTTGACTTCTTTGACTGCGCTTTCGGGCGGCAGTTTCCCTGACAACATCAGAGAACGGACATGGCTGTGCAAAGCGGCAAGGATTTGCTGATCAAGGTCGACATGATCGGCGACGGATCGTTTGAAACCGTGGCGGGCCTGCGGGCCACGCGGATCAGTTTCAACGCGGAAACCGTCGATGTGACCAACCTGAACAGCACCGGTGGCTGGCGCGAGTTGCTGGCGGGCGCAGGTATCAAATCGGCGTCGATCGCGGGGTCGGGGGTGTTTCGCGATGCCAATACCGACGAGCGGGCGCGGCAGATATTCTTCGACGCGTTGATGCCTCAGTTTCAGGTGATCGTGCCGAATTTCGGGGTGGTCGAGGGGGCGTTCCAGATCACCAGTCTGGAATATGCAGGCAGCCACAACGGTGAGGCGACCTACGAGATGTCGCTGGCCTCGGCGGGTGCGCTGACGTTTACGGCGCTGTGATGGCGAACCCTTGGGCGGGGGAGGTGGCGATCTGGCTCGATGGCCAGCGCCAAGTGGCAAAGCTGACGATGGGCGCACTGGCGGAACTGGAGGCGGCGCTGGAGGTGGGCACGCTGATGGAGTTGATCGAGCGGTTCGAGGGCCAGCGGTTTTCAACCCGTGACGTGCTGGCGTTGATCGTGGCAGGTCTGCGCGGCGGCGGGTGGCAGGGGGCGGCTGCGGATTTGCGCTGCGTCGAAATCGGCGGCGGGCCTGTGGCCGCGGCGCGAGCGGCGGCAGAGCTGCTCGCGCGCGCATTCGCGATGCCGGGGGAGCCGTGAGCCTGGATTGGCCCGGGTTGATGCGGGCCGGGATGCTGGGATTACGGTTGGCGCCGGACGTCTTTTGGCGACTGACCCCGAATGAGTTGAAGATCATGCTGGGGGCGGACCGGATCGCCCCCGCTTTGACGCGCGCCCGGCTGGACGAATTGGCGGCGGCGTTTCCAGACATTACGAAAGGGCGGGACGATGGCGGAGATCGAGGGTCTGACGGAGCAAATCGCAGCGTTGGAGGCGACGCTGGGTGGGGCTGCGAACATGGCGGCGGCGTTTGATGGCGAATTGGCCCGGATGCGCGACAGTCTGGTGTTCACCGGGCGCGAGGTGAATGCGCTGTCGGCGGGCTTTTCCGGCGGGTTGCGTCGGGCGTTCGATGGCGTTGTGTTCGACGGGTTGAAGCTGTCGGACGCGATGAAATCATTGGCGAGTAGTTTGGCGGATACGGTCTATGGGATCGCGATCAAGCCGGTACAGAACGCGGTGGGTGGGTTTCTGGCGCAGGGGTTGAACGGGTTGTTGGGTGGGGTGATGCCGTTTGAGAAGGGCGGCAGTTTCAGTCAAGGCAAGGTGATGCCGTTCGCGATGGGAGGGGTTGTCAGCCAGCCCACGACGTTTCCGATGCGGGGTGGCACGGGGTTGATGGGCGAGGCGGGGCCGGAGGCGATCATGCCGCTGGCGCGCGGTGCAGACGGGCGGTTAGGCGTGCAGGCGTCGCAGGGGCGCAGCGTGACGGTGGTGATGAACATTGCGACGCCGGACGTTTCGGGTTTCAAGCGCAGTCAGACACAGGTTGCGGCACAAGCGATGCGGGCGCTGAGCCGTGGTCAGCGAAACAGGTAAGGGGCGCGCCATGAGCTTTCACGAGATACGGTTTCCGGTGAACCTGAGTTTCGGCTCGCTGGGCGGACCCGAACGGCGCACCGATGTGGTGACGCTGGCCAACGGTTTTGAAGAGCGCAACACGCCGTGGGCCCATTCGCGCAGGCGCTATGACGCGGAATTGGGGTTGCGCAGTCTGGACGATGTGGCGGCCCTGATCGCGTTTTTCGAGGCGCGGCGGGGGCAGTTATATGGGTTCCGGTGGAAGGACTGGTCGGACTACCGATCATGCAAGCCATCGCATTTGGTGTCGCCGTTTGACCAAGAGATCGCGCGGGGCGATGGGGTGACGACGGTGTTTGCGCTGTCGAAAACCTATCGGTCAGGTGTGCAAACCTATCAGCGGCCGATCGTTAAACCGGTTGCGGGGACGGTGCGGGTGGCACTGGCGGGCGATCCCAAGGTTGACACGCTGGAGTGCGGGGTGGACGTGACCACTGGCCTGGTCACATTCTTCAGCCCGCCCGACATTGGCGTGCAGATCACGGCGGGGTTCGAATTCGACGTGCCGGTGCGGTTCGACACCGACCGGCTGCAAACTTCGGTCGGGTCTTTTCAGGCTGGCGAAGTGCCGAATGTGCCGGTGATCGAGGTGCGGATATGACGTCATTACAGAACCATCTGGCAGGCGGTGCCTCGACGGTCAGCCGGGCTTGGTTGGTGCGGCGGCGCGACGGGGTGGTGTATGGGTTCACCGACCATGATGGCGATCTGGCGTTCGACGGGATGGCGTTCAAAGCGAGTTCGGGTGTCACGGCGCGCATGTTGCAACAGACGACTGGGTTATCGGTCGACAATTCAGAGGCGCTGGGCGCGCTGTCTGATGCATCCGTGACCGAGGCTGATTTGCTTTCGGGGCGGTTCGATGGCGCCGAGGTGCGGTCTTGGTTGGTCAACTGGGCAGATGTTGCGCAGCGGGTCGAATTGTTTCGCGGCACCTTTGGCGAGATTACCAGGGTTGCCGGGCAGTTTCGCGCGGAATTGCGCGGGCAGACCGAGGCATTGAACCAGCCGCGGGGCCGGGTCTATCACAAGGGCTGTTCGGCCATTTTGGGCGATGCTGCCTGCGGGTTCGATCTGGGACGGCCAGAGTTTGCGGCCGAGACGGTGATTGGTGAAGCTGCGGGGGCGGTGGTGCGATTTTCGGGTTTGACCAGCTTTGCGGCTGGCTGGTTTCAGCGCGGGCGCCTTGTGGTGCAATCGGGCGCGGCGGCGGGGCTGGTCGGGGTCATCAAGGCCGACAAACAAGACGGGGCGCTGCGTGTTATCGAGCTGTGGGCCGGACTTGGGGTCGATTTGACCTCGGGCGATGTGGTGCGGCTGGAGGCCGGGTGCGACAAGACGGCGGATACCTGCCGGATCAAGTTCGACAACTTCCTGAATTTCCGTGGCTTTCCCCACATTCCGGGCGACGACTGGTTGGCGTCGTATCCAACGTCGATGCAGTCTTTGGATGGCGGGAGCCTTTACAAATGACCGACGGGGCGCCCTTTGTCCTTGCTGCGCGTGGCTGGATCGGAACACCTTATCTGCATCAGGCATCCGTAAAAGGGGCTGGGGCAGATTGTCTTGGTTTACTGCGCGGTGTGTGGCGCGAGACGTTGGGCACGGAGCCCGAACCTTTGCCTGCATACACCCAGGATTGGTCCGAGCCGTCAGGCCGCGAAGACCTGCTGGCTGCGGGGATCCGGTGGCTTCGACCAAAGGCGCTGAACGATCCAGCCGCCGGCGATGTGCTGCTGTTTCGGATGCGCGCGGGATCGGTTGCCAAGCACCTTGGCATTGCCGGAGCGGTGGTCGGACGTCCGACCTTCATCCATGCCTACACCGGGCACGGCGTCGTCGAAACGGCGATTTCAGCCCCGTGGGCGCGCCGGATCGTGGCGCGTTTTGCCTTTCCTACAGGAGAATGACGGATGGCGACGATACTGCTTTCGGCTGCCGGGGCCGCGCTGGGCTCTGGATTTGGCGGCACTGTTTTGGGCTTGTCGAGTGCGGTGATCGGGCGGGCGGTCGGGGCCACCATCGGCCGGGTCATCGACCAGCGGTTGCTGGGGGCGGGGTCAGAGCCGGTCGAAACCGGCCGGGTCGAACGCTTTCGTCTGATGGGGGCCAGCGAAGGGGCCGCGATTGCGCAAATCTGGGGTCGGACGCGAATTGCGGGACAGGTGATCTGGGCCACGCAGTTTCAGGAGCGCACGTCGACTTCGGGCGGTGGCAAGGGCAGCCCCAGCCCAAGCGTGACCAGCTATTCCTATTCGGTGTCGCTGGCGATGGCGTTGTGCGAAGGCGAGATCACCCGTGTGGGGCGTATCTGGGCCGATGGGTTGGAAATCGAGTCGGCGTTGCTGAACCTTCGGGTCTATCCGGGCAGTCAAAGCCAGTTGCCAGACCCCAAGATCGAGGCTGTCGAAGGGCCGAATTGCGCCCCATCTTATCGTGGCATTGGCTATGTCATGATCGAGGATCTGGAACTGTCGCCTTTTGGTAACCGGGTGCCGCAGTTTTCGTTCGAGGTGCTCCGCCGCGCGCAAGGCGACGCGGCCGAAGTGGAGCTCGATCTGCCGGATTGCGTGCAGGCCATCTGCATGATTCCGGGAACAGGCGAATACGCTTATGCCACGACGCCCGTGCATTTCAACGACGGGCCCGGGGTCAACCGGTCTGTCAACGTCAACACCATTCTGGGCGGTACCGATTTTGCCGCCTCGCTAACCCAACTTCGCGAGGAACTCCCCCAGGTCGGCTCGGTGTCGCTGGTGGTCAGCTGGTTCGGCAACGATCTTCGTTGCGGGTTTTGCGAGGTGCGGCCCAAGGTCGAACAGGCATTGCAGGACGGTGAAGGAATGCCGTGGCGTGCGGGCGGGGTCGCGCGGAGCGGCTCGGCGGTGGTGCCACAGCTTGACGGCTTGTCCGTTTACGGTGGAACGCCTTCGGACGCTTCAGTTATCGAGGCGATCAAGGCCATTCGCGACGGCGGGCAGGAGGCGATGTTTTATCCCTTCATCCTGATGGAGCAATTAGCAGGCAATGACCTGCCCGATCCTTACAGCGGGGCAGTTGGGCAGGCCGTTCTTCCATGGCGCGGGCGCATTACCACGGACGCGGCTCCGGGGCAGCCGGGCACCAGTGACCGCACGGCAGCAGCCGAGGCCGAAGTCGCGGCTTTCTTTGGCGCGGCCCAACCGAATGATTTCACGATTTCTGAAGATCAGATCCAGTATACCGGACCAGATACTTGGGGTTATCGGCGGTTCGTGCTGCACTATGCCCACCTTTGTTCGCAGGCAGGGGGGGTGGATGCGTTCTGTATCGGGTCGGAGCTGCGCGGGTTGACGCAAATCCGGGGTGCGGGCGACAGCTTTCCGGTCGTCACTGCCTTGGTCCAACTTGCGGCAGAGGTGCGGGCGATCCTTGGGCCAGCAACCAAGATAACCTACGCGGCAGATTGGTCGGAATACTTCGGCTATCACACCGGCAACAACGTGTACTTCCACCTTGATCCGCTCTGGGCCGATGCGAACATCGACTTTGTCGGAATCGATAACTACGCCCCGATCGCCGACTGGCGTGAAGGCGAAGTTCATGCAGATGTCTCTTGGGGGTCGACCTACAACGTCGATTATCTAAAGGCCAATATCGCGGGCGGCGAAGGGTTTGACTGGTATTATAACTCGCCCGAAGGTGAAGCGGCGCAGTTGCGCACGCCGATCACCGATGGGGCTTATGGCGAGCCGTGGGTATTTCGTTTCAAGGATTTGAAAAGCTGGTGGCAGTCTGCGCATTTCAACCGGATCGACGGGGTTCGCGCGGCGTCAAACACGGCTTGGGTGCCGCAATCGAAACCTGTCCGCTTTACCGAATACGGTTGCGCTGCAATCGACAAGGGTGCCAATCAGCCAAACAAGTTTCTGGATCCAAAATCGTCAGAGTCTGCTCTTCCGCGTGCATCGACCGGGCGTCGCGACGACCTGATGCAGATGGCCTATTTGCGAGCCATGCACGAGTTTTGGACGAACGGTGCCAACAATCCCTCGTCTGTGCTGACCGGTGACGCGATGCTCGACATGGCTAGAAGCCATGTCTGGACATGGGATGCCCGACCATTTCCGGCCTTCCCGAACCTTGGCTCGCTGTGGAGCGATTCTGACAATTATGCCCACGGACATTGGCTTTCCGGGCGATCATCGTCGCAGCCTTTGGCCCGGGTGATTGCCGAGATTTGTGATCAAGCGGAGATCACCGCGTTTGACGTGACGGAAGCCTATGGGGTGGTGCGCGGCTTCTCGTTGAACCAGATCGGGTCGGCGCGGTCAGCGTTGCAAGTGTTGTCTCTCGCTTACGGGATCGAGATTGTCGAACGCGACGGCGTGCTGCAGTTTCGCCGTCGCGATGCGCGTGTTCAGAGGATCCTTGATCCGACATATTTTGCTTTGTCTAACGACATTGACGGAAATTTGGAAACCACTCGGGCAGCCAATGCTGAAACGCTGGGCCGTGTCAGGATCAGTTTCGTCGAGGCAGAGGGTGACTTTGCCGTGCGCACGTCCGAGGCATTGTTTCCCGATGACAGTGCGAATGTCGTATCCGACAACGATCTGCCGCTGCTACTGACCGCCTCCGAGGCCCGCGACATGGCCGAACGCTGGCTCGCAGAAGCCCGGGTGGCGCGGGATCGCGCGCGCTTTGCTCTGCCGCCTTCGGCCAGTGATCTTGGTGCCGCCGATACTGTTCAGATCGGCACGTTGCGCTATCGGATCGACCGGGTCGAACAAGGTGAAAGCTTTTTGATTGATGCCGTGGGGGTCGAGCCGGGCAGCTACATCCCCGGTGAAGAGGTGGTGGATCGCCCGATAAAACGGACCTATTCTGCATCACTGCCAGTCTATCCGGTCTTTCTTGATCTGCCGCTGCTCGCTGGCGATGAGGCCGCACATTCGCCGAGTGTTGCGATCACGGCGGCACCTTGGCCGGGCTCGGTCGCCGTGTGGAGTTCGTCCAGCGACGATGGCTATGTGGTGAACCGGATTATCGAACAGCGTGCGGTCATCGGCGAAACCGAATCTGACTTGCTGCCCGCGTCCAGTGGGGTGTGGGATAGGGGACCCGGCTTGCGCGTGCGTATGCTTGCCGGAGACCTTGCATCCGCCGAAATGGATGCTGTGCTGAACGGGGCAAATGCTGCGGCCATAGGCGACGGCGTCACGGATGTCTGGGAAGTTCTGCAATTTGCCGAAGCCGTTTTGGTCGCCCCGGCAACCTATGACATCCGGATGCGGTTGCGTGGGCAGGCTGGGACAGATCTGGCAGTCCCGCAGCAATGGCCGATCGGCAGCCGGTTCGTTCTGCTGAACAATGCGCTGCAACAGATCGACCTTTCGCTCAGCGCCCGTGGACTGTCGCGGTTCTACCGGATCGGGGATGCGAAGCGCAGCTACGACGACCCAAATGTGATCGTGCAGGAACGCGCCTTTGCCGGCATAGGGCTGCGCCCCTACGGCGTCGTCCATCTGCGCCATCTTGGTATGCCGGGACAAGACGTTTCGGTGTCCTGGATCCGCCGCACCCGGATCGACGGCGACAGTTGGGAGTCGACCGAAGTGCCATTGGGAGAAGACCGCGAGGTCTATGTGGTGCGCGTTCTGCAAGGGATGGCTACGTTGCGCGAAACAACGGTGAATGCGCCACAGTGGATCTATACCGCCGCACAGCAATCTGCTGACGGTGCCGCAGCCGGGTTCGCCGTCGCTGTCGCGCAACTGTCCGACCGCTTTGGCCCCGGTCCGTTCCGCAGCTTTATTGTTTTGTGATCTGACGCGATGCGACGGATCATGCAGGCCGATCTGGTGGCCACGGCGCAGCTTCTTGCGAGGTTGCCCGCGGCGGACCGGCCCACCCATCTCGACCGGTTGCTATCGCAAACCCAAGCCGCTGACTGCTTTTCCCGCCGTTTTGACCGCCCACATCCTCATTGGGGCAACGGAAGTCTGCTGTCGCGAGCCCTTTCGGAAGCCACACTTCCCCTTCATGAAGACCATCACTACTGGGCAAGTCTCAGCCTAGTCGCTGCAGCAATCGCCGCACGACGATCGACTACTTGACGCCGAACGCTTGGACTGTGCGACGTCCACTCCATATGATAGAATTGCAAAAAGCATAGGAGCAGGTCGCATGGCCGAAACCAAATCCCGAGTATCAACGCTGGACCCGGTCTGGCAGCGCGTCTACGAAGAAGCCACTGATGCGGTGCGCGCCGAACCGCTGCTGGGCGGTCTGATCCACTCGGGACTTCTGCACCACAAGACGATGGAAGGTGCGCTTGCTTTCCGGTTTTCGCTGAAACTTGCGTCGGGCGAGATGAGCGAGCAGATCCTTCGCGAATTTGCCGACGAGGCCTACGCGACCGACCCCGATCTGGGGCAGGCTGCCCGCGCCGATCTGATGGCAGTTTTCGACCGCGACCCCGCCTGCCACCGCTACATTCAGCCGCTGCTATTCTTCAAAGGCTATCAAGCCGTGCAGGCCTACCGCGTGGGCCACTGGCTTTGGCAAACCGGGCGCCGGGACCTTGCCTATTTCGTCCAGATGCGGGTGTCCGAGGTGTTCGGAGTCGATATCCATCCTGCCGCCCGCGTCGGTAAGGGCCTGATGATCGACCACGCCCATTCCATCGTCATTGGTGAAACAGCTGTCGTCGGCGATAACGTCTCGATGTTGCACTCGGTCACTTTGGGCGGCACCGGCAAGGAAGACGGCGACAGGCATCCCAAGATCGGCAACGGCGTTCTGATCGGCGCGGGGGCCAAAGTTTTGGGCAACATTCATGTCGGCTACTGCAGCCGGATCGCTGCAGGATCCGTCGTTCTGCACGATGTGCCAGCCTGCACCACGGTTGCCGGCGTGCCGGCGCGGGTGGTCGGCGAGGCGGGCTGCGCGCAGCCTGCAATCAACATGGATCAGGTCATCTCGAACGCGATCTAAAAAAACGCCCGATAGCAACCGCTTTCGGGCGTTTTTTCATGTCTTGCGCAAAGGTCACGCCAACATTGCGAACGGGTTTTCCAAGTTCTCGACAATCGCCTTCAGGAACGTCGCCCCCAGTGCACCGTCGATCACCCGGTGATCTACCGACAACGTCATTGACATCACAGTCGCCACGCCGACGGTCCCGTCCGCTTTGACCACCGGTTGTCTGATCCCGGCTCCAACGGCTAGTATTGCGCCATGCGGCGGGTTGATCACGGCGTCGAAATTCTCGATCCCCATCATCCCCAGGTTCGAAATCGCAAAGCTGCCGCCCTGATATTCGTGCGGAGCCAGCTTTTTCGACTTGGCCCGTGCCGCCAGATCCTTCATCTCCGCCGACAACGCCGACAGTGATTTCTTGTCTGCATCGCGCAGCACCGGCGTGAACAGCCCGCCCTCGATCGCGACCGCCACCGCCACATCCGACGGTTTCAGCCGCAAAATCCGGTCGCCTGCCCAGACCGCATTCGCATCCGGCACCGCCTGTAGCGCCATCGCACAGGCCTTGATGATGAAATCGTTGACCGACAACTTCACCCCCCGTGCCGCCAACTGACCATTCAACGTCTCGCGAAACGCCATCAGCCCGTCCAGTTGCACCGACCGGCGCAAATAGAAATGCGGGATGGTCTGCTTGGCCTCGGTCAACCGCGCCGCAATCGTCCGTCGCATGCCGTCCAGCGGCACTTCGACAAAGCTGCGGTCGGCATACATCTTCATCACGGTTTCGGCAGACATGCCCTGCGCCATCGCCGCAGGTTTCGCAGCAGCCTCGGCAGCAATCGGCGCAGGTGCCGCTTCAATTCCAGCCTTGGCCGTCGGAGCCGCAATCGCGCCCTCGACATCTGCCTTGACGATCCGGCCATGCGGACCCGACCCGGCGACTTTGCTCAGGTCGAGCCCCTTTTCCGCCGCGATCCGCCGCGCCAACGGCGAAGCAAAGATCCGCGTGCCAGTCGAAGCCGCTGCCGCCGGGGCCGCAGACGCGACGGGAGATTCCGCCTCAGAAGTCGCCACCGGAACAGCCTTCGCAGCAACCGGGGCAGGGGCCGCGTCTGCGGCTTCCCCCTCATCGACCATCACCGCAATCGGCGTGTTGACCTTGACGCCCGCCGTACCCTCGGCCACCAAAATTCTCCCGACGATCCCTTCGTCGACCGCCTCGAATTCCATCGTCGCCTTGTCAGTCTCGATCTCGGCGATGATCTGGCCCGATTTGACCACGTCGCCTTCCTTGACCAGCCATTTTGCCAACGTCCCCTCCTCCATCGTCGGAGACAGCGCGGGCATCAGAATTTCTACAGCCATGATAACCCCCTAGCGATAGCAAACGGATTTGACGGCAGCGACTACTTCCGCCGTCGTCACCAAGGCGAGCTTTTCCAGATTGGCCGCATAAGGCATCGGCACGTCCTTGCCTGCGCAGTTGATCACCGGAGCATCGAGATAGTCGAAAGCGCGTTGCATGATCGTGGCCGACAAATGGTTACCGATCGACCCTACCGGGAAGCCTTCCTCAACGGTCACGCAGCGATTTGTCTTCATCACGGACGCAAGCACCGTGTCATAATCGATGGGCCGCAGGGTACGCAGGTCGATCACCTCGGCCGAAATTCCATCCTTGGCCAACAGGTCCGCCGCTTCCAGCGCATAGGTCATTCCGATCCCGAACGACACAATCGTGACATCCGATCCCTCGCGCCAGATCCGCGCCTTGCCAAACGGGATTGTGAAATCCTCCAGCACCGGCACCTCGAAACTGCGTCCGTAAAGGATCTCGTTTTCCAAGAAAATCACCGGGTTGTCATCGCGGATCGCCGATTTTAACAGCCCTTTGGCGTCCGCCGCCGAATAGGGCATGCAAACCTTCAGTCCAGGGATCATCGCATACCACGCCGCGAAGTCCTGACTGTGCTGCGCACCGACTCGCGCCGCGGCCCCATTGGTGCCGCGAAACACAATGGGACAGCCCAATTGTCCACCCGACATGTAATTGGTCTTGGCAGCAGAATTCACAATTTGATCAATTGCTTGCAAGGAAAAGTTAAACGTCATGAATTCAACGATTGGCCGCAACCCGCCCCAAGCCGCCCCCACAGCAATCCCGGTAAAGCCCATCTCGGTGATCGGAGTATCCACGATTCGCCGTGGCCCGAACTCGTCCAGCAACCCCTGCGAGATCTTGTAGGCACCCTGATATTCGCCGACCTCTTCGCCCATCAGCATAACGGCCGGATTTGCGCGCATTTCTTCGGCCATAGCCTCGCGCAGCGCCTCGCGCACCGTCATCGTCTTCATCGCGGTGCCTGCGGGCCAGTCGGGCGACGCGTTCGACACCGCTGCAACCGATGCCGTCTTTGGGGCCGCGGTTACTTGAGCAGCAACCTCCGGTCCCGCCACGGCCGAAGAAGAAGCAGCCGCTGCCGCAGGGACCGCATCAGCACCTTCCCCCTCTTCTACAATCACCGCAGTCGGCGTGTTGACCTTGACGCCCGCTGTGCCCTCGGCCACCAGAAGTTTGCCGACCACGCCCTCGTCCACCGCCTCGAATTCCATCGTGGCCTTGTCCGTCTCGATTTCTGCGATGATCTGGCCCGATTTGACCGTATCGCCTTCCTTGACCAGCCACTTCGCCAGCGTACCTTCTTCCATCGTCGGCGAAAGCGCCGGCATCAGAACTTCAACAGCCATGGTGCGTCCCCCTCAGGCGTAAATATCGGTGAAAAGCTCCGACAGATCGGGCTCCGGGCTGTCCTTTGCGAACTCTGCAGCCTCATTCACCCGCGCCTTGATATCGCGGTCAATGGTCTTCAGGTCCTCGTCCGTGGCCAACCCTGCATTCACCAGCAAATCGCGTACATGTTCGATCGCATCCTTCTCGTCGCGCATCTTTTGAACCTCTTCGCGGGTACGGTACTTGGCCGGGTCCGACATCGAATGGCCGCGATAACGGTAGGTCATCATCTCAAGGATATACGGCCCCTTGCCCGCCCGGCAGTGCGCAACGGCCTTGGTGCCGGCAGCTTTCACCGCCATCACGTCCATCCCGTCCACCTGCTCGCCCGGAATGCCATAAGCGAGGCCCCGGCCAAACAAGGTTTCCGATTTGGTGGACCGAGTTTGCGAGGTTCCCATGGCGTAATGATTGTTTTCTATGACGAAAATCACCGGAAGATCCCACAACTCGGCCATGTTGTAGGTCTCGTAGACCTGCCCTTGGTTGGCAGCGCCGTCGCCGAAGTAGGTGAAGGTCACGTTGTCGTTGCCGTTGTATTTGTCAGCGAACGCCAGCCCCGCGCCCAGTGGCACCTGCGCGCCCACAATCCCGTGGCCGCCGTAGAAATGCTTTTCCCGGCTGAACATGTGCATCGACCCACCCTTGCCGCGCGAATAGCCGCCCGCCCGTCCGGTCAGTTCCGCCATCACACCCTTGGGGTCCATCCCGCAGGCCAGCATATGTCCGTGGTCGCGGTAGCTGGTGATCCGCTTGTCCCCGTCTTTGGCGCAAGCCTCCAACCCGACCACCACTGCCTCTTGCCCGATGTAAAGGTGACAGAATCCCCCGATCAGACCCATCCCGTAAAGCTGACCGGCTTTTTCTTCGAATCTTCGGATAAGAAGCATTTCGGCGTAGTATTTCAGCAATTCGTCCTTCGAGATGTTCGACGTCGTCTCCGGGGCTTTCTTGGTGGCCAAAACGGAATCCTCCGATCACATGCAGATAGTTCAGCGTTAAACTATTCCCATGTTATCGAAGAAATAAAGCTGTGAAAAGCGTATTGCTCGCCGCATTGCAGCATTTATGGGTTCCCGCCGCAAAACAGCAAGCCGATGAGCGGCTCAGCGTGTCACCAATAACTTGGAGTCGTTCTCGACAACTGATACGAAATCATCTGATAACTATCTCGTCCGCCCGTACATAGCCCAGGACGTCACGTGCCTGCTGATCCAGCAGATCGAGGTCCAGAAACGCATCCGATAGTCGGTAGGTCAGGTTGGTGGCTTTTGCCAACTCGCCCTGAAGCCGGGTTTCCTCGACCTGCAACGCCGCGACCTCGGCCAGAATCTGTGCCTTGCGGAACAGCCCAAAATCGCCCTGCACTGCGGCAAGCGTGAAATAGATCCCCAGCGCCGCCGCCCCCACCAACAACAGGCTGCCACCAAATGCCGGGCGTTTCATCATGTATGTTATCTGCCTTGCTTTTGGACACAGCCTCTGAACAGGACTGTGATGGCAGAATGTCACAATTGATTCTCGTTGTGAATCCCTCACCGCTCGACAATTTGCCAAATCGACCGCGCGACCGCGTCAGCGTCCCCGCACCTTGGCTTCCAGCCGTAATCCCCGCGCGGTACCTTCGGCAAAGCCGGGCCACCCGGCTTCGGGGTCGAGATAGGTCTGATACTCCAGCCCCTTGAGATGCACGCCCAGAAACGCCGTCAAATAGTGCTGGGCGATGTTATTCATCCGCACGTTGTCCCACACCGGATCGCCGTAATGCTGAAAAGGCACGAATTCCAGATGCGGCGACGGTGCCCAACTTTCCTCGGGCGGCGGGATTGGCGCGCCCGCATTGTGCCCGGCATGGTCATAGGTCAACAGCCAGCGGTCGCAGCCCACCGCCTCGTCGAACATCAACCGCATCCCGTCCTCATAGCCGGAAATATGATCCTCCGACCCCGCCACGATCAGCGTGGGCTTGCGCAGTCCGGCCATTCCGTCCGCATCCCAAACCCCGCGTTGCCGCCCCCACGGCCCGAACGCGACGATCGCCTTCACCTGTGGATCAATCAACGCTTCATGCGCCGCAGCCCCCGCCCGGTGGCACGCCAGCAAACCCTGCGGAGACGACTCTTCGGTCATCACCGCCTCTTGCGAAACCCCGGCTCCGCCCGACACTAACGCGCCGTAACCACCCATCGAATACCCGACTATCGCGGCATCTGGCGTCAGCATCCCGGCCACAGGCGCCTCAGTCCGCAAGCTGGCGATGACAAACGCCTGATCCAATGGCCGGTTTATCATCGTCGACCCGAACAGCACCTTGTCGCCGTAGCCGCTGTCGCGGTGATCGACTGACGCGACCACATAGCCCTTGGACGCCAGGTTTTCGCCCAGATGGCTCATCAAGAACCGGTTGCCCGGATAGCCGTGACTGATCAGCACCAACGGATACCGGCCTTGCGCCGGCTCGGCATCTCGGCAAGCCTGCCCGTGCAGCACAATCGGCAAAACCCCGTCGCGCAGGATCGTGTCGTAGCTCGTGCCGCTTGGCGTGCCCTTGGCAGCAGGATACCAGACCTCGACCGTCAACGCGCGGTCGTATCGGGGCACAAAGTCTGCGCCGACCCGCAGAATGTCGATCTGATCGGGGTTCACGAGGTCCAGTTGCCGCACCCCCACCGGATGCGGGCCGGGTGCTGCAAGGACCGGCGCATCGGGGCGCTGACGGTCGATGCGGTTGGTCAAGATCGTTTGCGGCATGGAACACCCAAGTCCTTCAATAGTCGCAGTCCCGTTCCATCAGCGTAGCAGGGCCGCGACGCCCGGCAACTCCTTGCCCTCCATCCATTCCAGAAATGCCCCGCCGGCCGTTGAAATGAAAGTGAGCTCCCCTGCCACCCCGGACTTGTTCAGGGCTGACACCGTATCGCCGCCGCCCGCAACAGACTTCAGCCTGCCTTCGGTGGTCAACCGCGCCGCCACCTGCGCCGCCGCAGTAGTTGCCGCATCGAACGGTTCGATTTCGAACGCCCCCAGCGGCCCGTTCCAGATCAATGTGCGGCATGCCTCGAAAACGACAGTCAGTGCCGCAACCGTCGCCGGCCCTGCATCCAGAATCATCGCGTCGGCCGGGCATTTGCCCACCGGCAGCGTGTGCGATGCAGCCCCCGACTTGAATTCGCGCGCGACCACAATATCGACCGGCAGATGAATGGCGCAGCCCGCGGCCTTGGCCTTGGCAAGGATGTCCAACGCCACCGGCGCCATTTCGCGTTCGGCCAGCGATTTGCCAACCTCGACGCCCTGCGCCACCAGGAACGTGTTCGCCATCCCGCCTCCGATGACGAGATGATCGACCCGGCCCACAAGGCTGCCCAGCAGCTCCAGCTTGGTCGAAACCTTGGCCCCGCCTACCACAGCCACGACCGGGCGTTCTGGCGACCCCAACGCCGCCTCCAGCGCGCACAACTCCGCCTCCATTAACCGCCCCGCAGCGGCTGGCAACAGATGCGCAAGACCCGTGGTGGACGCATGGGCGCGGTGCGCCGCCGAAAACGCGTCGTTGACGAACACATCCCCCAGCGCGGCCATCTGTGCAGCAAGTGTAGGAGCATTATCCTCTTCGCCCGGATGGAACCGGGTGTTTTCAAGCAGCACCACATCGCCGGGCCCCGCTGCCGCGATGGCCTGCGCGGCCACTGGCCCTACACATTCGTTGGAAAACACCACGCGCCGCCCCAGCGCCGTCTCCAGCGCCCCGACCACATGGCTCAGGCTCATCGACGGCACGACTTGGCCCTTGGGCCGGTCGAAATGCGCGAGCAATACAACCCGCCCGCCGCGCGCAATGATATCCTCGACTGTGGGTGCGATCTTCTCGATCCGCGTGGCATCGGTCACCCGGCCCGCCTTCATTGGCACGTTGATGTCCACCCGGGTCAGCACAGTCTTGCCCGCAAGTGCCACGTCGTCCAAAGTCTTCCAGACCATCAGTGCCTCCCAATGAAGTTGCCCTTCTTTCGGCTGATCCGTGCCCCGCGTCAACCGATCCGACGCAACCCCCTTTCTCTTCACTCCGCAGATCACTAAGTTCGTTGGGCAACGAAACCAAAGGACGATACCCAATGGCCACGATTACCGATCCTGAAAACACTATCATCATCACCCTGAAGGACGGCGAGGTGGCGATTGCCCTGCTGCCCGACATCGCGCCCAAACACGTTGAGCGGATGAAGGCGCTGGCCCGCGCCAAGACCTACGACAACATTGTGTTTCACCGCGTGATCGACGGCTTCATGGCGCAAACCGGTGACGTCGAGCATGGCATCGCGGATGGGGCCAACGTGCGCCGCGCAGGCACAGGCGGATCGGCGCATCCCGACCTTCCGGCAGAGTTTTCCGGTATTCCACACGATCGCGGCACCATCGGGGCGGCCCGTTCAAGCAGCCCGAATTCAGCCAACAGCCAGTTTTTCATCAACTTTTCCGACAATCACTTCCTGAACCGGCAATACACTGTCTATGGCCGGGTAATTTCGGGGATGGAACATGTCGACAAGATCACCCGGGGCGAGCCACCGGCAAATCCCGATGTGATGATCACCGTCCGGGTGGCCGCCGATGTTGCGTAGCCTCGCCATTCTTCTGGTCCTCGCGACCCCCTCGGTGGCACAGGAAGACGGCCCCGGCCCGAACCTTGTGATTGAGGTGGCAGGTGCTGCCAACGGCACCGTGATCATTGACCTGTTGTCCGATGTTGCCCCGAAACACGTCGAACAGATCACGGCGCTGGCGACCGAGGGCGCTTATGACAACGTCCTGTTTCACCGGGTGATCCCAGGCTTCATGGCCCAGACCGGTGACGTCGAATTCGCAAAAGCCGGTGGCAACACCGGACGCGCCGGCATGGGGGGGTCAACCCGCCCCGATCTGCCCGCCGAGTTTTCGGACATTCTCTTTGTGCGCGGCGTGGTCGGCATGGCCCGGTCGCAAGACCCCGACAGCGCCAACAGCCAGTTCTTCATCATGTTCGACGACGGCCAATTCCTGAACGGGGATTACACCGTTGTGGGCCGGGTCGTCTCGGGGATGGATGTGGTGGACGCAATTGCCAAAGGCGAGCCGCCGACGACGCCTGACGTGATGAAAAAAGTGACCGTCGCGCCCTGAGCCCGCGAAGGGTGGGGGGTTTCACACCCCCCACACCCCCCGTGGGATATTTGTGAACAGATGAAGGGACGTCAGCTCCATCTTCAACCCAACATGACCAGCGCGTGCCGCTTGCGCCCTGCGGTCAGCTTTATCGGGTCGGACAACTCTCCGGCGCCGAGTTTGTGGGCCGCATCCACAACAACTTCGTCGTTCAGCCGCGCGCCCCCTTCGGCGATCAGCCGTTTGGCGTCCTTGCCCGACCCCGACAGTCCGGCGCGAACGAACAACTGTGCCACCGTCACCGGCAGTTCGGAGATCGACAGCACCAGTGTCGGAAGATCGTCGCCGACACCGCCCTTTTCGAACACCTCGCGCGCCGTGGCCTGCGCTGTTGCTGCGGCCTGTGCACCGTGCAGCAGCGCCGTCACCGCATTTGCCAGCAAGGTCTTGGCTTCGTTGATCTCGGAACCCGCCAGAGCGCCCAGCCGGTCGCATTCGTCCACAGGTATTTCGGTAAACATCTTGGCAAACTTGCCAACATCGGAGTCCGCCACGTTGCGCCACCACTGCCAGAATTCGTAAGGTGCCATCCGGTCTGCGTTCAGCCACACTGCGCCATCTACCGACTTGCCCATCTTCTTGCCATCCGACCGGGTCACCAGCGGCGTGGTCAGCCCGAACGCCTCGGCGCCCATCACCCGCCGGATCAGGTCGGTGCCCGACACGATGTTGCCCCACTGATCGGACCCCCCCATCTGCAAGACCGTGCCGTAGCGGCGGTGCAGCTCGAGGTAGTCATAAGCCTGCAGCAGCATGTAGTTGAACTCAATGAAGCTGAGCGACTGCTCGCGGTCCAGCCGCGACTTCACCGACTCGAACGATAGCAGCCGGTTGATGGTGAAATGCGGGCCGATGTCGCGCAGAAAGTCGATGTATCCCAGCTTGTCGAGCCATTCGGCATTGTTGACCAGCGGCGAGTCCGTCGGCCCGTCGCCATAGGAGATATAGCGCGAGAACACCGTGCGGATGCTTGCCGCATTGGCGTTGATCTGATTCACCGACAGCATCTTGCGCATCTCGTCCTTGCCCGACGGATCGCCCACCTTGGTCGTCCCACCCCCCATCAGGGTAATCGGACGATGACCGGTCTTCTGCAACCACCGCAGCAGCATGATCTGCACCAGATTGCCGATGTGCAAAGACGAGGCGGTCAGGTCGAACCCGATATATCCCGTCACCACGCCCTTCGACAAACGGTCGTCCAGGCTTTGATAATCGGTGCAATCGGCCAGAAAGCCGCGCTGCATGATCTCGCGCAGAAACTCCGATTTCGGGTGGTAGGTCATGGCTGCCTCGTTCATTAAAGGTGGCCGGGGTATAACCCCGCCAATGGGGCAGGGGAAGCCATGATGAAACCGGGGCCGATGTGGTGTCTTGGGGCGATGTCTGGCACCTCGCTTGACGGGGTAGATGCGGCGATGATCCTGACCGACGGGCAGGTCATTCTGGAGTTTGGCCCCGACGCGTACCGCCCCTACACGCCTGCCGAACAGGCCACGATCCGCGCGGCCTTCGGCCAGTGGCCGGGCGATCCCGCAGTGCAGGCCGCCGCCGAGGTGGTCGAAACTGCCCATGCGGAAGTGCTGTCTCGGTTTTCCGGCGCGGGCCTGGTGGGGTTCCATGGCCAGACGCTTGCGCATGATCCGCGCGGGCGGGGCACCCATCAGGCGGGAAACGGCGGACTGGTGGCGCAGGTATTGGGACTGCCCGTGGTCTGGGATTTCCGCAGCAACGATGTGGCGATGGGCGGGCAGGGCGCACCACTTGCTCCGTTTTACCACTTCGCTTGTGCGCGCTGGATCGGAGCTGCGGAACCGCTTGCGTTTCTGAATATGGGTGGAGTTGGGAACCTGACATGGGTCGACCCACGCCGCGTCACGCCTGACGCGGTGGGCGCCTGCCTTGCCTTCGACACCGGCCCTGCCAACGCGCCCGTCAACGATCTGATGCAGACCCGGCTTGGGCGCGCGCAAGACGAAGGGGGTGCGCTTGCAGCCTTGGGCACCCCGGATGAACGCGTGATCGACGCGTTCCTGGCGCATCCCTATTTCTACAAGATGCCGCCCAAATCCTTGGACCGCAACGATTTTCACGCCCTGTTGCCAGCCACAGCCCACTTGTCGGACCAGGATGCGGCCGCGACCCTGACCCATGCCGCAGCCGCCGCCGTTGCGCGCGGGACCGAGCATTTTCCGACCCCCGTCACCCGCCTTCTGGTCACCGGAGGCGGTCGGCACAACGCCACCCTGATGGCGGCGCTGACCATGCGCACTGGCCTGCAAGCTGATCCGGTCGAAGCGGTCGGCCTGAACGGCGACATGCTGGAAGCACAAGCCTTCGCCTTCCTTGCCGCGCGGGTTGCCTTGGGCTTGGCCACCTCTGCGCCCGGCACCACGGGTGTTTCGGCGGCGGTGGGCGGCGGGCAGATCAGCCGACCCTAAACGGCAGGCGTGACAGCGACCGGCAGCTTGCGGGCGATCCGCACCAACTCCCAGGTATAGATAGCCAAGGCCAGCCAGATCATCGGAAAGGCAATCATGCGGCCCCGCCCGAACGGCTCGTCGAACACGAAAACTGCCGTCAGGAAAATCATCGTAGGTGCTATGTATTGCATCATCCCGATGGTCGATAGCCGCAACAGCTTGGCCCCGTTGGCATAAATCATCAGTGGCGCCGCCGTCACCACCCCGCAGGCCAGCAACAGCCCGGTGTCCATCGGCACCCCCACAGCGAAATGCCCGGTGCCGGACCAGCTCAGCCAGGTCACATAGCTCAGCGCTGGCGTCAGCAGGATCAGCACCTCCAGTAGAAACCCCTGATTGGGTCCGATCGGCAGCGATTTCTTGAAGTACGCATAGATAGCCCAACTGACCGTTAACGACAGTGCCAGCAACGGCAGTTTTCCTGCCTCGATGGTCAGTACCGCCACAGCCAACACTGCCAGCCCGATGGCCGCCATCTGCCAGCGGCTCAGCCGCTCGCCCAGCAGCACCGCCCCCAGAAACACCGAAAACAACGGGTTGATGTAATACCCCAGCGCCGCGTCCAGCGCATGGCCAGACCCGATGGCCCAGACATAGATCCCCCAGTTGACCGAGATCACCGCCGCCGTCACCGCCGCCATCGCCAACATGCGCGGATTGCGGATCGCGGTCCGCAGGTCTGCTGTCCGCCCGGTGGCCCACAACACCGCGCCCGCAACCGGCACCGACCAGATCACCCGGTGCGCGATTACCTCGGCCGGCGAAATATGGGCCAGCGCCTTCATGAACAGCGGCAAAAACCCCCACATCAGATAGGCGGTCAGCGCAAAAGCAAAACCCTGCGCCGAATCTTCGTTATTCGCCAACACTGTCTGAGCCCTCCGGGTGTGCCGAAAGCCGACCTACCGCACCTGCGGGGCCGGGGCCAATGCAATCTGAACATGCCCTCCATTGGGGCGGGTGATACGAAAATTACGGCGGCGCGCCTCAAATGCCGTATCGTCGATCCAGATACGCACGGGTGAAGGCGGCATAACCGTCGGCCGTCACCCGCAATTCGTCCTTCATCACCGCATGCAGCACCGGCAACTGGTGAAACGGCACCGCTGGGTAGACGTGATGCTCGGTGTGATACGGCATGTTCCACGCCAAAAATCGCACGATGCGGTCGGTGAACACGGTGCGGGTGTTTTCAAACATGTTGGTCACCTGCGGACAGTCGCCATGTTCGGCCAGCAAGTAAAGCCGCAACACCGGCTGGCCCTGCAGCACTGGCACGACCCAGACCCAAACCACCCCCGGCCACAGGGTCAACAGCGCGGCATAGCCCGCCACCATCCACTGCACTTCGCCCCGCACCCGGTCCATCGCGCCGTTTGGCAGATAGTCGGCCTTGCCACCCCCGCGCAGCAGGTCCCAGATCAGCCGTGCCTGCGACACCCAGTAGGGCACACCCGAAACATGCCGCACCCACGCACGCCGCGTCGCGGGCGTCTCTCCGGCCAGTTCGGGGTCGCGCCCCGGAATGTTGGTCCAGCGGTGATGCGCGAGGTGAAAATACCGAAACCAGGTGAAGGGCAGCAGCAGCAAGAACCCGGCAATCCGCCCGACCCATTCGTTCAACGCCTCATTCGCAAACGGTGTCTTGTGCGTCGCCTCATGCTCCAGTGTGAACAGGAACACGATCAGCACCCCCTGCACCGGCAACAGCGCCCACCACAGCGGCCCGCCAACAGCGATCCAAAGACCAACCAGCACAATCGCCCCGCCATGCAGGCCCAGATGCCGCAATCCCGCGCCATCCGATTTTTCGGTCAACGTGGCCTTCAACCCCGGCTCCAATCCGGCCACGAACGCCTTGTGATCCATCATGCCCTCACCTTTATGTCGAACCCCGGCGCTGCAAGCTCGAACCCCTCGAACCGAAACCCCGGACTAACTGTGCACGACACCAACGACCACGCGCCCGCGGTCCGTGCTGCCTGCCACCAACCCGCAGGCACGATTCCCTGCACCGCGTCCCCTGCCAGCACATCCGGACCCAACCTCACCTCTTGGCAACCCGTTTCATCCGCCGCCAAATTCAGCACCAACGGCGCGCCCGCATGAAACAACCAGATCTCGTCGGCATCCACCCTGTGCCAGTGGCTGCGCTCACCGGCGGCGAGCAGAAACAGAATGGCCGTCCCGGACGCACGATCCGCACCGGGTCCCATCGCCGGTCCAACCCACGTCTGCCGATACCACCCCCCCTCGGGATGCGCCGCCAAATCCAGTCGTGCAATGATCCGCTCAGCCTCGTTCATCCGTCCCTTCACGCGCCCCTCGTCAGGACGCCACATCGCAGATAAGCTTACCGAAACGTCAGTAAAGGACAAGCCAATGACAGATCAAACCGGCGTTCAGGGCCGCGTGGCGCTGGTCACCGGGGCAGGGGCGGCAGATGGCATAGGTTTTGCCATAGCACAAAGGCTCCACGCCCAAGGCGCAAAGGTTGCGCTGACCTCGACCACCAGTCGCATCTTTGATCGGCAGTCCAGCTTGGGAAGTGGCAGCTTTGCCACCGCCGCCGACCTGACCCGCCCCGAAGACATCGCCCGCCTTGTCAGCGAAACCGAAACAGCCCTTGGCCCGATCGACATCCTGATCAACAACGCTGGAATGGTGCAGACCGGCAAACCTCAGAAACGCGCAACCCTTGCGGATGCGACAGACGCCGCCTGGTCTTTCGGGCTCGACATCAACCTTACACAAGTGTTCCGCCTGACCCGCGCCGTGTTGCCTGGCATGATCTTACGCCGCTATGGGCGCATCGTGATGATGTCATCGGTCACCGGCCCGGTAACCGCAATTTCCGGCTCTGCGATCTACGGCACTGCCAAAGCTGCCCTCACCGGAATGGCCCGCGCCATAGCGCTTGAAAACGGCCCCCACGGCATCACCTGCAACTGCATCGGTCCTGGCTGGATCAAGACAGGCTCGTCTTCCGCGCGCGAGGTGGCTGCGGGCAAGCGCACGCCAGCAGGCCGCGCGGGCACCCCGGATGAGGTTGCCCACGCTGCCCTGTTCCTTGCCTCGGCAGAGGCCAGCTATGTCACTGGCCAATTGATCGTGGTCGACGGCGGCAACACCTTGCAAGAAATGTAGACAGGCTAGCCGCGCAAAACGTCGCGCCCCGCATATTCCGCCGTCTCGCCCAGCATTTCCTCGATCCGGATTAACTGGTTGTATTTTGCGAGCCTGTCCGACCGCGACAGCGAGCCGGTCTTGATCTGACCGCAGTTGGTGGCAACTGCCAGATCGGAAATCGTGGCATCCTCGGTCTCGCCCGACCGGTGCGACATCACGTTGGTATAACGGGCACGGTGGGCCATATCGACAGCGGCCAAAGTCTCCGTCAACGTGCCGATCTGGTTCACCTTGACCAGCATTGAATTTGCGCAACCTTCTGAAATCCCACGCATCAACCGGTCGGGATTGGTCACGAACAGATCGTCGCCTACCAGTTGCAGCTTTGCCCCCAGCCGGTCGGTCAACAGCTTCCACCCCATCCAGTCATCCTCGGAACAGCCGTCCTCTATGCTGATGATCGGGTAATCCGCCGCCAACCCGGCAAGGAAATCGACGTTTTCCTCGATGGACAGCGATTTGCCTTCGCCTTCCATCTCATAGCGGCCGCCCTTGAAGTATTCGGTCGCGGCACAATCCAGCGCCAGATAAATGTCCTCGCCCGGACGATACCCGGCTTTCTCGATAGATTTCAAAATGAAATCAAGTGCTTCACGGGCGGACTTCAGGTTCGGTGCGAACCCGCCCTCGTCGCCGACGTTCGTATTGTGCCCCGCCGCCGACAGCTCTTTCTTCAGCGTGTGAAACACCTCGGACCCCATTCGCACAGCGTCACGGATATCCTGAGCCGCCACCGGCATGATCATGAATTCCTGAATATCAATCGGGTTGTCAGCATGTTGCCCGCCGTTGATGATGTTCATCATTGGAACCGGCAACACCCGGGCGCTCGTTCCGCCGACATAGCGATAAAGCGGCTGCCCGCAGAACTCGGCCGCAGCTTTTGCCACCGCCAGCGACACCCCCAGAATGGCATTCGCCCCCAGCCGCGCCTTGTTCGGCGTGCCGTCCATCTCGATCATGGTCCGGTCGATGCCCACCTGTTCGGTCGCGTCAAACCCTACGATTTCTTCGGCAATTTCACCGTTGACGGCGGCCACTGCCTCCAGCACGCCTTTGCCTTTATATCGGCTCATGTCGCCATCGCGCCGCTCGACAGCCTCGTGCGCTCCGGTCGATGCCCCTGACGGCACCGCAGCGCGACCCATCGCGCCGCTTTCCAGAAATACATCGACCTCGACCGTCGGATTACCCCGACTGTCAAGAATTTCACGGGCCTGAATTTCAATAATGGTGCTCATGTTCTGAGGCTCCAATGGATTGCGCTGACTGATCGGCGCTTACTACCAAGCCCGCGCCTGTGTGGAAAGGGCGCGCTGCCGGGCACGTTCGCGGGCAAAGGTGTAAAGCCCCGCTCCGATGATTATTGCGGCCCCGAACAGGGTCCAGACATCGGGCCTCTCGTCAAACACCAGCGCCCCGATGATCATCGCAAAGATCAACCGTGTATAGCGAAACGGCTGGATCGTCGCGACATCGCCTGCCCGCGTCGCCTCGATGATGCACCAATAGGCGCCGATCCCGATCGTCACGGCCGCCAGCACATACCACAGGCTGGGGCCATTGGGCAGCGACGCCCCGCCGCTGGTCGAGAGCATTGCGGCTCCCAGAACGGCCACCGTCACGAACGCCCAGGTTGCCACCACCATCGTGGGCAAACTCGCCCGCATCTTTCGTGTCACCAGATCGCGCGAGGCAAGGCCCAGCACACCCAGAACCGCCCACAACGCGTTGGCGTCGAACCCAGCCCCTGTTGGGCGCAGGATGACCAGCACGCCAAGAAACCCGACCGCAATCGCCGTCCAGCGCCGCCAGCCCACGGTTTCGCCAAGAAAGATCGCAGCCCCCGCCGTCACCACGATCGGCGCCGCCTGCAAGATGGCCGAAGCTGTGGAAAGCGAAATCAATGTCAGCGCCGTAACAAACCCAAGCGTTCCAATGACTTCGCACAGGTTCCGCAACCACAGCGTTCCATCCAGCACCTGCCGCGACCAGATGCGGTGACCTTGCAACCGTCCCCAGATCGCAAAGACCGGCGCACCCACAACACCGATCATCAGCAGAATTTGCCCCGTTGGCAGGTCATCCGACGCCAGCTTGATCAACGCATCTTCCGCAGCAAACGCCGCCATCGACAGCGTCAGCAGCAGGATCCCCCGCATGTTCGCCTGCATGTCAGCCCTTCTTCACCGGCACGCCCAGCAACTCCAGCCGGTGTCCGATCAAACGATAGCCCAACCGTGCCGCGATGCGTTCTTGCAACTGCTCGATCTCCGGATCGACGAACTCGATCACGCGACCGCTGTTAACATCGATCAGATGGTCATGATGGTCCCGCTCTGCATCCTCATAGCGCGCCCGGCCATCGCCGAACTCCAGCTTGTCCAGAATCCCGGCTTCCTGCAGCAGTTTAACGGTGCGATAAACGGTGGCGAGCGATATCCGCGGGTCTTCCTTGACGGCCCGCGCATAAAGTTCCTCGACATCGGGGTGGTCGGCCGACGCCTCTATCACCCGCGCCACCACCCGCCGCTGATCCGTCATCCGCAGGCCCCGGGCCTCGCATCGTGTCATGATGTCCGCCATCGGGGCTCCTTTGTTCGATTTCGGTCTACGGGAAACCGTTCCCCCATGCCAGACCTTTCACGCGTGGGGTCACGCCGCCTTGACAGTCACAGACACGCGCGAAACGGTGGCGCATGATAAAGGGATCGAGATGCGCAAAGACAGGTTGGACGGGTTCGGGGCGCTGGTCCTGTTGGGCATCACACTGTTGCTGGCAGTCAATCAGATCATCATCAAGGACGTAAATTCCGGTTTGCAGCCGGTGTTCTTCGCGGGGCTTCGATCGGTGCTGGCGCTTGGGTTTGTCACCCTTTGGCTTGTCTGGCAGCGTCGCCCGCCGCGGCGGTTGCGCGCGGACCTTGGCTCCGGCCTGCTGATCGGGATTGTCTTCGCCGGTGAATTTCTCTTTCTTTTCCTGGCACTTGACCTCACGACGGTCGGTCGAGCTTCGGTGATTTTTTATTCCATGCCTGTGTGGTTCGCGATCATGTCGCATTTCGGACTGCCGGGGCAACGTATCACGCCACTGAAGGGCGCGGGGTTGCTGGTGTCGTTCGCAGGCACGGCCTGGGCGATTCTTGGCGGCGCACCTGCGGGTGCGCCGGGGTCGCTGCTGGGCGATCTTTGTGCGCTGGGTGCGGCCTTGGGGTGGGCTGCCACGGCTTTTCTGGCGCGTGCCACCCGGCTGCGCGAGGCGGGGCCAGAGATGCAGTTGTGGTGGATGGTGCTGGTGTCAGGCCCGCTCCTGCTGTTGGCCGCTCCAGCCTTTGGCCCCTTGCTGCGCGAGGTTGAACCGCTGCATTGGGTAGGTCTGATTTTTCAGGCCTCGGTCGTTGTGGCGGGCGGATTCATCGGCTGGCTCTGGCTCTTGTCGGTTTATCCTCCGCCGACCGTCGCCAGCTTTTCCTTCCTCACACCGGTCTTTGCCATCTCGCTTGGGCATCTGGTTTTTGACGAACCTGTGTCAATTTCGCTGGTAGGTGCGGCGGTGCTGGTGGCGGCGGGAATCGTTCTGATCAACCGAAGGGTCTGACACGACTTCAGTCTTTGACGCAGTCTTTGCCGCCAAACTGGCCGATTGCTTGGCTTATTAGGCTTGCCTGCCAGACTGGATGAACGGCATTTCTCCGATGCCCTGACCGGACCAAAACTCCAGCCCTAGATTGTGCCGCATGGTCAAGCACAAAATCTGGGGGGTAAGTCTAAAAAAACCATTGATGCGCGCGTCGATTTACGACAGTTTGACGAAGCCGCCTAAGAAGACACCAGATGTGGTGACACTCGGCAGACAACACAAGACTCTGAACCGCATCCCGACGGGCTGCGAACCCAGCTTTGCAGTGGGGGGTCAAAGTGTTGCCGGTGCGGCACGATTTGGGGACACCGGACGGGCGCGCATGAAAAGCCCCGCCGCAACGAAACGGAGATGGGGCAGATGAAGATCGAACGCAAGTTTACGACCGAATTGACTGGGGCTTACGGTGCCATGGGCTTTACGTTGACCACGTCGGAAATCCGCAATCCGGATGGGACGGTGGTGTTTCACAACGACGCGGTCGAGGTGCCTGACGGCTGGAGCCAGGTCGCATCGGACGTTTTGGCGCAGAAATACTTCCGCAAGGCGGGCATTCCGGCAGTTTCGAAACGCGTCAAAGAAAAGGGCGTGCCCGAGTTTCTCTGGCGCTCGGTCCCCGATGAGGTGGCGATCGCGAAACTGCCCGCCGATCAACGTTTTGTCGGCGAAACCTCGGCGAAACAAGTGTTCGACCGTCTCGCGGGCGCATGGGCCTATTGGGGCTGGAAGGGCGGCTATTTCACTGACGCCACCGATGCGCAGGCTTATTACGACGAGATGCGCTTCATGCTCGCCCGCCAGATGGCAGCCCCCAACAGCCCGCAATGGTTCAACACCGGCCTGCACTGGGCTTACGGCATCGACGGACCGTCGCAGGGGCATTACTACGTCGACTATCAATCGGGCGTTTTGACCAAATCGACCAGCGCCTATGAGCACCCCCAGCCGCACGCCTGTTTCATCCAGTCTGTCAAGGATGACCTCGTCGGCGATGGTGGCATCATGGATCTGTGGGTGCGCGAGGCGCGTCTGTTCAAATACGGCTCGGGCACCGGCACAAACTTTTCTTCGCTGCGCGGTGCGGGCGAAAAACTGTCGGGCGGCGGCAAATCGTCGGGCCTGATGGGCTTTTTGAAAATCGGCGACCGCGCCGCAGGGGCAATCAAATCCGGCGGCACCACTCGCCGCGCTGCAAAAATGGTGATCTGCGACATGGATCACCCCGACATTGAGGCGTTCATCAACTGGAAAGTGATCGAGGAACAAAAGGTTGCCAGCCTCGTCGCAGGCTCGAAATCCCATGAGGCCCGCCTGAACGATATCTTCGCCGCGATCAAGGCGTGGGACGGCACGATGGCCGATGCCACCGACGCGACCAAGAATGCCACCCTGAAAACCGCGATTCGCGCCGCCAAAAAGGCAATGATCCCCGACACCTACACCAATCGCGTCCTGCAATACGCGCGCCAGGGCTTCACCTCGATCGAATTCCCGACCTACGACGTCGATTGGGACTCTGAGGCATACATCACCGTGTCCGGCCAGAATTCCAACAACTCGGTCCGCGTGACCGACGCCTTCCTGCAAGCCGTGCGGGACGATGACGACTGGGCGCTGGTCCGCCGCACCGATGGCAAAACCGCCAAGTCGATCAAGGCCCGCGACTTGTGGGACCAGGTCGGCCACGCCGCTTGGGCCTGCGCCGATCCGGGCATCCAGTTCCACGACAGCGTCAACGCGTGGCACACTTGCCCCGAAGACGGCGCGATCCGGGGGTCAAATCCCTGTTCGGAATACATGTTCCTTGACGACACCGCCTGCAATCTTGCGTCGATGAACCTGCTGACCTTCTTCAAATCCGACCGCTTCGATGCCGAAGACTATATGCATGCAACCCGCCTCTGGACCGTGACGCTGGAAATCAGCGTTATGATGGCGCAGTTTCCAAGCCAAGAGATTGCCCAACGCTCGTTTGATTTCCGCACCTTGGGGCTCGGCTACGCCAACATCGGCGGCCTCTTGATGAACATGGGCTACAGCTATGATTCGGTCGAAGGTCGGGCCCTGTGCGGCGCGCTGACTGCCTTGATGACCGGCGTCTCTTACGCGACATCGGCCGAAATGGCCGGCGAGCTAGGCGCGTTCTCGGGCTATGCCCGTAACCGCGAACACATGCTGCGGGTGATCCGCAACCACCGCGCGGCGGCCTACGCCAAGACCGACTACGAAGGTCTGAACGTCAACCCGGTCGCCCTCGATGCCGCGAATTGCCCCGACCAAACCCTTGTCACCCTTGCGAAATCTGCGTGGGACGAGGCGTTGACGCTGGGCGAGGCACACGGCTACCGTAACGCCCAGACCACCGTGATCGCCCCCACTGGCACCATCGGTCTGGTGATGGACTGCGACACCACCGGGATCGAGCCGGACTTCGCACTGGTCAAATTCAAGAAACTCGCAGGTGGTGGCTACTTCAAGATCATCAACCAGTCGGTTCCGGCAGCCCTTGAAAAACTTGGCTACTCCGCCAGCCAATCCGCCGAAATGGTCGCTTACGCCGTCGGCCACGGCTCGATCGGCAACTGCCCCGGCATCAACACCACGTCGCTGATCGGCCACGGCTTTGGCGCGCGCGAATTGGAAAAGATCGCCACGGCCCTGCCGTCCGCCTTCGACATCCGCTTTGTGTTCAACCAATGGACGCTGGGGGCCGATTTCTGCAAAGGCACGCTCGGCATCCCGGATGAAAAACTGCGCGATCCGACGTTCGACCTGCTGCGTCACCTCGGCTTCACCAAGGCGCAGATTGACGCCGCCAACGACCACGTCTGCGGCACGATGACACTCGAAGCAGCACCCTTCCTGAAAAAGAAACACTACGCGGTCTTCGATTGCGCCAACCCCTGCGGCAAGACCGGCAAGCGCTATCTGTCGGTCGACAGCCACATCCACATGATGGCCGCCGCGCAGTCCTTCATCTCGGGCGCGATTTCCAAGACCATCAACATGCCGAACAACGCTACCATCGAAGAAACGCTGGCGGCCTACGAACTTTCCCACTCCCTCGGCATCAAGGCCAACGCGCTTTACCGTGACGGCTCGAAACTGTCGCAACCGCTGGCCTCGGCGCTCGTGGACGACGACGAAGAAGCCGAACAGATCATGACCTCGGGTTCCGCGCAGGAAAAGGCCGTGGTGATGGCCGAAAAGATCGTCGAAAAGATCTACCTCAAGGAAATCGTCCGCAGCCACCGCGAAAAACTGCCCGAACGCCGCAAGGGCTACACCCAGAAAGCCATTGTCGGCGGGCATAAAGTCTACCTGCGCACCGGCGAATACAAGGACGGCACGCTGGGCGAGATTTTCATCGACATGCACAAGGAAGGTGCGGGTTTCCGCGCCATGATGAACAACTTCGCCATCGCGATCAGCGTCGGCCTGCAATACGGCGTGCCGCTGGAGGAATTCGTCGAGGCCTTCACCTTCACCCGGTTCGAGCCCGCAGGCATGGTGCAAGGCAACGACAGCATCAAGAACGCGACCTCGATCCTCGACTACATCTTCCGCGAATTGGCAGTCAGCTACCTCGACCGCACCGACCTCGCGCACGTCAAACCCACTGGCGCCAGCTTCGACGACCTCGGGCGGGGCGAGGAAGAGGGCAAGCCCAACTTCTCGGAAGTCTCCGAAAAGGCCGCCTCGCGAGGTCTGGAAGTCCTGAAACAGATCAGCTCGACCGGCTATCTGCGCAAACGTCTGCCGCAGGAGTTGGTGGTGCTGCAAGGCGGCATGGGTGCCGCGTCATACGTCAACGGCACCGACCCGGTCGCCACGCTGAACATGATGATGCCACAGGCAGCGTCGGGCGGGGCCTCGGCCTTCCGCGAAGCCTCCACCGCTTTCCAGGGCGCCACGGCAATCTCGTCCGGCACCGTCAGCATGGACCCCCGCGCCAAAGCCAAGATGCAAGGCTACGAAGGCGACCCCTGCAGCGAGTGCGGCAACTATACGCTGGTGCGGAATGGGACATGTATGAAGTGTAATACGTGCGGCGGGACGAGCGGGTGTAGCTGAGGGGGTTCAGATCAAGAGTAGGTGTCGCGTCCCGCATGATTGCGCGGTGATTTGACGAACAGATGCGGGTGGGATTTGTGCCAGTCCTTCATCGCTTGCATCGGGGTTCGGCTCCTCAGGGCTGACTGTGGGAGCGTGGTGTTGTAGAGATGGACATAGCGTATCGGGGTCTGCTCCAGGTCAAGGGCGCTGTCGAAGCGGTTGGTTCTCAGCACGTCGCTGATGCGGCCGTTGAAGCGCTCGACCATCCCGTTGGTCTGGGGCGATTTCGGCGGTGTCAGGCGGTGCTCGATGCCGAGTTATTGTCAAATCTGGTGTTTGAGGGTTGTCGGTCATGCGGCGATCTGGTCTGGGTTTGTGGCTTCAATTCCGTCTTTGAACGTGACGCCGGTGATGACTTTGGCGAGGCAATCGAAGCCGCGTAGTTTTCGCCAGTTTTGCTCGGCGCATTGTCCCAGCTTGAACATCA
>Ga0209702_10002279_pt1 | contig 34096 bp, 31 predicted proteins | sample FRY01_FD_187210 | JGI IMG/M metagenome (GOLD analysis project Ga0209702, IMG submission 187210) | Freshwater microbial communities from Lake Fryxell liftoff mats and glacier meltwater in Antarctica - FRY-01 (SPAdes) (version 2) | ecosystem: Environmental > Aquatic > Freshwater > Ice > Glacier...
CTGCAATTATGAAAAAAAATCTATTACCTATATTAATTTTTGTTTCATTCTTAATGAATATTAATTGCAATGGACAGGAAAATATCTCTTATCACGAATTTGAGCCAACTGCTTCCGATTTTGGAATAACAAAATGGGACATTAATCAGAAAGGCTCTTCCTATTATTATTTGACTGAAAAAGTTGACTCTAAAAATCGTGTTACTGAATTAAAATTCTATGAAAATGGAAAAAGTAGTTTTGACCATTTATGCTATCTACAAACTTGGGTTAAATATGAATACCCAGATGACACGACAATAATTCAAACAAACCTTAATAGCGAAGGAATTCCAGAAGCAAATATTGAATGTGAATTACCTTCAAAAATAATTTATCACTTATCTGAAAATAAAAAATCTATTGTAAGTACGGAGTATGAATATGAATTTGACCATATTCATTATCAGAAAATCGGATGGACAAAAGAGTTTCTATCAGGAATTATTACTGAATTAGAATCACACGAAAGTAATGCTTCTATAATAGATTTTACTCTAAATCCTTGAATAAACTAAATGGGATTTTCCCTGTCAATAATGAATTTGATATTGATACATTTTACTTTAGTACATTAGAAAAAGAAAAAATAATAAACGGAATAAAATAAAAGCAGGTAACACAGAACTGAGCTGAAAAGCAAGTAATCTCTGGTATTTATTTTCTTATCTCATCTAGCTGTTTATCAGGTTCTTACACTTACGTAGCATGGGTCAAAAGGTATCCTCGAATTTGCTATTGCAAAAACCTGTTTCAATAACTTGTTCGCAACGGCTATCAAAGCTAGTTTTGGGGTCTTGCCTTTAGCGATCAAGCGCTTGTACAATGCCACGCATGGTCCGTTCTTTTTATAGGCCGTGAAGCTGCATAAGAACATCATCAATCTCAACTTTGGATTCCCCGCTTTGCGTGGGGAACTATTGACTATTGACTCAAAAACCTCAAAACCTCAGCTTCACTCCATCATTCCCAATGATGATCGGGTTATCTGAGATGCGGCCTTCTTCAGGACCGTTCTCTAGTTTCAACACTCCCCTGGGACACACTGCACTGCAGATTCCGCAACCTACACAACTAGCCCTGACGATGTTCTGCCCCTTCTGTGCATAAGCTCTTACATCTATTCCCTGCTCGCAATAGGTACTGCAGTTTCCGCAAGAGATACACTGTCCACCATTCGTTGTGATCCTGAATCGAGATTTGAATCGTTGGATGATGCCCATATATCCTGCCAATGGACAACCGAATCTGCACCATACCCTGTTTCCAAGTAATGGATAGAACCCTACACCTATAACACCTGAGAACATAGATCCGATGAGGAATCCATAAGGTTTCTTGAAATAGGTGTAGATATCCAGTCCAAAGATCTCACTTGTTCCGGCAAAATATCCATAGAGCGTGGCAGCCGTCATAAGGAATACCAATATCATTACCGTATGGATGAGCCAGCGTTCTAGTTTCCAGGCTGATAATTTCTTGCTGCTTAAATGCCTGAAGTTATCTCCAGCTGTCTCAGCGAGTCCACCGCAGCCGCAGATCCAAGAACAATACCAGCGCTTCCCTACGAAATAGGTGATGATGGGCGTGAATACCAGGAACATGAATATTCCAAGGACAAGAAAGAACATTCCATAATTCCCGCTGTGAGTCATGGCGTCTAAATGCCATCCATCGAAGAAATCATAGTTCAATGGCCACATGTTCTTCATGTCCTTATCGAAATAAGCGACCTCTGAATTCATGCCTTCTAATATTTCAGGAATGAAATAAGCGAGTATGAATTGGGAAAGCATCACGACTATGGTCCTTATCTTCTGGTAGCGATTATGGCGGTATTTGAGCAGGAATTTTATTCCGAGACTAAGGATAGCCACGGTATAAAGTGTTCCGTATACGAACCATTGAGATGCGGGACTTCCTTTGATCCACATACTGAGTGGATCAAAGAGTGCAACCAAGCCTGTATTCGGAGCGCCCTCAACGCCAAGTCCGAGGATGGCTGGATACCAATATAGCAAGACATAGAAACTGGTCAGGATGATCCCGAATGACCATCCGATTACACCTCTTGCACTCAATCCATCAAACCAGATTCCTGTGTTCTTTATTCCTTCAGGAGATTCCAGATAAGCCGACCTCCCAAAGACCACACCCCCAGAGAGCATGCTTATCAGAGAGAGCCAAAGAAAAATGGCTTGCTCTCTCACCACTCCGAAGAGGGCGAGAAAAAGTATGCCTACTCCGAGAATACCAAGCGTCAGACCCATCTTTTGACCTGAATTCATTCCCACCGGATGCGGATCAGCAAGTGAAAGCGATGCGTCTTTGTCTGTACTCATAATCCAAATATCCTTTTCAAACTGCGTTTTTGCAATTTCATTTTCTTTCCGCTATGCGCTTCATACGCGGTATTGATCTCCTGCTCATAGGTCTTATAGAACTCCGGATCGAAGTTCGCATCAGGCAGATGGCTGATGACATGATCCAGGTCGCGTCCTTCATTCAGCCATCGATCAAGGACCTCATGTCTGAGGCGTATCCCGAACACATTCAATCCGATGAATAATCCTGAGTCTTTTTTATAATTGAACCGCATGCAGATCTTTCCATCTGCATGTTCCCAATAGAAATGTTTTTCGCCTTCTTTTTCCTTAGCGAATACCCAACCATAGGTCTGATATTCTATGTCGAAGAATTTGGCAGAATTGAACCAATGTCCAGGCTGATATTTGCGTTCATCACCACTGAGTGTGTGTGCTAAGGTCTCCCCCATCATGCGTCCCGTATACCAGACTTGCTCTATGGGTCTGCGCTCTCCGATGGCTTCTTTGAATTGGGCGCAATCACCAATGGCAAAAACATCTTGCTGATCAGTGCGCATAAAAGCATCTACCAGAATCCCTTTATCTGTGGCTAATTCAGAGTCTTTCAAGAAATCGATATTGGGGCTGACACCAGCGGTGAGACCAACCAATTCACATTCGATGATCTCTCCTGCCTTCGTTCTTACTGCTTTAACACGACCGGCAGCATCAGGAATGATCTCATCCAATTCACTTTCCAATCTTAGGTCTACGCCATGTTCTACCATGTGCCGTGTAACCAAGCGTGATTCTTTTTCAGGTAGCACATTGCTCCAGAAAAGCGATTCGCGCACTAAGAAAGTGACCGGGATACCTCTGCTCATCAACATCTCAGCGAGTTCAATTCCTATGAGTCCACCACCTACGATGACGGCTCTTTTAACACGCTGTGCAGACCCATAGGGATCGGTGTTCTTTTCTAATAAGTCCAGATCCTGTTTACTGTACAATCCTTGGACTCCTTCTAAGTCTTGTCCTTTCCAGCCGAATTTATTGGACTTGGATCCAATCGCGAGAACGAGCTTGTCATAGGAAAGATCCTTGCCATGAGAGAAATGCAACTTCTTTTTCTGAAAGTCAATGGAATCAACATAAGCATTGACCAAATCGATGCGATTCTTCTCCCAGAACCAATCCTCATAAGGTTGTACATCCTTAAAGCGCATATGCCCCATGTATACATACATGAGCGCAGTGCGCGAGAAGAAATACTCCGACTCTGCAGAGATCACTGTGATCCGAGCATTCGTGTCTAGTTTCCTTAAATGGCGGGCTGTGGTGATCCCTGAGATACCATTACCAATGATGACCGTATGATCCATAGTATGGGTAAATGTAACATCTGATTACTCTTTTCTGAAACGAACTAGGGCCTTTCTTTTTGATGATTCAATCTGGAGCAGATAGTTCTCCTGATCCAAAAACAAGATATCAATATGCAGATCAGCAGAAGAGATTCCTTTCTCTTCAAGGATGACTCTGCCATTCATGTCCAAGACGCGATAGGCGGTGATAAGTTCTTCAGACTTTATGTTCAGGACATCCTTGGCCGGATTAGGAAAGAACTCCACATGCATGGGAACAGGTTCTAAGATTCCCGTTGCAAGGACAGTGATAGAACCGAATTGGGTCAAGTTATGATCAAAGGCTCCACATTCGAAATCATAGACTCCAGGTATGTTAAAGGTATGTTCGAATACCCACCCTTGTCCTGGGGTCCCGCTGAAAAAGCTTTCAGGATTCTCTGGGAAGACGCTCGTTCTGCCATCTACGTTGTGGGTCCCGCCAACGTTGGTCCAACGGACAATATCCTCTACTTGGATAGTGATGAACTGAGGTGCGTAATAGGGTGTTGGGCCATTTGGCCCGCCTCCTGCTTCTATGTCATGGGTGGTCTGTGTGTAACAGGTTGAAATGATAGAAAAAACAAGGGAAAGGAGAAGTATGGTTCTTTTCATGGATATTTGATTCATGCTGCAAGTACAGAAAACATTTGATGAGGACATAGAACATTCGGCCAGAAAGCTTGGATTTCAACGTCTCTGTTTCACGCTCATTTGCCTGATATTCTTGGGTTGCCTAAGCGTGAAACCCGCGATGAAAGAGAAGATAAAAGGAATGGCACTAGAAAGTCCAGCCAAGAAAATGGACGCTAGTCCATTGATTGAAATGAAGGAGATGGGCTGTGATTATATCTGCATCATGCCTTATTCATTCATGGAAGATCTGGAATCGACCAAGATCAGGTATGATGTTTCTTGGCAATGGTGGGGTGAACTTTCTGAGGGCGTGACAGAGATAATCAACATGACTCATGAGCAAGGCATGAAAGTGATGCTGAAACCTCATCTCTGGATAGGTGACGGAAGCTATACGGGGCTAATCAGCATTCCTGAGGGTGACAAGCGGGACAGTTGGGAATCAGAATACAGCGATTACATCCTGCATTATGCCGCTATCGCTGAAAAAGGAAAAGCAGAGATCTTCTGCATAGGAACTGAACTCTGTGGCATGGTAAAGGCGGATCAAGCTTATTGGGAAAGCCTGATAGTAGAAGTGAAAAATATCTATTCAGGAAAACTGACATATGCAGCGAACTGGGATACCTTCAAGGAATTCCCTTGGAAGAGCGGAATGGATTATGTAGGCATTGATGCTTATTTCCCTTTGACCAAAGAGAACGTTCCCATTCTGGCTCAAGTAAAAAAGGGATGGGAACCGTGGAAAGAACAATTAAGCAGCTACAGCGATTCGATCAAGATGCCCATTCTCTTCACAGAGATCGGTTATCGCAGTGTAGACTATGCATTGAAAGAGCCATGGGAACAAGCCAAAGGCGGGACTGTTTCCAATGACACCCAGACCATGGCCTATGAAGCTTTCTTCCATGAAGTGTGGAATGAACCGTGGCTTGCCGGTGCCTTCATCTGGAAATGGCATACTGATTCTCACCTCGAGCGTAAGGATGAGACCAGGTTCACGCCTCAAGGGAAACCTGCGATGGAAGTATTGAAGCAAGAGTTTTTGAAGAGGTGAGTTGTTGGGTGTTGGGTGTTGGTTGTTGGGTGTTGGTTGTTTGAAGATATAGTTCAGGTGAGACAGTCAGTGACAAGGATCAAACCCTCAAACATCAAATCTCTTCCCTTCAAGCGCAATTCACACAGAAAGCGCTCTCAGGTAGGAGCATAAGTCGAGCGACTGGAATTTCAGCACCACAACGGCCACATAAACCGAAGTATTCCTCCTCTACTTTTTCTGCAGCCGTCAGCAGCTTGTGCATCTTCTTTTCGCTCGTGCGCAATGCGGCTTCGCTGATGCTCCTATTATTGATCGCATCCATGCGACTCACGCGGCCTATTGCATTCTCTGGCGGAATAGGTTTCGTCAATTCTTTCAGATCCAGGATTTCTTTCTCCAGCTCAATGATGTGGGCTTGAATCAGTTTCTTGAGTTCCGCTTTTTTCTTGGGATCCATCATCCTTTAAATGAAGCTAATTTCTCTTCCAATACCTTGATCTTAGCTTCAGCATCGGCTTGTTTCTGACGTTCTGAAGTGACTACTTGATCTGGAGCTCCGGCCATGAATTTCTCATTGCCCAGCTTATTCATCACCGTCTTCAAGAATCCTTGGGTGTATTTTAATTCTTCCTTCAACTTAGCAGTCTCAGTTTCGATGTCCACATCACCTGACATAGGGATGAAATACTCATTGGACTTGATCAGGAAACTGTATGAGGAATCCACTTTCTCAGTCACTTTATCCATGCTGCTGAGGTTGCAAAGCTTGGCAGTAACAGGGTCGAAACGTGTTCCTACTTCTTCATTCAATTTCATCTTCAGCTCCATTTCTTCCTTGAAAGAAAGGTTGTTCTCCTTACGCACATTACGTATGGCGGTGACCATTTGGGTGAAGTAATCGAAGTCAGCGAGGATCCCTTGATTCACCTGTGTAGCCTTAGGCCAAGGAGCGATAACGAGTGCTTGCTCCTTTCCTTCTCTCTCTCCTACAATATGCCAGATCTCCTCCGTGAGGAAAGGCATGAAGGGATGCAAGATCTTCAATATATCCTCGAAAATACTGATGGTCGCGTTATACGTCTCCTTGCTAATCCCCTCACCAAATGCAGGTTTGATCATCTCCAAGTACCATGAACAGAAGTCGTTCCAGATGAGCTTATACATATTGACCAGAATCTCAGAGATCCTGAAATCAGCATAGCCTTTTTCTTGTTCAATAATGACTTCAGAAAGGCGACTACGCATCCACTCAATGGAGACCTTATCTACTGACGAGCTAGGCGCATCCGTGTGTTCCCATCCTTGGATGAGACGCACTGAATTCCAGATCTTATTGGCAAAATTTCTTCCTTGTTCACAGAGTTTCACATCGAATGGGAGGTCATTTCCAGCAGGGGAAGTGAAGAGCATTCCCACACGTACACCATCAGCTCCGTACTCTTTCATGAGCTCGATAGGATCAGGAGAATTTCCGAGTGACTTGCTCATCTTCCTTCCTTGTTTATCCCTGACAATGCCTGTGTAATAGACATTCTTAAAGGGCTTCTCCCCGCGATATTCATATCCCGCGATAATCATTCTGGCTACCCAGAAGAACATGATCTCAGGCGCTGTCACTATGTCATTGGTGGGATAATAATAATCCACTTCCTCCTTGGAATAGAATCCGTTAAAGACAGAAATGGGCCAGAGCCAAGAGCTGAACCAAGTGTCCAATACATCTTCCTCTTGCTTCAATTTTTCTTTGGTCAACGAACTATTGCCACTTTTCTTTTTCGCTTTCTCAAAGGCTTCGTCCAAGGTCTTTGCTACCACGAAATCATCCTCTCCTTCTCCATAGAAGAATGCCGGAATCCTGTGTCCCCACCAGAGCTGACGGCTGATACACCAGTCCTTGATATTGTCCATCCAATGGCGATAGGTATTCACGAATTTCTCTGGATAGAATTTCACTTCACCGTCCATAACCGCATCACGTGCGGGCTGGGAAAGCTTCTTCATATCTACCCACCACTGCAAGGAAAGGCGTGGTTCTATGACCACATCAGTACGCTCTGAATAACCGATCTTATTCTGATATTCCTCCGTCTTGACGATGTGGCCTTGCTCCTCCAAATCCTTCACAATGAGCTTTCTCACCTTGAATCGGTCCTCTCCTATATAATGCCCAGCGGCCTCGCTCATGGTGCCATCTGGATTCATGGTGTCAATGATCTGGAGCTTATGGCGCTTGCCTATCTCGTAGTCATTCACGTCATGGGCAGGAGTCACTTTCAAGCAACCCGTCCCGAATTCCATATCCACATAATCATCCAGGATGATAGGGACCTCACGCCCTGCAATAGGAACGATGGCTTTCTTACCGTGCAGGTGATTAAAGCGTTCATCCTTCGGATTGATACAGATGGCGGTGTCTCCGAGTATGGTCTCAGGTCGTGTGGTAGCGATGGTGAGCCATTCATCCTTGGTTCCCGCGATGCGATAGCGAACGTGGTAGAGCTTGGAGTTCACTTCCTTATGGATCACTTCCTCATCGCTAAGGGCAGTCTTCGCAGCCGGATCCCAATTGATCATGCGCTCTCCGCGGTAGATCTTCCCCTTCTCATACAGGTCGATGAAGGTGTCAATGACACTTTCAGAATAATCCTCATCCATGGTGAAGGTGGTGCGGTCCCAGTCACAGCTGGCGCCCAGTTTCTTTAATTGTTCCAAGATGATTCCGCCATGCTTATGGGTCCATTCCCAAGCATGTTCCATGAATTCATCACGGCTCAGATCTGATTTCTTGATGCCTTCCTCGCGGAGCTTTCTGACCACTTTAGCCTCTGTAGCGATGGAAGCGTGATCTGTTCCCGGGACCCAGCAAGCATTGAAGCCTTGCATACGCGCCCTGCGGATTATCACATCCTGAATGGTGTTATTCAGCATGTGTCCCATGTGCAGAACACCGGTGACGTTGGGCGGTGGAATGACGATGGTATAAGGCTCACGCTCATCAGGCGTAGAGCGGAAGTATTGGTTCTCTAGCCAATAGCTGTACCATTTATCCTCGATGTTACTTGGGTCGTATTTCTTAGGAATGTCCATAGGTCTCAATAAGGACGCAAGTTTACGGAGATAGAAGGAACCTTTTCTCCAATTGAAGGAATTTATCCCTAGGAATAGCATGGGAAAAGAAAAGCCCAACGCCTCCGTTGGGCTCTATTTCTTTCAACTTTTAAGAATGCCCTGAGGTAAAGCTATTTTAGGACTTCTTCTCTCCCACGAAATAATCCTCCTTATTATCGAAGAGCACATTGAAGGTTGTCATGCTGCCATAACAGCGGGTGATGTACTGCTGCAGATTCACTTTATCCTCATCGGTAAGAACCTTGTGCGCATTGATGTTCTGCTCTAAAACTCTCAGTCTATCGCGCATCATAACTATCTTATGGAAGAAAGCTTCTATAGGCACTTCCTTGTTCTGCAGACCCGATTTCCCAGGTTGCATGATGAGGTTTCCTCCCTCCCATTTCTCTCCTAGATCCACGGGATGTTGAATAGCCTCCATCTCTTTCAGGACATTACGAAGGGCGTCTTCTATATACTCCATGTCAACTCCAGATTCCTCCGCTTGGAAGCCGTATTCTAAGATGGTAAACCCATCAAACCCCTTGGAAATAGTCTGATCTCCTTCACGGAAAAATATCTTCCAATTTGTTCCTTCTTCTCCACATACGATGCCTTCTCCGAAGGAAGGATGACTGACTCTTGCGCCTAAACTGATCATAGATTGAATTTTATTGAATGAACGAAATTGCGGAATTCTTGTTACAAATTAGGCAAGTGGTATGACTTGAGAAAAGTCTAATTTCTCAACCCGCAGCCTGCAAAGTATTCTTAAGCAAAGCTACAATGGTCATGGGGCCGACTCCGCCTGGAACGGGGCTTATAGCGCCTACTTTGGCAGATACTTGGTCGAAGTCTACATCACCTATTAATCGATAACCGCTCTTCCTACTTGCATCTGCAATGCGATGTATTCCTACGTCTATGATGATGGCGCCTTCCTTCACCATATCAGCGGTGATGAAGCGGGGTCTTCCTACTGCTGCGATGATGATATCTGCTTGCAGGGTGAGTTCCTTCAAATTCTTCGTACGGCTATGTGCCAGTGTGACCGTGCAATTCCCTGGACTGCTATTACGTGCTAGCAAGATACTCATAGGCGATCCTACGATGTGACTGCGGCCTATGACCACACAGTGCTTCCCTTCTGTAGCTATCTGATTTCGTTGCAGAAGCTCTAAGATGCCATAAGGTGTTGCGGGCAGGAAACAAGGCAATCCGAGGACCATGCGGCCTACATTGATAGGATGAAATCCGTCTACATCTTTCTCTGGAGAGATGGCTTCTATAATGTGTTGCTCATTGATATGATCAGGAAGCGGCAATTGAACGATGAAGCCGTGGATAGCTGGATTATTATTCAGTTCATTTACCTTCTCTAGGAGTTCTTCCTCGCATGTATCTGAATCCATTCTGACCAGGGTGCTTAGGAAGCCTACGTGTTCACAGGCTTTCACCTTGGCATTTACATAGGTCTGGCTGGCTCCGTCATCTCCCAGGAGGATAGCCGCCAGATGAGGGCGGGATTTTCCAGCAGCTATGCGAGCTAGGACTTCTGCTTCCAGTTCCTTCTTGATGCTCTCTGCAGTTTCTTTTCCGCTCAGTATCCTCATCTGTAAGATCAATTAGGCATTTTTCCACCCATTTTCTGGAGGTTGCGCATCATGTTGGACATATTCTTCTTATCGCTCATCATGCGCATCATCTTGCGCATCTCATCGAATTGCTTGATGAGTTTATTCACTTCTTGGATATTATTCCCGCTGCCTGCCGCGATGCGATTACGCCTGCTGGTGGTGAGCAATTCAGGATTACTACGCTCTTGAGGTGTCATAGAACGTATGATGGCCTCAACGCCATTAAAGGATTCATCATCCATGTCCACGTTCTTCATCATCTTGCCTACTCCGGGGATCATGCCCATGAGGTCTTTCAGATTTCCCATCTTCTTGATCTGCTGGATCTGCCCAAGGAAATCCTCGAAGTCGAATTTATTCTTGGCAATCTTCTTCTGCAGCCTCTTCGCTTCCTCTTCATCATACTGCTCTTGGGCGCGCTCTACGAGGCTTACCACGTCTCCCATACCGAGGATACGAGAGGCCATACGCTCAGGATAGAAAACATCAAGCGCATCCATCTTCTCTCCCGTTCCTACGAACTTGATGGGTTTATTGACTACTGATCGAATAGAAAGGGCTGCTCCACCGCGGGTATCACCATCGAGTTTGGTGAGAACGACACCATCGAAATTGATGCGGTCATTGAAGGTCTTGGCGGTATTGACAGCATCCTGTCCTGTCATGGAATCTACTACGAAGAGCGTCTCTGAAGGGCTGATGGCCTTCTTCACACGTTCTATCTCATCCATCATCTGCTCGTCTATGGCCAGTCGGCCGGCAGTATCTACGATAACGGGGCTGAGACTATGCTCCTTAGCATAAGCGATGGCCTTGATGGCTATCTGAACGGGGTCCTTGGAATCACGGTCAGAGAATACAGCTACTCCGATGGAATCTCCCACCACATGAAGCTGATCAATAGCCGCAGGACGGTATACATCACAAGCCACCAAGAGGGGTTTCCTGTTCTGCTTGGTCTTGAGCATGTGGGCCAGCTTTCCTGAGAACGTGGTCTTACCGCTACCTTGAAGTCCCGCCATAAGTATGACGGGAGGCTTTCCTTCCAGCTTGATATCCACCTTGGACCCGCCCATGAGTTTGACGAGTTCATCATGGCATATCTTGACCAGGAGCTGACTGGGAGAGACGGCATTCAACACATCAGCGCCCATGGCCTTTTCCTTCACATTATCAGTGAATTCCTTGGCTGTCTTGTATTCAACGTCAGCGTCTAGGAGGGCTCTGCGCACCTCTTTCAAGGTCTCAGCCACGTTTACCTCGGTCACTTGACCTTGTCCTTTGAGGACTTTAAGGGCTCTGTCTAATTTGTCTGAAAGATTATCGAACATTGGGGATAGGTCAATAGGATTAAAGAAGATGCCAAATTTAGCGAATTCGCTTGGCTCTAATTGTACACGGTCATGCCAAGTGGTCAGCCAGACTGCCAAGGAGCTATATGACTGATTGACGGACTTTTAAGTCTTTGAACCTGCCTTTTTTCACTTTTTTCACATGTTAAAGTGGCACCTGGGCAGAAAAGGCAAGGCTTTTGACTAGATAAAAACGAATATCTTCGTTTAAACCTTAGAAAGAATAGAGAACGCATGGCAATAGAAATCAATGCCTCGAACTTCGAGGAAGTACTTAAGACAGATAAGCCAGTGATGATCGATTTTTGGGCTGCATGGTGCGGACCATGTCGCATGATTGCTCCATTGGTAGATGAACTGTCGACCGAGTATGAAGGAAGGGCCGTCATTGCCAAAGTGGATGTGGACGCCAATCAGGAAATCGCCTTGAAATATGGCGTAAGGAATATCCCAACGATACTTTTCTTGAAGAATGGAGAAGTGGTGGATAAATCAGTAGGAGCAGTTCCAAAGAATGTGCTTTCTGACAAAATTGACGCTCATCTGTGAGCTGAAGAAATCTGAAATTTCAAAAATCCCTGTTCAGCAATGAGCAGGGATTTTTTTTATTCCAGCTCCACGCCTTCGCTTTTAACTGGAGCGCCATAGAACTGAGATCCCTTCTTATCAAAAGATGCGGTGGAATCCGTAGTCAAGAATCTGCTGCTGCCTCCTTTGGTGCAGCGATTTTCCATCTCAGGATGCCGCACCAGATACTCTTTCAAAGAAGCAGCCACCAAGGTGCCTTGGCTTAATACTTCAATATGATCAGGAACATGGGCTTGGATAGTCTCCAGCATGAGTGGATAATGTGTACAGGCCAGCAGGATGGTATCAATGTCCTTAGAGCTTGAAAGCAATTCGCTGATGTATTTCTTGGTCAATGAATGTGCTGCTTCAGAATCACCTTCATTATTCTCAATCAAGGAAACCCACATAGGGCAAGCGACTTGGTGTATCTGAACTTCAGGAGCATATTTCTGAGCTTCGATGACATAAGAACGGGAGTTCACCGTAGCTTCTGTGGCGAAAAGTCCGATATGACCTGATTTGCTCAATCTGCTCAGACTTTCTGTGGTCGGGCGAATGACTCCCAATACCCTTTTATCAGCGCCCAGAGCAGGAATATCCTTCTGTTGGATGCTGCGCAGGGCATTGGCACTGGCAGTGTTGCAAGCCAAGATAACGAGGTGACAGCCTTGATCGAAGAGGAATTTCACACCTTGAAGGGTGAACTGGTAGATCTTTTCTAAAGACCTTGTTCCGTATGGCGCACGGGCATTGTCCCCCAAATAGATATAGTCATAGTCAGGAAGTTCACGCTGGATCTCCTTGAATACAGTAAGCCCACCATACCCTGAGTCGAAGACTCCTATCGCTCCTTTTTCTTTATTCATCTTCATAGATCCTAAATCCCACTCCGTGGATATTCTCAATGCGAATACGCTCATCCTCCATGAGGTATTTCCTGAGTTTGGAAATGTAGACATCCAAGCTTCTTCCTGTGTGATAATCATCCTTTCCCCAGACCAGGTTCAGGATGAATTCACGTTCAATGACCTTCCCTTTTTGCTTAAGTAAAGCATCTAAGACCTTAGCCTCAGTGCGGGTGAGTTTTCGGGATTCTGATCCACCGTCAAGCAGATGCAGGGAATTATCCAGGGTGAATATCCCAATGCTAATGAGTTCGCTTTCTTTCTCTTCCCCTTCTCCCATGCGCCTACGAAGCAAAGCTCTGATCTTCAGCTGAAGCTCTTGTTGTTCAAAGGGTTTAGTGAGGTAATCATCAGCACCTTTGCCATAGCCCATCTCTTTATCCTCCATACTCGAACGAGCGGTCAAGAAGAGAATAGGTACATCCTGATTTATCCGCCTGATATCTTCAGCGAGGCTGAAACCATCCTTCTCAGGCAGCATCACATCTAGTATACATAGGTCATATTCCTGCTCATTGAACTGTTGTAGTCCGGTCTTACCATCGCGCATCAGATGCACCGTATAACCTGCTCTTCGCAGGCCATCTTGGACTACAAAACCCAAGTTAGGGTCATCTTCTACGTACAATATCATCGCCTTATCTGTCATTCAAAAGTCCGATTGTAAACGTGGAACTCTCTCCTAGCTTGCTATCCACCGTTATTTTTCCTTTATGGGATTCCATGATTCTCTTGACATAATATAATCCCAGCCCGAATCCTTTTACATCATGGATATTGCCCTGAGGCACACGATAGAATTTCTCAAATATCCTCACTGAATCCTCTTTGCTCAATCCTTTTCCATTGTCCTTGACAGAAAGGTAGAATAGCTGATCTTCATTGTGCGTTCTTAGTTCGATAATGGGCTTTGAGGAGTACTTGATCGCGTTATCAATCAGGTTATAGATCACATTGGTCAGATGGACCCTATCACCTCGTACTATCGGATTTATGGCTGAGTAGTCAGCACTGAGTTTTCCTCCTTTCTGTTGTGCAAGAATCTGCAGGGTGACCAGCGCTCTTTTTAGCAACTCATGCATATCCAACGCTTCATGTTTCATCTCTATCTCTCCTTTATCCAAGGTGGCGATCTGAAGCACTTTATCTACTTGCCTGCGAAGGCGTTCATTCTCATTCTTAATGATCTCAGCATATTGTTTCAATCGCTCAGGTTCCTTCTCAAAGTGTTCGGACAGGAGGACTTCAGAGGAGAGGGCGATAGTAGAAATGGGCGTTTTCAGCTCATGGGTCATGTTATTGATGAAATCTGTTTTGACTTCACTAAGTCTGCGCTGACGTAGGATCACGAACATAGAGTAGGCAAAGAAGAAGACCACAAAGAAGAGGATGATTGAGGTGAAGATCCATTGCTTCATAGCGGAGATAATATCGCTGCTTTTATTGGGAAAATATACTCCGAAGTAATGTCCATCCCTGTCCCACTTTATTCCTGTGATATCCTTGGAAATGGTATCTACGGAGTTATTCATAGAGACCTTTCCGCCATAGACGATGCTATCCGTAAAGCAATCATAGATCCCGTATTCGAAGTCAGTTGAGAGGTTATTACGACCAAATTCTTGGGCTAAGAGACTCTCGAGCAGATATGGATGCAGGGTATCATTCATCTGCACCACGAAGGAGTTATTACTGATCTGCGTAACGGGATTATAGATGTAGGCTGCATCCTCCTTCATAGCGAGGATATCTTCTGTGACCTTGGTGAGGGAGATATGCACGCGGTCATTGAACTCCCTGTCCTGATTAGTGAAGGCCTTATGCACCCATATAACTTGGGTAGCGAGGATCCCGATGATGGAGATCCATCCAAGGATCATTACAAGTCTTATGGTATTCCTATTCACGCTGTGGGAATTCTTGGCCATGAAGATACATCCTCCTATAAAGCTGAAGGGACTTTAAGAGAGTTTTAACGATCTCAGTTTCCAAGGTCCAATTTGCAACAATCTTAAGGCAAAGGATCGTTATAACCATATAGGCACTTACCTTGTCAGCATGACCGGCTCAAGACATAGAAGATCTTATTCCCTGATAGTCAAGGCCTCACGCTTTTTAATAGGCACATTCATCATGCTGGCCTTATTGATAATCTTGAGCGATGCATGGGTAGAATACAAGACCAGTGATAGGTTATTCAACTCTGTGAAGACCATTCCGCATAATAAAGTAGGGCTGCTACTCGGAACCTCCAAATACAGTATCCATGGCGATAATATCTTCTATACAGGCCGTATAAAAGCTGCCGTGGAGCTCTATGATTCAGGGAAGATTGACTATATCTTGATCAGCGGAGATAATGCTACAGAGTATTACAATGAGCCCAAACAATTCAGAAAGGACCTCATAAAGCTAGGTATCCCGAGCGAGAAGATTGTCTTGGATTATGCTGGATTCAGGACCTTGGACTCGGTAGTGCGTTCCAGAGAGGTCTTCCAAGAGAAGAGCATCACGGTGATCTCCCAGCAATTTCATGTAGAGCGGGCCATTTTCATCGCAGATTTCAAAGGGATTGAAGCCATCGGATATTGTGCGAAGGATGTAGAGGGTCCTGGGGGATGGAACACCAAGATGCGAGAGCGTCTAGCGAGGGTTCAGATGATATGGGACCTGGCCATAGGGACCGGACCTAAATTCCTGGGAGAGCCCATCCCTATTGGTGCCAAATAAAAAAACCCCAACACTCATAGAGCATTGGGGTTTTGATTTCATTCTGTGAATTCTATCACATCATTCCAGGCATTCCGCCACCCATGTTAGGCATAGCTGAGCTTACCTCTTCGATGTCAGAAACGACTGCTTCAGTAGTCAAGAGCATTCCAGCGATTGAAGCTGCATTCTCAAGGGCCACACGCGTCACTTTGGTAGGATCTATGACACCTGCTTTGTACAGATCCTCATAGACATCAGTCAGAGCGTTGTATCCGAAATCGCCTTTACCCTCGCGGACTTTCTGCACGACTACAGAACCTTCACCGCCAGCATTGGCAACGATTTGACGCAATGGCTCTTCTATCGCTCTGCGAATGATAGCAGCACCAGTATCTTGATCAGAGTTATCCCCTTTAAAACCATCCAATGCAGCTACTGCACGGATGTAAGCAACTCCACCACCAGGAACGATTCCTTCTTCTACAGCAGCACGGGTTGCATGCAAAGCATCATCAACACGGTCCTTCTTCTCTTTCATCTCCACTTCAGTGGCTGCTCCAACATAGAGTACAGCAACACCTCCAGCCAATTTGGCCAAACGCTCTTGAAGTTTCTCTTTGTCGTAATCAGAAGTAGTGCTCTCCATCTGCGCCTTGATCTGCTTGATACGCGCAGCGATCATCTTCTTCTCACCTGCACCGTTAACGATGATGGTAGTATCCTTATCGATGGTGATTTTCTCACATGTTCCGAGGTCTTCTAAGGTAGCGTCTTCCAACTTCCTTCCTTGCTCTTCAGAGATCACGGTTCCACCAGTGAGGATAGCGATGTCTTCCAACATAGCTTTCCTACGGTCACCAAATCCAGGTGCTTTCACAGCAGCTACTTTTAAGCTACCACGAAGTCTGTTTACCACCAAGGTAGCCAGCGCTTCTCCTTCTACATCCTCAGCGATAATCAAGAGTGGACGACCGCTCTGTGCTGATTTCTCAAGGATTGGAAGCAGGTCTTTCATGCTGCTCACTTTCTTGTCATATATCAAGATGAGTGGATTCTCCAGATCAGCGATCATCTTCTCAGAGTTGGTCACGAAGTATGGAGAGAGGTAACCTCTATCAAACTGCATTCCCTCAACGATCTCAACAGTAGTCTCTGTTCCTTTCGCTTCTTCAACAGTGATGACACCTTCCTTCTTCACTTTGGCCATAGCCTCAGCGATAAGAGTTCCGATGGTGTGGTCATTATTAGAAGAGATGGTAGCGACCTGCTTGATTTTCTCATTGTCATCTCCTACTTCTTGGGAGATCTTATGAAGGTTCGCAACGACTAGGGCAACAGCCTTATCGATTCCTCTCTTAAGGTCCATAGGATTAGCTCCTGCGGCAACGTTCTTCAATCCGGCCGTGACGATGGCCTGGGCCAATACGGTAGCGGTGGTAGTACCGTCTCCGGCATTGTCAGCAGTCCTGCTGGCAACTTCTTTTACCATCTGGGCGCCCATATTTTCGATAGGGTCCTTCAGTTCTATTTCTTTCGCGACAGAAACTCCGTCTTTAGTGATAGAAGGAGCACCGTATTTCTTATCGATGATGACGTTCCTTCCTTTAGGTCCCAATGTGACTTTCACTGCGTTGGCAAGTGCATCCACACCTTTCTTCAGTTTATCACGGGCAGCTACATCAAATGTTATCTCTTTAGCCATGGCTTATTATCTATTGTAAAAGGTTAATGTGTAAGGTTTTAGACTACCGCGAAGATGTCAGACTCCCTCATGATGAGGTATTCTTTACCCTCTACATTGATCTCAGTACCTGAGTACTTTCCGTACAAAATGCTGTCTCCCGCTTTCACGGTCATAGGTTCATCTTTCTTTCCGGTTCCAACGGCTATGACTTTACCGCGTTGTGGTTTCTCTTTAGCGGTGTCTGGGATAATGATTCCCCCAGCGGTCTTTTCTTCAACTGCGGCTGGTTCGACCAACACTCTATCCGCAAGTGGCTTAACGTTGACTGACATAGTTCTTAAGTTTTATTGATTCAATTCTTCAATCTCTATTCTCAAATGGAATGGGAACATATGCGCCAAGTCAGATTTTATGCCAATCGCATTCTCAGACATAAGGGCATAAAAAATGTCAGCCTATAGTGACAGACTGACATTTATAAGTTCTTTTTCCTGACTTACTGAGGAAGTTCTTCCACCGCAGCATCATCTGAAGCAGGTGCTTCACCTTGATCACCAGCTGCTGGAGCTGGTGCTTGATAAAGTTCAGCGTCTCCTGGAAGTGAATCGGCTTCCGTTTCTCCAACGCTTCCGCTCATAATAGCCGTAGAAGCTAAGCATGTGATAACCAGCGCGATGGCCAATCCCCAAGTTGCTTTTTCCAAGAAATCAGAAGTACGCTTGACGCCTCCTATCTGGTTCACATTTCCAAAACCTGATCCCAGTCCTCCACCTTTTGGGTTCTGGATAAGAACAATCAATCCAAGAAGGATAGAAATGATGACGATGAGAATGGTGATGATTGCTGACATGGATTATCTACCTTTTTTTAATTGCAATTCCCGTACTTTTTCAATACGGCCCGCAAAGTAAGTGCTTTTCTCAGGATAATTCAACTTCAATTGCTCATATGCCTTAATGGCCTTGTCGAAATTCCCTTGATTCATATAAATCCTAGCTAGGGTATCACTGACCATTCCGCCTTGATCTTCTAGGCTCTTCTTAGCCATTTTCCCCGGATCGAAGAAGTCTTGCTTCTCTGTTTTCTCTTTATGCAAGAAGCGTGAGATGAGTTCGCTTTGCTCTCCTAGAACTGACTTCCTTGAACTCGTATCAGGTTCATCTCCCTGGCCATGTATGAAATCCAAGAAGTTTTTGGGTTCTGCTTTGGATGTGTTTTTCTGAACCTTCTTCTCCACGCTTTCAGACTCAGACTTCTCTTCCTCAGGATTGTATTCGGAAACCTCTTGCGAAAGGCTGCTGAGGACGGCCTCGGTCAGATATTGCCGCTCCAACTCAGGGATGAGCGTTCTTGAACTCTCTTCTTTCTGCCGAGTATCAGGTCCGGGTGTCTCCTGCTCTTTGGACGGGATTTGTTCTTGAGATTGAACTTGTTCTTGAACCTGCTCTTGCTCTAGAACCGGCACTTTAGCCAAGATCAATTCCCGTAATACCTTCCTATCAGGCAGATGCGCTGCCGCTATATCCAGGCTCGCTTCTAAGCCCAAGTCACCTGTTCCTTTTAGAACCTTCAGATGCATGAGTCGCACGATGTGGCTGGCCGGAAAGGACATGAGCAGTTGCTCAGCTTCATGGATATGATGCTGTGCTGGCCTGATGCTGCCATCCATGATTCCTATAAACTCAGAGCGGGTCACCAGTCTCCTAGGGTTTGGTCATACATATCCTGAAGGATTTTAGTGTTGATGGCCGTGACCAATTCGCTTTCGATAATGCTGAAATCGCTAGCCGCATCGAAATCCTCGAATTGGCTCAGGCTGATCTCCTTGTCCTTTTCAGGCTCAATGCGATTGAAGAATCGCACTTTCATAGCGATGGTGAGTCGGTTCCTGCTGCTCTGTTCATCTCCTGTCACAGCTACAGGTTGCAGATCATAGCGTATGACTGTTCCTTCATAATGCAGGTCACCGTCAGAGGTGGCCAATCTTAATCTACTCTGACTCAACATGAGGTCTCTGTATGCTTCACTTACTTGTTGACCATAATTCGGATTGGCCAAGGGAGCAGACACCAGGAAGTAATCTACCGAGAAGGTCTGTGCCTCTGCAGGAACACTTCCTCCACTGAAGGAATAGCGCACGTTACAAGAAGTGAACGTGCCAAGGATGAGTATGCCAAGGAAGATGTTTCTCACGGGATATCGTACTCTTTAATCTTGCGGTACAATGTACGTTCAGAGATTCCAAGTTCCTCTGCCGCTTTCTTTCTCCTGTTATTGTTCTTATCCAATGCCTTTATGATCAATTCCTTCTCCTTATCAGCTATGGATAATGATTCCTCCACTTCTTCATGAGAGTGGAATTGCATGTCATCATTTCGTTCGTCATGGAGAATCTCATATTCGAGAGAGTCGTTCTTGGCTTTCTCTTCATATCGCTTGGGCATGACTTCCAAGTCCTTGGACATATTCTTTACGAAGGCTTCATTTTCATCTGAGAGCGAAATGGAACTGTTCCTTTTCATAAGATCGGCCACCAATCCTTTGAGCTGATTCATGTCATTCTTCATATCGAAGAGGACTTTGAAGAGGATCTCACGTTCTGACATATCACTGGATGAATGATCCTTCTGGATCACCGCTGGAAGGCGGGAACCTTCCCTTGGAAGGTATTTCATCAATGTACTCACATCTATATTGCGCCCTTTCTCTATCACTGACATCTGCTCTACCAGATTACGCAACTGACGTATGTTCCCTGGCCACTCATGGGACACCAGATAACGCTGGGCATCCTCCTCCAAGAAGATGGGCGGCATCCGGTATTTATCGGAAAAATCTACGGTGAACTTCCTGAATATCAATACGATATCCTCTTTCCTTTTTCTCAATGGGGGAAGAATGATGGGCACCGTATTCAATCGGTAATAGAGGTCTTCTCTGAATTTCCCTTTATCGATTTCTGTAGGAATATCCTTGTTTGTAGCAGCTACGATACGCACATCGGTCTTCTGGATTTTAGAAGACCCCACCTTGATGAATTCCCCTGTTTCCAAGACTCTCAAGAGACGCACTTGCGTAAGCAAAGGCATCTCAGCAATCTCATCCAAGAACACTGTACCTCCATTGGCCACTTCGAAATATCCTTTTCTACTCTCTGATGCACCCGTGAAAGATCCTTTCTCGTGCCCAAAGAATTCAGAATCTATAGTCCCTTCAGGAATGGCCCCGCAGTTCACAGCGATATACTTGCTATGCTTACGGTGACTGAGGTTATGGATGATCTGAGGCATCACCTCCTTTCCTGTCCCACTTTCACCGTTTATCAGCACGGAGATATCTGTAGGCGCCACCTGCATGGCGATATCTATGGCTCTGTTCAAGGCAGGACTATTGCCTATGATCCCGAATCGCTGTTTGACTGATTGAATATCCATTGCTTATGCTTTCACTATACTTCCCAAAAGGGTTCCGCGTGTACTATCTGTGATTTGCACGGTCACATAATCCCCTTTCTTAAAATCTTCTCTATCGAATACTACCACAGCATTCTGTGAACTTCTTCCGAAGAACTGCTCACTAGATCGTTTGGATTCTCCTTCGATCAGCACCCTCACCTGCTTTCCTACTCTGCTCTCATTGCTAGAAATGCTATGAAGTGCCTGGAGATCGATGATCTCTGCTAATCTTCTCTTCTTAACCTCTTCAGGAATATCATCCTCGAATTTCCTTTCTGCCAATGTTTTAGGCCTTTCACTGTATGCAAACATGTATGCGAAGTCATACTTGACCTCTTCCATCAGGCTGAGCGTCTCTTGATGTTCTTCTTCAGTCTCTCCGCAGAAACCTGTCATCAGATCCGTTGAGACCCCTGCTTCTGGCATGAACTTCCGAATAGAGGCCATGCGGTTCATATACCATTCACGGGAATATCCTCGGTTCATACGCTCAAGGACAGCCGTACTTCCAGACTGGATGGGTAAATGAACGTTTTCGCAGATGTTCTCGTATCTGGCCATGGTCTCTAAGACTTTATCCACCATATCCTTCGGATGTGAAGTAGAGAATCTTACCCTGAGCAATGGGTCCACCTCTGCTACCTTGGCCAAGAGGTCAGCAAAGTCTGCACTCAACTTTTCTGGGTCTATTACTTTAGAATCCCTGCTCAGGTTCCAGCGGAAGGAATCTACATTCTGCCCAAGAAGGGTCACTTCCCTATACCCTTGATCAAATAGATATTTGGCTTCATGCACGATGGTCTCAGGATCTCTGCTGCGTTCCCTTCCGCGAGTAAATGGGACTACACAGAAGCTGCACATGTTATCACAGCCGCGCATAATGGAGATGAGCGCAGTGACTCCATTGGAATTCAGTCTGATCGGACTGATATCAGCATAGGTCTCTTCTCTTGACAAGAGGACGTTGACACCCCTAGAACCATCATCTGCTTGCTCTACCAACTTGGGAAGATCACGATAAGCATCAGGTCCAACGACCAAATCTACCAGTTTCTCTTCTTCCAATAACTTGGATTTCAATCGCTCGGCCATGCATCCTAGCACACCAATAATCAATGCTGGATTCTTTTTCTTCTTTACTGAATTGAAGTACTCCAGGCGTTTTCTGACCCTCAGCTCTGCATTATCCCTGATGGCACACGTGTTAAGCAAGACCACATCAGCTTCAGATTCATCTTGAGTGGTGACATAGCCTTCTTTCTGCATGATAGAAGCAACAATCTCCGAGTCAGAAAAATTCATCTGACAGCCATAGCTCTCCAGAAAAAGTTTCTTTCCTGTTTGAGAATTTGGAATGTCCATCACTTCTCCTTGTCTCTCCTCGATGATCTCCTTATCCATCTCCAACGCTATTTCAACCTTTAAGATTAGCGCACAAAGGTAGTCTATCTCTGCCAATTTTATGACAATGTGTCAGCCCCCTTTTCTCTTAAATACAAAGTATTTAGCTGACATATACAAGTCCGAGGTTAAAAAAGTGTTTCATGTACCATATATATACAATGCCGAACAATCCTTTATTTGCACCCTGAAAAGATCAGACTGATCTGGATGACGAAAATAGAAGCACATACAATATGTCAAAGAACCTGGTAATAGTAGAGTCACCGGCCAAGGCCAAGACCATTGAGAAGTATCTCGGAAAAGATTTCACCGTCAAGTCTAGTTATGGTCACGTGAGAGACCTGAAGGATAAGGAGCTGAGCATAGATATCGAGAATGGCTTCGCTCCCACCTATGTGGTGAGTTCAGATAAGAAGAAGGTCATCGATGAATTGCTTAAACTTTCCAAGGCTGCCGAGATGGTATGGCTAGCAACGGATGAGGACCGCGAGGGAGAAGCCATTTCTTGGCACCTGGAAGCGGCCCTGGGACTTACTGAACAGAAGACGAAGCGGATCACATTCAATGAGATCACCAAGACAGCCATCATGCATGCGATCGAGAATCCAAGAAAGATCGATAGAGCTCTTGTAGATGCTCAGCAGGCAAGAAGAATACTGGACCGCTTAGTCGGATTCGAGTTGAGCCCTGTGCTCTGGAGAAAGGTGAAGCCAAGCCTCTCAGCTGGCCGTGTGCAATCTGTTTCTGTGCGTCTTATAGTAGAACGTGAGAAGGAAATCATGGCCTTCGCAGCTACGAGTTCATTCAAGGTCAGTGCAGATTTTACCATTGAGGGGAAAAACTTGAAGGCCGACCTTCCTGAACGTTTCACAACGAAAGAAGAAGCCATGGCTTTCTTGAAATCCTGCATTGGTGCTGATTACAGTGTAAAGGACACAGAGGTAAAACCAGGAAAGAGAACTCCAGCAGCACCTTTCACCACCTCTACGCTTCAGCAAGAAGCTTCTAGGAAACTAGGTTTTCCTGTTGGCTTGACTATGAGCAAGGCCCAGAAGCTATATGAAGGAGGACACATCACATACATGAGAACTGACTCTGTGAATCTGTCGGATATTGCATTGGCGCAGAGTAAAGAGGTCATCACCAAAGAATTCGGTGAAGAGTATGTCAACATTCGCAAGTTCGCTAACAAGAACAAGAATGCCCAGGAAGCTCACGAAGCTATACGTCCCACAGACTTGGGTGTCAGGAGCACAGGGAACAAGGACTTAGACAGGCTCTATGAACTGATCTGGAAAAGGACTATCGCCTCCCAGATGAGCGAGGCGCAGCTAGAACGCACCATCATCCTTATTGACATCAGTAAGAATGATAAGAATCTCCAAGCTACAGGCGAGGTCATTAAATTCGATGGATTCCTGAAGGTCTACATGGAGAGCAGCGATGAGGATGATGCTGAAGAGCAGAAGGGCATGCTGCCTCCGGTGAAAATCGGGCAGATCCTGGATTTCCAGGAAATGGAAGCTCTGCAGCGTTATACCAAACACGCAGCGCGCTATACGGAAGCGAGCTTGGTCAAGAAATTGGAAGAACTAGGAATAGGAAGACCATCCACCTTCGCTCCGACCATCAGTACCATCCAGAAACGCGGATATGTAGAGAACACTTCCAAAGAAGGAACACCGGTGAATCATGATGTGATCAATCTGGCCAAGGATAAGATTTATGAATCCGTGAAGACGGAGATAAGTGGTGCTGAGAAGAACAAGCTTTTCCCAACGGACATCGGAGTAGTAGTAAATGATTTCTTGGTCGCCAACTTCGAACGCGTCCTTGACTATAATTTCACGGCTGATGTAGAGCAGCAATTCGATGATATCGCCAACGGTCAACTCTCTTGGCAGGATATGATCGCCAAGTTCTACAAGCCATTTCATGAGAATATTGAAACTACCTTAGCTGAGAGTGAGAAGGCTACTGGTGAGCGTATACTTGGAATAGACGAAGCAAGTGGAAAGGAGATTCTCTCACGCATTGGTCGATATGGACCTATGATCCAAATAGGTCGCGTAGAGGATGAAGAAAAGCCAAGGTTCGCTTCACTGCGTCCTGATCAAAGTATTCAGACCATCACTTTAGAAGAAGCCATCAAACTTTTCGATCTACCGCGCACACTTGGAAAGAGCGAAGAAGAAGATGTTTTAGCGGCTGTAGGAAGATTCGGGCCTTATGTGAGAGTTGGGAAGACCTTCGTGTCCTTGCCTAAGGACGTTGACTATGATGTATACGATATCTCCTTGGCACAAGCCCTTGAGTTGTATGAAGCTAAGAAAATTGCTGATGCGAATAAGTTCATCAAGACCTTTGATGAGAATCCTGACATCCAAGTCTTGAACGGAAGGTTCGGACCATATATCAAGGCCGGAAAAAAGAATGTGAAGATTCCGAAGGGAACAGAGCCAGCTAGCCTGACCTTGGAACAATGTCTTGAACTAGCTGCGGCAGCGCCAGAATCAAAAGGAAGAGCAAGGAAGAAGAAATGAGCGATTTGAGCATCTATATCGAACTCCTTAAAAAGGGTGAAGAGCTTCGTTCCAAGTCAGGGACGGGTTCTATCGGTAAATCGATCCAGCTGTTCAGCGGTAAAGAAGAAGAGCTGAAAGACATTCAGATCGCTTTAATTGGGTTGAATGAAGGAAGGAACAGCCTGGAGAATGAAGGCTGTGGAGCAGGATCTTGGCACATTAGAGAACAGCTATATCAACTCTATATTTCCACTGAGAACCTGAAGATGCTCGACCTAGGTGACATACGCCCGGGGCATAGTCTTGAAGACACACACTTCGCCTTGGAGATGACATGCAGCTATCTGATTGAGCGCAATATCATCCCCGTAATCATTGGCGGTCCAGATCACGCAGGATTAGCCATATATAAAGCATTCTGTAGGCTTGAACGCATGTGCAATATCTTGCACGTGGACCCTATTTATGACTTAGGCGATGTGGAGCAGGAATTGGACTCCTCCAATTATCTGAGTAAGATGATCCTTCATAAACCAGGATTCCTCTTCGATTACACCAATCTGGCTTTCCAATCTTACTTGGTCAATACTGAGATGTCCAAGGTGATGAAAAACATGCTCTTCAATACGATGAGGCTGGGTGAAGTTAATAAGAGCTTGCTAAGCACAGAGCCCATGATCCGTAATGCCAACCTGTTCAGCGTAGACATGAGGTCGGTAAGAAAAGCTGACTCTCCAGGTCATGCCTTTCCACTGCCAAATGGATTATATGCAGAGCAATTATGCCAAATGGCCTCCTTCGCAGGAACGAATGAGCGCATGAACTGCCTTGCCTTCTTCGAATACAACCCCAGTTACGATGACAGAGCCCAATCAGCCCAACTGATCGCTCAGGCCATATGGTGTTTCATTGACGGATTCAGCAGAAGACAAAAAGAGGATGTCAATGCGGATTCAAGCCAATTTACCAGATATAGGGTCAATACTAAAGAAGACCATGAACTGATCTTCTATAAGAGCAATGTCACAGAAAGATGGTGGCTTGAAGTTCCATATCCTCCAACGGATGGGAATAGATTCAAACGTGCCCATATCCTGCCTTGCGCCTATGAAGATTACCTCGCAGCATGTAATCATGAACTGCCTGAGATATGGCTGCAGACATATCAAAAACTTTTCTGAAGGCCAGTGAATGAGAAGTCGATCAGGATTTCCTAGGAGAAGCATTACAAGAGCTCGCACTTTTTCATTGCAATTTTTATCATACAGCGCAAGCGGAAAATTTGGTGGGTATGAAAAAACACTATCTTAGCGGCTATTCTGCAAACCCAAGCGTTGGATTTGTAGCTAAAGAAACCTGATAGACAACCTCGCTGAAACCCTGCAATGAAGAAATTACTTTTTCTCTTCTCCGTCTGTATCACTCTGAGCATGAGCGCTCAGCAAGATCCACAGTTCTCTCAATTCATGTTCGATAAGCTTTCAATAAACCCTGGTTATGCAGGAATTTCGAATGAGCTTTGCTTGACTGGATTCTATCGTCAGCAGTGGTCAGGATTCGATGGAGCTCCAGAGACCATGATGTTTAATGGACACGCTCCTATCAGCAGGATCAATAGCGGTGTTGGACTTACTGTTTATTCAGATAAACTCGGACAGCAGGATAATACCATGTTCAGAGGACATTTCTCGTATCATTTGAAGAATGTTGGCTCGGGTAAACTTGGCTTAGGAGCCAGTATAGGTTACCTATCTTCTAGTCTTGGAAATAAATGGGTGGCTGTAGATGGGATTGCAAATGATCAATCTATCTCATCGAATACAGTGTCAGCTGGGACTTTAGATTTCTCACTAGGACTTTATTATCACGCTTCCAAGTACTATATAGGACTTTCTAGCACACACCTTTCTGAAGGTGAGTTGAAGGACATGAGTATCACCACAGCGCGCCATTATTATTTGATGGCTGGCTATACATACGCACTGAGCCCTAGTATAGACATCATACCGAATCTACTGGTCAAATCTGACGCTGCCTCTACCCAATTCGACATCAATGTGATGGGTATGTATAAGAATATGCTCTGGTTAGGCGTTAGCTACAGAGCTGATGACGCAATAGCACCTATGTTGGGCTACAGACACGCTTTAAAAGATGGTAGGAGTGCCGTACGTATCGGTTACTCTTATGATGTTACAACTTCCTCACTGAATAACTACAGCTCAGGAAGTCATGAGATCATGCTGAATTATTGCATGAAGTTGAAAAAACCGCTACCTCCGCAAATTTATAAAAACGTACGTTTCCTCTAAGTATTGAAACAAAACTGGCTTGTGTCCGTTAAAGAACACCACGAAGTTTTGGGTTGAAATAGCATAGAGAAACGCATTGGAATTTGAGAAGGACACTGAAAAATATCAGCAAGATGAATAAAATGATCTTGGGAATCGCCCTCATTGCATTGCTCGCGAGCTGCAGTGGAGGTAGTCGAGGAGAACTTGTGGGAGCTTATCCACGACCAGATTTCTATCAAGTAAATCCCTATGGGATGAACTACATCCACTTTGGATCCTTTGTAATGGGACCCAGCGATCAGGATGTTCCACACGCCAACGTCACCAAGTCGAAGACCGTTTCGGTCCAAGCCTTTTATATGGATGACACGGAGCTCACTAATAATGAGTACCGCCAATTCATCACATGGGTGAAGGATTCCATCGCTCACCGCATACTGGGTGAAGAAGGAATAGGTGAACACACATTCGAAGAGAACGAATATGGAGAGGAATTAGATCCTCCAGTGATCAACTGGGACGAGCGTATCCGTTGGAATGACGAAGAAGAACGCGAAGCATTGGCTGATATGTATCTCCCTGAGAATGAGCGCTTCTACTCAAGAAAAGAATTCGATAGTCGTAAGCTCAAATTCGAGTACTATTGGATAGACCTTCATGCTGCGGCTAATAAGAGTGGGCGTGACTTGGATCTCTCCTATACCAATAGGAAAGGCCAGAACAACGCCATACGTGGTCACGTTGACCGATCTCAGTTCATTGTAAAGGAGGTCATCAACGTATATCCTGATACCTTGGTATGGATACATGACTTCACATATTCTTTCAACGAACCTATGACCAATGCTTATTTCTGGCACCCTGCCTTTGATGAATATCCATTGGTAGGCGTGACTTGGACCCAAGCCAAAGCCTTCAATGTATGGAGGACACAGCTTATGAATACTTGGTTGAGTTCTAATGGAGAATCATTCGTTCAGCACTTCAGACTTCCAAGTGAGGCTGAATGGGAATTTGCCGCACGTGGAGGATTGGACTTGAACCCTTATCCATGGGGTGGACCTTATGTGAGGAATATTCTTGGTTGCCCATTGGCAAACTATAAGCCACTGCGTGGAGACTATGTGGAGGACAATGGATTTCACACGGTTCCAGCAGCTTCATATGAGCCTAATGATTATGGCTTGTATTGTATGGCAGGAAACGTGGCCGAATGGACCAACACTGCTTATGACGAATCAGTTTATGATTTTGCACATGACTTGAATCCAGAGTATACCTATGATGCTTTGGCTAATGAACCACCAGCACTCAAGCGTAAGGTAATACGCGGAGGCTCATGGAAAGACATAGGATATTATATTCAGACAGGTACGCGTACCTATGAATATCAAGACACTGCGAAGGCCTACATCGGCTTCCGTTCAGTAATGACTTATTTAGGTAGGGGTAAATCGGGGGATCCAGAGACTTGGAATTGATATACCTCTCCTATTCGTTAAATTTTTTGAAACCATAAAAAGCAAGGAAACAACATGAAGCCTGGAAGTAAAGTATGGAAGAAGTTTATGGCCAAACTCTATGGCATTGGAGCGGCTGTGGTAATTATCGGTGCACTATTTAAAATTCAGCACTGGAAAGGAGCAGATGGGATGCTCATATTAGGTCTCGGAACAGAGGCCGTCATCTTCTTCTTCTCAGCCTTTGAACCTATCCATGAAGAAGTGGATTGGACATTGGTTTATCCTGAACTTGCTACTGGTGAGCACTCTGATGATAAGAATGATCGTGCAAGGAAGCATGGTGGTTCAGTCACTGAAGAATTGGACCGTATGCTCGAGGAAGCGAAGATTGAACCAGAACTCCTTGCCAGTCTTGGTGAAGGAATGAGGGCTCTATCTACTCAAGCTGGTCAGATGAATGATATCTCTGGAGCCACTGTTGCTACCAAAGACTACGTAGAAAACGTGAATTCAGCATCAGCCAGAATGGGTGAGTTGAGTGATTCATATTCGAAAGCAGCTGAAGTTGTTCTTGGAATTGCATCTGCAGGAAGTGCAGGGGACGCTGCAGGAACACAGTTGACCAAGATGTCTGAGAATCTATCTGACCTCAACAGTATGTATGAATTGCAATTGGAATCTTCACGAACCAAATTGGCCGCTACGAATGAGGTCTTCGCTGGAATTGAGAAATTGATGAGCAACTTGAATGACTCTGTAGATGATACTGAGAAGTACAAGCATAACATCGCTAAGCTCTCTAAGAACTTGAGCGCATTGAACACCGTTTACGGCAACATGCTCTCTGCTATGAATGTCAATAGCAACGGATAATTCCCTCTAAGGAACCATTTACTAATCTTTAAAACCTAAAGAACAATGGCTGGAGGTAAATTATCACCCAGACAACAGATGATCAACATGATGTACCTCGTGTTGACCGCTCTGCTCGCATTAAACGTATCTAAAGAGATCCTTGATTCCTTCGTTACTATTAACGAAGGACAGAGGACCACTCGTGCAGCTTTTGAAGGAAAGCTTTCTTCACAACTCGGGAATTTCGGAGCACTTGCTCAGGAGAATCCTGAAAAGTATAAGGCAGCCTATGATAAGACGATCCGCATACATGAAGCTGCAAATGAACTTGTGAGACATATCAGTCTAATCAAGGCAAGGACCATCGCTGATACAGAAGGTCTTCCTATAGATGAAGTTTATAACGCTGCTTTGGATACCATTATGAGTCTTGAACGTGTCAAGGTCAAGGACAATACCGGTGTGAATACTCAAATCATGATTGGTTCTGAACCTGCCACTCCTGCGACTGATGACCATGAAGACGGAAATAACTACCGTGCAGCCGTCCTAAGACAGAAGTTGGAGGCATACAGGGACTTGGTTACTTCTGAGATTACGGACAATGCTAAACTGGTAGAATCCATCAATTCACTCTTCGATTATTCCAGTGTGCAGGATTCAGATGGGAAGGAAGAACTCTGGGAGACTTTGAACTTCTATAGTGTTCCTCTTGCTGCTACTACTTCTATCATGTCCAAGCTTCAGTCTGACATACGTAATGCGGAAAGTGATGCAGTTGGATACATGTTCCAAGACGTTGAGAAATCTTCCTTCAAATTCACGGCTTTGAAATCAGCTGTTATCCCTGTATCCACGAATGTGACCACAGGAGCAACATTTGAGGCCGATGTATTCCTTGCAGCCTATGATGATCAGAACAAACCTGAGATCCGTCTCGGAAGACCTGGTGTGAAATATGATGCAGCTAAAGGAGGATTGACAGGAGAATATGACTTGGTGGAATTAGATGGAACTGTCGGTAAGGTAAAATTGCCTGCAGGAGGAATTGGACAACAGATGAGAGAAGGTGTAATCATCTTTACCCCAGTAGGTGGTGAATCTGTTACCGAACCTTTCAAACTTGATTATAATGTAGTCGCTCCCACGCTCGTAGTCTCACCTTCTAAGATGAATGTGTTCTATAAAGGTGTTGAGAATCCTGTGACTGTTGGCGTACCTGGATTCCAGGACAAGGACGTAGTCCCTTCTATCAGCAACGGAAGTATCAAGAAGACTTCTGACGGTTATATGGTCACAGTGAGCAGCGGAACTGAAGCTAATATCTCAGTGACCTGCACACTTCCTGATGGTACTAAGAAGACCCTAGGTCCTTCCAAGTTCCGTGTGAAGTCAGTTCCAGATCCTGTCGCTACGTATGGAGGAAAAGGTCAGGCTGATGCTACCATAGGCTTCAATGAACTGACAGCCTCTCAAGGAGTTGCCGCAGTGATGAAAGACTTCGATTTCGACTTGAAGTTCACCGTGACCAAATTCGAGATATCCATGTCTGTAGGTGGTCAATTCATCTCCAAAGCTTCTAACAGCAACCGTGTCACTCCTGAGATGTCTGAGATGCTGCGTGCTGCGAAGAATGGACAGAAAGTATTCATAGAAGGTATCAGGGCACAAGGTCCTGACGGAACAATAAGGAGCCTCGGTTCCCTTGCATTCAAAGTGGTCAAATAAACACGATTGTCATGAAAAGATCCGCCATCCTCATATTAACCATCTGCCTTTTAGGTTCGATGGACATACAGGCCCAGACCGTATTGGACGGGGCTTACATCAAGGAGCATACGCGCACCAAGAAAGTGGTGCCTTATCCTAGCGTGCGTGAAGCAGACGTTATGTGGGCAAAACGGATTTGGCAAGTCATTGACTTGAGAGAGAAGATTAATCTTCCTCTGTATTACCCTTTGAAAGATTTGAGCGACCGTAAGAACCTCTTCGATGTAATCCGTTATGGATTGGAAGATGGAAGCATCACAGCTTACTCTACTGGTCCTCTTGGAAGCGATGATGAGTTCAAGCAGCCGCTCTTTAAAGATGAGATAGATGCTATGATGTCTACCATCGACACCACCTATACTACTGACCTGGTCACAGGGGAATTGGTAGAGGTCATCCAACAAATCGATATCGAGTCATCAGATGTGAAGCGTTATAAGTTAAAAGAAGACTGGTACTTTGATCGCCAGCGTTCAGAGCGTTACGTGAGAATCATAGGGATTGCTCCTATGATAGAAGTACGTGGTGAGGACGGTGAGTTCAGAGGATATCGTGACCTATTCTGGCTATATTTCCCAGAGTGCCGTTATGTATTCGCAAACTGGGACATCTTCAATCGCAGCAACGATGCTGAGCGCAGGTCTTATGAAGATTACTTCTGGAAGCGTCAGTTCAATAGCTACGTAGTGAAGGAAAGCAATGTCTATGACAGGAACATAGCTGAATACACTTCCGGTATCGACCACCTCTTGGAATCTGAAAGGATAAAGAAGGAAATCTTCGAATTCGAGCATGACCTCTGGGACTTCTAAGAAATCCTTAACGTATTTGAAAGCCCTTGGATCTTATGGTCCAAGGGCTTTTTCTTTGGCAAGCAGCAGAAGCTATTCTGCTTCGTTCAATACGCATTCCCTCCATCACATAGAACCAATCAGACCATGAAAAGGAATCACTATTTCTGCTAGACATCCCATCATATACTCTCCTAGTGGCTCCATCCACATTCTGCCATGAGTCTAGATCCCATTCAACAAGCTAATGTCATGCAGACAAAGCATGTATGGCGATAGTTGGACTTAAGGCAGAAGACCGACCTCACTTATTGCTATCCCCTAGAAGGACATGAAGGTTTTCCAGGCCTCTTCACTGTTATAATCAGGGGAATCAGGAATGGCTGAATAAACATGCGTGCGGAACAGGGACCTCATGGGAATCGTTCTAAATTGAAGCGTAGCATGGTCCAAGAGGATATCAGGAGCTTCGAGACTGATCTGTGGGATCATTCAGATTACAGTATGTAACCTTTCAGGCGTTGACACGTAGAATTTCCTATCTGAATGAGGTAGAAAAAAGTGTTATGGAAAAGACAAGGATACTAGGCCAATGGGGAGATTTTCTCCTATTAATGATGTTTTTCGTGTCGACCCACATCATCTCTAGATTGATAGAGGTGATTTGAATTATTCGGTATAACCGTAGAACTTCAAACGATTTTCTTTGGATCGCCAGGCCGGATCCACCTTCACGTACATTTCAAGGAAGACCTTCTTCTCACTGAATTTCTCCATATCCTTGCGAGCCGCAGTTCCTACTATCTTGAGCATGCTTCCGCCCTTCCCTATCACGATGTTCTTCTGACTCTCACGTTCTACCATGATCAACGCTCTGATGCGCAATAGATTTCCCTCTTCCGTATAGGATTCTATGACTACTTCAGTGCTGTATGGGATCTCTTTATCATAGTTCAAGAAGATCTTCTCTCTGATCATCTCGGCCATGAAGAAACGCATGGGCCTGTCAGTCAATTGATCCTTATCAAAGTAAGCCGGCCCTTCAGGAAGAAGTTCTAGGATACGTTCGAATACCCCATCCATATTGAAATCATGAAGGGCGCTCACCGGCATGACCTGTGCTTGTGGAACCTGTTTCTGCCAATACTCGATTTTCTGCATCACTTGGTCCTGATTCATCAGATCTATTTTATTGATCAAGAGAAGAATAGGCAAGTGATCCATCTTCTGGATGGTGGTCAAAGTCGCTTCGTGGTTAGTGACTTTTTCTTTTCCGTCCGTGATGAAGAGCAGGATATCAGCATCCTTCAAAGCTGTATGCACATAGCTCATCATATGTTCATGGAGCTTGTATGCTGCATTCACGAGCCCAGGCGTATCGGAATAGACAATCTGATAATCAGCGCCATTCACTATCCCAAAGATGCGGTGACGCGTGGTCTGGGCCTTAGATGTAATTATAGAAAGGCGCTCTCCAACGAGGGCGTTCATAAGAGTAGACTTCCCAACGTTGGGGCTTCCTATGATATTGACGAATCCTGATTTATGGCTCACAGTGCGAAGGTACGATAAGGAGGATGTACAATCTAAGTCAATCAAGGAATCCTCTTCTCTTCAATTCTTCCCATATCCAAGCTCTCCCTTGTCCTCCTTTCAATGACTTTCCTCTCTGAATCGCATCTACTCGTGATGGAGGCTTTTCTTCAATGGCCACAATCCAGGGCCACAAACGCAATGTATATCTCTTGGTACTCGTCCGATTATGCCAGATTAACCTCAGGTCCATATTATCAGTCTGAGCAATGTACATCTTATTGAAGGTTTTGCTGTATAGGACATATGTACTTAATCCAATTCCATGTATTCAACTGTAGAAAACAAAAAAGCCGAACATTTCTGTTTGGCCTTCATTGCAGCGGGGCTTGGACTCATCTCGGCTATCGCTCGATATAAACTTCTCGTCCTTCTCCATATCAGCATAAAACAAAAAAGGTCCAAGCATTACACTTGAACCTTTTATTGTAGCGGGGCTTGGACTCATCTCGGCTATCGCTCGATATAAACTTCTCGTCCTTCTCCATATCAGCATAAAACAAAAAAGGTCCAAGCATTACACTTGAACCTTTTATTGTAGCGGGGGTTGGACTC
>Ga0209702_10002280_pt1 | contig 34079 bp, 44 predicted proteins | sample FRY01_FD_187210 | JGI IMG/M metagenome (GOLD analysis project Ga0209702, IMG submission 187210) | Freshwater microbial communities from Lake Fryxell liftoff mats and glacier meltwater in Antarctica - FRY-01 (SPAdes) (version 2) | ecosystem: Environmental > Aquatic > Freshwater > Ice > Glacier...
TCCTCACTTGGTGTTTTTGTTATATCATATCTATTATTATCATCTGTCCAGAATTTTTTACTCATACCAACTACAGGATGAGCTATAACATTTATATCCATTTCTAAACACTTTTTAATAGGTCCATTTTTAACAATATTCATATAATGTGTGATCATATCATCACTGTCTATATAACAGAAGTCTGATGAAACTATATCAAATCCCATTTCTAAAATTTCTAACTGTTTCTCTATTCTTTTATCGGAATAGTGATCATCTAAGTTGGTATTAAATATATAATCACATCCATCAGAAAATGCCTCTGATATTATAAAGTTCATAGCATCCGCATAATTTTCTTTAACAACCGAGAAGAATTTAGATCCTTTTACAAGTTGTAATTTATCCACACCATAGTTTATTTCATAGAAGTTTAAATCACTATGTGTTTGTTCATAAATTGAATCTATGCACTTATTTACCCATTTACTTGGATATATATCATATACATTTTTATGGAAGAAAATAACTCCTACTTTCATATTTAATTTTTTATTTTTACCTTCTTATCTCTAAATGGTTTTTATTCAAAGCTATCAACTTTTTATCAAATGGTATATTCATTGTTTCTCCATAACAATATCCAGGATCTAATATTTTAGTTGGTTTATTATCGATGAGATATCTATTCATATGACTTTCATCATGCCAAATAGCTATTATATCTTTACTATAATCTATATTAATATTTTTACTAATAGTTTTAGACATTTTAAGATATTCTTCTGATGTTCCTCCATTAAAACCACCAGCGAAATATTGCATTTCCTCATCTGATCTTACATAGGCTAATGAATTTGGATTTATTTCTGGTGTTCCTCTTCTGTTATAGTATCCAGGGTGTTGTGTTGCTACCCGATCACTCAATATTTCAAAACCAACATCATCAACAAAACTCATATCAGCGTCAGTATAATATAAATAATCCATCTTAGATAACTCATCATACTTATCATAAAATATCTGGTATCTACCTAGTGTCATCCAAGGCCATTCTTTATGTTCTAAGTTTGTTATAACAATATCTCTATAAGTTTCTATATAAATATCTTTATTAGTGAATATAAAGTATGTAACCTCATATCCTTTTAGAAAAAACTCGTCAGCTGTTTTAATGAGAGGTTGTAAGAATTCTATATATTTATTTGTTGCTATTATTAACAATCCTACTTTCATAATAATTTTTTCATTTATTTATAACTTTTGTGAAAAGGTTATAAATTAGTTATTATTAACTTATAATCTATTTATCTTCGTTGTTATGTAATTATTTAATGATCTGGGCTAACTAGATAATCTTTTATTTTTATTTGTATAGGATTAACTCCTATTTTATTCATTAAAAAACCAATATAAACATCTTCGTATATATGATCTAAATAATTAAAGTTTGGTAGAATTCTATTTAATACTTTTGTAGAAACAATATATCCAAATCCACCCATACACCAAGGTTTGAATTCTCCATTATATGGTAATTGGTCCCAAAAATTACCACATTTACCCATATGCCATCTTCTATTACCATCTATATAATGCACATTTCCTAAATAATCACCTTCTATATCATCAAATTTTTTAATAACATTCATATCATCATCTAATTTACAAAAATGTGTATATTCATTAAATCTATCATCATTTATTAAAAAATGAAATGTTTTAATAACTTTCTCAGGTAATCCTGTGTAACTATCATTACAATTTATATTTAATATTTTAGAAGATTCATCATAGCTATCCTTTATAAAACCACCTTGTACAACCAAAAAGTCATTAGACATCATATTATGTATTCTGTCATAACAATTAGTTATATTTTTTTGATGTGTTATGAATACATATAAAACTCTTTTCATATTTATTATATGAAAAAAAAAGAGAGAGTTTAAAAACTCTCTCTTTTTTTAATCTTCTTTTTTCTTTCTAACTTTCTTCTTAACTTCGATAAATGATACTTCATCAACATCATTATAATCAATAATTAATTGAGTACCTTCTTTTGGATTATTCTCAATAATATAATCAGTAATTATATCATCAACCCATCTTTGTATAGCTCTTTTTAAAGGTCTAGCACCATACTTAGGATCATATCCAACTTCAACTAGATGTGATTTTAATTTATCAGTAATCTCAATTGGATATCCAATCTCAGTTGCTCTTGAAACAGTTTTAAATAATTCTAAATCTACAATCTTTAGAATTTCACCCTTCCCTAAATCTTTAAAGTAGATTATCTCATCCAATCTATTGATGAACTCAGGAGCAAATTTATTTTTCAATTCTTTTTCAAGAATATTTTTAATTTGATCCTCGGATTGTGATTCTTTTGATTTTGTAGTGAATCCAACACCTGTACCAAAGTCTTTAATTAACTTTGTACCAACGTTAGAAGTCATTAAGATAATACAATTCTTGAAACTAACTTTTCTACCATGTGAATCAGTAACGTGACCATCATCTAACATTTGTAAAAATATATTGAATATTTCAGGATGTGCTTTTTCAATCTCATCAAATAAAACAACCGAATAAGGTTTTCTTCTAATTCTATCAAGAAAGTTCGCATCTTCATAACCAACATACCCAGGAGCGGATCCTTGTATTTTAGAAATTGATATCTTATCCATATACTCAGACATATCCAATCTGATCAAAGAATCTTCTGATTCAAAAAGATATTTAGATATTTGTTTAGCTAATTCGGTGTTATGTGATAAGATTCCATTTGTGTAATATCTTCTATTAGAATCTTCAACCATCTCAAAGTCATACATACTCACTAAACTCATCCGTTGACATATATGATTCAACACCATATTTTTCTATATTTGTTTTCTTTAGTTTCCCCTTTACCCTTTCTAGCTTGGACGGACTATCAACTCCATGTTCTAATAATGATATTTCCTTTCTTTTTAGTGTAGCGCATTGATTACCACATGAGAATTTACCATTATGTGATACATTCTTATAGTATAATAAATATTTAGTTTCCTTTATTATATCACAATAATCACATTTAGCTTTAATTAGATACCTAGAAGATATAGGTAGGTCAGAAACATTTATATAAAAAACCCCATTACAAATCTCATATCCGAGACTATTATAATGGGGGGTTTGTTCTATTATTAACCTTTACTCTAACTTCTTTAGTTATTAACATAAGTTATATATTAACCAACATCAACTACCTCGATATCAAATACTAATGTTTTTCCAGCAAGTGGATGATTAGCATCTAATGTAACTGTGTTATTCTCATTAATAGATTTAACTGTTACATTTACTGGGTTTCCTTCAGAATCGGCACCGTTTAAGATTGCTCCAACTGTGACATCTTCTGGGACTTGATCATTTGATATTTCAGCAATAAGATCAGGTATTATTTCACCATATGCCTTAGATGGTTCAATAACAGTGTTGACTTTTTCGCCTTTAGACTTTCCCATAACAGCTTCTTCAAATCCTGGAATTACTTGTTGTTGACCAACAACAAATGTAATTGGGTCTTTACCATTAGAAGTATCAAAGACCTTATTATCTTCAAATTTTCCAGTGTAGTGAACTGTTACTTTATTTCCTTCTTTAATCATAATTATAAATAGTTTTTTATTTATAGTGTTAAATTAATATATAGTTGGATGAAATATCCAATAAAATTCAAACTAGTATTCGATATATTTTACCACTATAATTTGAACATTTCTTGCAGGTATTTCGTTAATAATTTATATGACGGAACGTAAAACACACAAGTCTTTAGCTTGTGTGATGTATATGGTAAAACATACATCGGCTGGGCAGTCGATTACAGACGCGGAGCAAAAATAAGACCTCATTGGCTAACCAAATTAATTAATGGCAGTCCAATATTAAAAGGCATAAGCTATGAAACGTCCAAAAAGAAGGAATTTAATATATTCCCGAAACACATAAGTCTTTAGCTGATGTGTAGTTCATTGATAGTAAAAAGAAGTTCATATTCAAAAACATATTCTGTTGAAATGAATTTAGATTCATTAAATGCAAGCTTTCCGAACAATGATAAATAGGGAAATAAATAAGAAAGTTGTGCTTGCTATATTAAGTATATCAACAATCTCAAACTCCTCATTATTAAATGACTCAAACTTCTTTATCATTGATTATATATTAAAAGTAATCCTTATATTTGTAAGAATGTATATATCATTTAGACACATTGAGAATAATTTATTGTCACCACAAGAGTGCCTTAATTATATTCAAATGTCCGAAGAAGAGGGGTTTGAAGAATCTCTTATACAAACAATATCCGGACAGGAAATAGGAACAAAACTTTTTAATATATAGAACTTATGACAAACATTGTAAACATATCAGTTACCCCGACAACCACGGTTGTTATCGTTGATCGAGATCCCGATCCGATAAAGGCTAACTGCGTTTAAATGTTTAGATAATACGACTAAATATAGACCCGACCCAGTTAAGCCAAAAGCATAATTGGGTTTTTTGGTTCTGAGGTCAAACGGTTAAGATATCTGTTTCAGCCAGTATGGAGCGAGTTCAACTCTCGTAAGAATCACAATAATAAATATATCTAGGTGCTTGGGCAGATGGATGAACCCGCCAATTTTGGAAATTGGAGTGTATGCGCCAGTTCGAATCTGGCCACCTAGACAAAAATAAATGTAGGGTGATAACGGTCAGGATGTTTACTCGATTTGGAATCGAGAGGTCATGGGTTCGAATCCCATACCCCGCACAAAATTAAGGTCCCAGGGGCTGCTAGGCGTGGCCATTCCCCTGTCACGGGAAAATAACAGGTGGATTCGAATTCCACTGGGACCGCTATAAGTTCGTTATTTTAATTATAAATTAAAATAACGAACTTTATAATGCAAAATAAACGCTAGTAATATTCAAAATATCAAGTAATTCACGGTTTGTCCTAAAATTTTCAAATAGTTTTAAATGTTTCATATTTAATTAATAACGCATTAAGGATAAATTCATCCATACAACATTTACCTCTTTTGATGTATCTGCCTTTTCTATAGGAATTTCTACCCAAACAGCTTCTAGTGTCGAAGTTTCCATACCATATTTAATTTTAAAAATATTTGCTTCCTTTTCTTTTATATCTGATACAGCATCCGCGTAGCATAATCTCCTATGAATACCCTTACAGATATCCATAAATTTTTCATGATCCATAATTGGATTAGTAGTATTGTTTACATCAACATATCTATCAATATAAACACATCCATCTCCAGTGTTTTTTACTGGCAACCCCTCATTTCTAGCTATGTCTAGTATTCCTTGGATAACTGGATTGAATGGACGACCAGTAGAATCTCCAAACGCATCAAATATTTTTAAATACTTCATAGTCTATATATTTCTTTCACCAATTGATATCCTAGCACTCTCATATTAATTGGATTGTACATAATAATATATATCCTATGAAGATTCTAAAATTCAAAACATTTGAGGATATTGAACAAGACTATACAGGAGAAATCGAAGATATACTGAATATTGCTAGAGATGAAGGACTTAAGATATATCTCTTGGATGATACCTATTCATTAACTGGTGAATTGAGTATAATAAATTGCATGTTAATAGTAGTTGGTAACAGTGGTGTGGATATAAGTGATGAAAGATTTGGTCAAATAATTGACGAGATCGATAAAAGAATGATTAATACGGATATTTTTAAAAAAGGTGAACCAAAAAATTATCCAGGAGGTTTTGGACATACTAATGATAAGGATATTATGGAATATTCATGGTCCAAAAAGGCTGAGTATCGACCACTGACATGGGCCACTAAGTCAAAGCGTAGAAGACCTCTCAATGAGTCCGAAAGGTTCCAAAAGTTCAATGATGATGATATAAGGGATATAGAGAACATTCTTAATATAGCTAAGGACCAAGGATTAAATGTTTATTATGAAAATGATATTGATAATATACCTGGTGAAGACTTTGAAGTAACGGTTCGCAATTGCACATCAATTGTCATTAACAATAAACTTAGTTATGATAACTTCGAGAAGATATGTGATGAGGTAGATGATAGATTAACAAATACAGGTCTTTTCTACCATAAAAAAAGATATTTCTACAAGGGATATTATTACGAGAATATCGACTTAAAAGAATATGTATGGGTGATGAAAAATAAAAATAAACAATTGAATGAATCTAAAAGAGATGATATAAATGATATACTTAATATCGCCAGAGATGAGGGACTTTATATTGAATTATATCCAAAACTTACCAATTTCGAAAGACCATCTGAAATAAGAATATCAAGATTCTATGATAATGATCTAAAGAGTGGTGAAATAATGAGTAGTGAGAAATTTCTAGATATATGTTTGGATATATTAAATAGACTCGAATATGCTGACTTTAATAATGGTAAAATAGATTCAGGAGTTGCTTATAGAAAAAGTGGTGGAATAAATATTATAGAGGACACCAAAGATTTCTTAGAAAATTGGGTGAAAGATTCTAAAGGTATCTGGATTCACCCAGATGTTGATTACATAAAGAGGTTTATTATAAGTTAGCCAATTATATAGTTACTGAATTTAATATATAAATTAAATATACTTTAAATAATGACATTATGTAACGGAAATTCTTTATTTGGTGCTAATAATCCTTATATCAAGTTCAATGATGGAGACATTATAGCTGTTGAAGGTGTTAATACCGTTGAAAGGTTAATGATGAATATGGTTAGAATACCCTATAAACAAATACTTAAATCAAGGGTTATTCTCAAAGCTGGTCAAGCAAATTACCTTTTAAACCACTTAGGACTTGGTGATAACGCAACTTTCCTAGCTATTAAAGCAACATATAATGAAAAGGCTGTTAATGAGGAAGATAATTATGTTATTTATAATTATTATAGTGACTTCACGACTTTGCACGCTATGGGTAAGGTTATGGTACTAACTGGAAACTCTGAACACAGAATTGAACAACTATATCTTACTAACCCAAATACTAACTATGCTGTAACACTTGATATTATGGTATCTGTTATAGATGAAGAATATTCATTCTTTAATGATACTACAAGTAACAATGGAGCATCTTATGATAATATTGAATTAGAAGGACTGGAGACACATGTTGTTAATGAAACAATAGTACTTTTTGATACGCAGACTCCAAGAAACCCACTTATATATATCACCCTTGATAATATAAACTCACTTACACAAACTGGTGATTTCTTAATAATAGATGATTCATCTTATGGTAATATACTACTTGATTTCGGAAGTGCTAGTGAGGCAAAACAAGCAAATTCATTGTTAAACTATACAATGAATAACCCAGGGGTAATTATTCAGAATTTATCACCTTTGCGTGACATAGTAGATCCTATTATTTATTTTAATTCAATTGTTAATATAGGATCCACTATTTCTGTTGCTGGGACATCTTCTATTCCTGTTGATACTTCGATGGGATTCACGTTTTCCACACAGATAGCACTTGGAACATTCTCATTTATAAACAATGATATGTTGTCAAATTGGTTAATATCAAGTGTTAATGATAATAGAGATGGTACAATGAGCGTTGATGGTAATAATCTAACAATTTATAATATAAACAATGATATAACATCAGCTATTGTATCTTCTGGTACATATTCAGTTAAGTTCTCAGTAGAGGATATCGCTGGAAATTCTGTAAGTAGTAATGTTGAGATGAAAATATACATAATATAATGGGATTTAGTTTAGGAGAATTTTTAATAATAAGTACAAACGATAAAAAGATACATCTTAGGAATAATGATAATAGTAAATCTTATACTATATCAATATTTAAGATATCATCATCATTTGTTGATAACAATCTACTTAAAATAAAGGAGAAGGGATCTAATAATATAGTGGTCTGTGACTTTAGTACTTCACAAGAAGCCAGGAAAGCTTTACTAGCACTACAAACCCAAATAGATGTTGTTAGGAACGAAGTGCCTTTCATAATTAATAAAGGTGTTAAGAATTATATCAATAGTTTTGGACCAGGAGCAACATACTCAGTAATTATAAGGAGTTTACCCATTGATAATTTCACATCATATCTTAATTCCTTCACATCTAGTTTATTCCAAGATTCATTTGTAAATACATCTGGTGTAACTTTTAGTTATTTAGTAAATGGATATGTTAAATCAGCCGTGAATAGAATGATAACACCAGAAACCGATATTCCATATCCTGAGCCAGGCCCTTGGTACGAAACAACACTTACTGCAAAGGGATCAAAAAAGGATCTATCCGAATCATACCCAAGAATAACAACACTTGAATATGATTCCGCAACAACATCTTGGCCATATTCAGCCACAGCATTTTCACCACCATTAATTACCGGAACGGATGTTTTAAGCATGAAGACATTAAAGTATAACCAATTTATACCCGAAGATGTAGATTTCAAATATATTTATGTAATATACGCCACTGGTGCTGGTAGTGACATAGAACACTCACACCAACTATCTTCTAATAGCATGGATATTAGATTTAACAGCGCTGTAAATGTTAATTTTGATGGTACCTGGACATATTCATATCTAACATAAGGTTTCCAATATTAATATAAGAAAAATGAACTCAGAAATAATATAGATCGGTTATTAAAAAATTCAATGATTTTAAATGAAAAAATACCTTGCTAATATATTCATATGTGATAGGAATAGAACCAAAGAAGATTGGGACTTTAAAACCGATAAATTTAAATCACTTGGTATAGAATGGTATAACAATCCAACTTATGGACATCCAACTGGATTTGCTTGTCAAGGTATATTTGACACTGATGATAAAAACGAAGCTATGAAAATTACAAATATGATAGAGACATCAATTGGTGGTGTTACTATGGTATTATATCTAATAGATATAGAACAAATAACATTTCCAATAGGGAAATGTAATGATAAACAATTGGTATCACCTGGAAGACAATTTGATAAAATGGTTAAAAATGGTGAGACAGGTGTGTATTTCATAGATAATCTATCAGAATCAATTCATATAAAAAGATTTTCCGAAATGGTAAAGGTCGATGTGGAAGTTGGGGATTTCATATATATGGGAAAATTCAAAAACAAGAAGACACTCGTAAAAACTATTGATAAAGACGAATATGGCAATTAATGGTAAAAAAGCTGTTACCTTTCGGACACAACCTCCTAAGAAATCCAATCGGGGGCTTGGGATAAACAAGCTGGTCCAGTAGGAGATGCCGGAGTCACTGGTCGCAAAATCGTTGTTGATCAAATGGGCAGCGCTTGTCCAGTCGGAGGTGGTGGATTTTCAGGAAAGGATTTTTCCAAAATTGATAGATCTGGAGCATATTTAGCTAGGTATATTGCAAAAAATATAGTATCATCGGGGCTAGTACCAAAATGTGTCGTAGAGATATCTTATATGATTGGTGTTCCCGAACCATCATCAATAAATATAGAAACATTTGGTAGATTCAAGAATGATTTATTATTAACTGATATTGTTAAGAAAATATTTCCAATGACACCGAAGCAAATAGTCGATCATTTTGATATGAGAAGGCCAATATACCTAGACACTGCACGAAATGGACATTTCGGAAGAACAGGACTTCCTTGGGAAAGAATGGATAAAGTAAATGATATATTATCCGCGATATATTTATCCGAATCCTAAAGACTCACTCATATTGACCAGGCATTTCCTCCCAATGTCTTTTTACTTATTAGTATATTTGGATATCTTATAATTCTAAGTACATCATTCGTGGATTGGTTATATACCTCCTGCACAGTTCCGCTATAATTATTAGTATTTGAACTGTAATCATATATCTTATCAATTGGTATGTGACAAATATATAGATAAGTATCTCTGACACCAGAATCATGTTTGTGTGAAAGAATGATCTACTTTTACACCATTGCTTATACCCGGTTCTTTAATATTTATTCTGAGATTCTCTTATTGATATAACATTATCTGTTATTTTCCTACGACTATTTTAATTAAATCTAGATATACACATATTAATATTTCTGTTTAACCTCTTTAAAATAATCAACATATATTGGGAGTCCTTCATAATCATTACCCTTTATATCACCAATATTAATTTAATGTTTGTTTATTTGTTTCGTATTCGGATTTCCGTTCATTCAGGTAATAATTATAGACAAATCTAATGGAACCAAAATGTTTATTTAGTAAAACAATTTGGTTTTCATTTGGTTTAATCTTATATTTGTATGACTTTAACACTTTAATACTACTTTCCTTTTCAGTATATATTAAATTATTAATCTCCCTTTTGGTATTTTTAAAACTTTTTATATATTTTTACTAAAATAATTAACAAATTCATCACAGAAGCTAAAGACTTCTGTGTTTTCTTTGAATGATCATATAAATTATTGATAACGAGTAGGCGTAGGTATACAATCTGGGGACACAGATACGAACGGTACACACTTTAGCAAGCGAGAAAAACCCGACAAGGGGTGGATTCCAAAGTCCAATGGTGTGTGAAGCTGACTTGCCAGGCGAGATTCCATAAAGTATACCCGTTATCAATTTTTTTAAAACTTAAACTAAAATAATGAAGAAGAGACTAAATACATTTGGTGAAGGTTACACTATAAAAGCAATTTACCAAAAAGAAGATGGGTTTTGGAAACATATTGAAGAAGTGCAATTAGTACAAGTTGCACATGGTGTTAACGAAAAACATAATCATGAAAAAGCGAAAGAATTATTTTCAAAACAAAATAAACATTTGAAAAATTTGAAAATTAATTCTGTAATATATAATTGATATTTGGATTTCTATAAAAAATCCGTATATTTGTATTGTTCATTGTGGCAACGTCCAGTAGTCTGGAATGTAATTGCATCCACTAAGTTAATTACGGAACCATGACCTAGATGAACTTTATTTGGATTTCTATAAAAAATCCATATATTTACAAAACAAATAAAGAGATAAACAATATATAGTACTTAGAAATTATGACAAACTTGACTCAATACCAGCAACAACAAAGAGACTTAACAGTTGACTGGTATAGTATTGTCTAAAAATTTATAAAACATAGACGAAACAACCCATAAACTGAAAAGTTAGATGGGTTTTTTATTGCCTTATCGTATAGTGGTAATTATTTCTGACTCTGAATCAGAAGACACAGGTTCGAATCCTGTTAAGGTAACAACATTGGGGAGTAGGGTAATTGGCAGCCCAAGGGTCTTTGAAGCCCTAAGATGAAAATCTCTCGGTGTGGGTTCGAGTCCCACCTCCCAAACCAATAATGGTCTGTCGTATAACGGTTATTACAATGGGTTTTGACCCCATTAATATCGGTTCAATTCCGAGCAGATCATCAAAAAAGTAGTATGTCGCGTTTTACAAAAATAATATAGATGGATTAAAAGTGATTCTTAAAAATAATTAAAATATAATAAAAATGTTAAACTTTATAAACGAAATAATAGATTCTGATGTAAATCCACCAACAGGATTTAGATTCAGTCCCGAAAATAATGGACATCTACATATTGGACACGCTAAGTCTATATGCCTAAATTTTGGACTAGCAGAAAAGTATAATTCATTCTGTAACTTAAGATTTGATGATACAAATCCTTCCAATGAGAAAGAAGAATATATAGAATCTATAACCAAGGATATAGAATGGCTTGGATATACTCCAAAAAATATTTTTTTCACATCTGATTATTTTGATAAAATATACGATTATGCAATAATTCTAATAAAAAAGGGGTTAGCATATGTCGAAGATTTATCCTCCGAAGAAATTGCTATATTAAAAGGTAGTCCAACTAACCCAGGCAAGGATTCTCCTTATAGAACAAGATCTATATCCGAAAACATAGATCTATTTAAAAGGATGTGGATTGGTGAGTTCAAAGAGGAATCAAGGACACTAAGAGCTAAAATTGATATGAAATCCCCAAACATGATATTAAGAGACCCAATTATCTATAGAATAATTGATAAGCCACATTATAGAACATTATCAAAATACAAAATATATCCGATGTATGATTTCGCACACCCACTAAGTGATTATATAGAGCATATATCACATTCAATATGCACCATGGAATTTTTACCACATCGCGATTTTTATGACTGGGTATTAAATAATATAACATCAGGTGCAAAACCTCGTCAAATTGAATTCGCTAGGTTAAATGTTGACTATACAATGATGTCAAAGAGACACCTTAATAAAATGGTTGAAAGTGGTCTTGTGGAAGGACTTGATGATCCAAGAATGCCAACACTTTCAGGAATGAGGAGAAGAGGATATACACCAGAATCTATTAAAGATTTCTGTGAAAAGGTTGGTGTTACTAAAAGAAACTCTTTGGTATCACACCTTCTTTTAGAGGATTGTCTAAGAAATGATCTTAATAAAAGATGTGATAGGATTATGGGTGTTATTGACCCTGTTAAATTGACCATTACTAACTGGGATAAAGGTGTTGAAATGGTGGAAATTGAAAATAACCCTGAAAACGATTCAACTAGAATGGTTCCATTCGATGGTATCATATGGATAGAACGCGATGATTTTAATCTAAACCCAAATAGAAAGTATAATAGACTTAAAATTGGTGGTGAAGTTAGATTAAAGGGAGCTTATGTTATAAAAGCAACAGAAGTTATTAAGAACAAGGATGGAGAAGTAATTGAAATTCTATGTACCTATGATCACTTGACAAAATCTGGAATGGAAATGGATAGAAGAATTAAAGGTACAATTCACTGGGTCTCTATTAAACATGGTATAAATGCTGATATTCGCAATTATGACAACCTTCTAACCAAAGAATGCCCAGATAAAGATTTTATAAACTGCTTTAATGATAGATCTTTATCAACCATAAAGAATGCTGTCATAGAACCATCCATAATAAATTGTACAAATAGTAAAGCTGTGCAAATGATAAGGAAGGGGTATTATATCATAGACAAAGACTCCACCAAAGAAAAAATTATAATAAATAGGGTAGTGCCCATGAAATCAAGTTATATATAATCCCTCTTAATATATCTATTGGTATAACTACATAATGGCATTAGGTTAGTATAATGGTTTAATTTCAACAACTCCTCTTCTATATCCCATCCTATGTTAAGTGATCTGGGAATAGGTGTGGTGGTACAAATGATGAGAAAGGGTTACTATATAATCGACACTAAAAATAATTAAACAAGACTATCTCATTAAAAGAAGGGTGGAATGGATAATTCCACTCTTTTTTAATATAACTAATATGTTGTACTTAAGATATAGATATGTAACTACTACCAGGATAAAAGTTATTAGCTTTGAAAGATCATCGTTTGATTATTTGATAAGAAAGTATTATAACACCCCACAAGATCCAGATGATATAGATATTAAGTTAGAATCCTTTAAACGTAGCAAATCACATTCATTAGAGTGGCGTGTAAAAGGCGCTGGCCCGACTATATACAATGTAATAACATCAAATATTGATAAATATATCAATAGTAATAATATTCCTGAAAATGATATTAAAAGTATTTTAAGGCAATATTTCTTAAAAAATATTCTAGATTAGCGAATTTACTGTATATTCTTTTAATATATAAAGTATGAAACACATTAAGGAATTTGACGAATACAATGAATCTATTAAAGACAATTTAGAATCTGCTGTTAAGAAAGTTAAGAAGGGTGTTAAGAAGGCAAAATCATATATAAATCCACCTATTTTGATCGAGTACAAAATTATCAAAAAAGAGGAAGATCCTAAGAGTGGGGAAGCAAGTAAGCCAGAACCACCAAAAACACATAAATTCATTGCTAGATATAGTTATGATCATACTATACCAGAGGCGGAGAAATTAAAACAAGCTGTTAAGGAATTTAAAAAGGAATGGAAAAAAAGCCCAAAGAGCAATTCAACAATCAGTCTTAAAATAGTAAGTTGTGTTTGGTCACCAGGAAACACTAGTAAACCAACCTTAAAATTTGAATAACAATGTTACTTCATCTATTAAACACATAAAAAACTTTTATTTACAATGGAATCTATGCAATATAATATCACAGAAATTAAGAAAGAATTGATCAAAAGCCGATCTATGGCTAAATTTTCACACTATATGTCAGGAAATCTTTACTACCGAGTAGATCTTGAAATGGGCACGTACCAATTCCCTATTTCAACAATTGAAGAAGGGGCAACCTATGATGGTGGTGAAGGTGATAGTGAAAACTATGTTGAGACAATTAAATTATCATCAGATTTGGGACACAGCACATTCGAAGCTGAAATTAAGGCATCTTATCTAAACAGATGGTTACAGAAAGCTATCAAGAACGAACAATTTGTTAAAGTAGGATGATAAAACTCTATACACTAAACACTTATGCATTTATACATTTATCTAAATAACCTCTTATACCATTATCTATCATTCTAGCGTGTGAATCACTTATGTTAAAATGTATTGGTTCAATACCACAATTATTCTCAATTTTTACAATATTAATATCTTTATTTTCTTCTCTTACACTAACCCATATTTTTTTGGAATAATCAATTGGTCCAAAAGAATCATTAGATGAAGAGCTAATTACGTATGCGTTATTAATAATTAACAACTCTATTCTGTCCGCATTATGTGAATCTATAGAGTTATCATATTCATAAAGTACATTGCTCATGACATGCGGTGGCACATTTCTTTTACACATTATTTTCTTATTAAGTCGGTAGTTATGATAGCTACCGACCTCCTTCTTAATATCATCAAATGTGTCATTAATTGATTTTATACAATCTAACCAATTTAAAACAGACTCACTGACTATAACATATTTTCCTTTTGGTATCCTCCAAGACATTGACATCTCACCAACAGGTTTTATTGAATACCTCTCATCCATATGTAGTGATATGAAATCCTGCATATCATAGATGTACTTATCTATATTAATCTCACTAGTGTCCAGTAAGTAAGCGTTATTATATATAGTATCACCACCCAACATCTTTATATTTGATACAAATCTTAAACATATATCCTCCAGATCTGGTATTGTTAAAATATAATCGATATTTGATATAATAAAAATATAAACAGAATCATTAAGATCCGATCCTTCATCATATACATAATTCTCATTAAATTTTTTTATATGTTTCATATCTCTATATATTAATATGACCAATGAAAATGATTTTGGCCCTATTTACAAATAAAAGTATAATTTATTATATTTTTAATATAAGTATTACCAATTCTACCATAATCAGTAAATTTACTAGTAATACCATCATCATCACTAATTACATCATTTACATACTTTATTGAATTCTCAATACTATCAAATATATCGGATTCAGATAGTCTATTATATAACTCGACACATATTTTACTAAATTCATTAGACTCCATAAATGGTACAATTTTATTAATACGTTCTATATCAAGATCCCCATAAAAACGACTAAAATAGTTTATACTATCATTACATGGATATCTACTTATTAGAATTGTCGTGTTTCTACTAATAGGAATTCCAAGAAATTCATGACTTATCTTTACAAATGCACCAGCATCAATAGCAATGTTTAATATATCATTAATAGAACCCTCATTTTCTAGAAAGTTATCAACCATATCCTCATTAAACTTTCTTAAGTGTTTCATTATTAATATATATTAAATGAAACATCTGAGAATATTTGAGAGTTACTTTTCAAACGAGATAAAAATAGTTCTAACTGAAGAAACAATGATGTATGCTTATTGGGATGTTTATTATGTAGTGAATAAGGATAATAAAGAATACCCAACTCTAAGTTTCAAGGATTATACAGAATCTATTCTTGATGCCTTATCTGGGGATATAACTGATTATCTAGGGATATCATTACCAAGATATGATAAGCAATTAAATAATTTAAATTTGGATGCTGATAATTTTACAATAAAAATATCAACAAATTATGAGGTTGATGATAGTGTTCTAGAAAGACTGGATAAATTCATGAAAGAGGAATCAAAAGAATATATGGATAATAGTAAAAGATCTATGGATAAGATAGACTATGAAATATATTATAACGGTAAACTATTTAGAAATCTAAAAGGTGATAAAGACTATTCATCACTTGGTAAAAAAGAGGTTCAAAAATTAATTGATGACGCTCTTGATAAAAGGGATTTTGAAAGGGTAAAAATACTATCAAAATTTATGGAAACAAAAACACTTGGAAAGCTTGAAATGCCCCCAATAAAATGGGATAGTAGAAATGTCAAAATAGGGGATGTTTTTAAATCTAAGGAAACATGATTTAGATGGGTTGCTAAAGTTGTTGGTTGGTCAGTGATTGTTATGGAACATGAGGATGAAAAAACGGCAGAAGTTAACCATCTATGGCAAAGTATTAATGATAAATTTGATAAAGTTTAATGTGAATGTTTGATCACCAAGAAGAATTCCCCTGCTAAGCGCTGTTTTGATCAAGGTTACTTTCCAACACTCGTTAAATTGTTCAAAATTATTAAATCTTTCTAAGTGTCTCATTAAAATAAATTATGTATATTTGTATTATGAAATTTTTTAACAATAGACGTAGGAGATTTTTGAGGCGACTCTGATAAAATTTCTATACAATATAAATAGGAACCCATTCAGAGAAATTTGAATGGGTTTTCTGATTATAATAAAATAAAAAATACTAAAATGAAAATAGATATAAATAAAATAAAATTAACACCTAGTAACCTTGGATTTAAATTTTGCCAATATGGGGAGCTTGATGCCGAACTTAAAGAATGGTGTGAATATTGGGAACTTAAAACTGAAAAGTCCGGACCATTTACTAATATTCTATTAAATAGTGATAGTCCGATATCAGAGATGTTTATAGAACCAAAAACATTCAAATATGGTGATTTCATGAGTCCTAATTTGAATAAACACCTCCATATTGGACATTTAAGTAATTTAGTAATAGGTAAAGCATTTCAGTCGCTTGGAATCTCCAAAAAGTTTATTGCAATATTCGGTGACACTTTAGATGGATCTGTTGATAAACAAACAGCTTTGGAAAAATATTACCAATATTGTGAGGATTTTGGATACAAAGTTGATGCTGAATACTTTGCATCTGATATGAAGATCAAAGATGAATCAATATTGGTTGATGGTGATGGTGATTACAAAGGATCAAAGTGTTTTGATATAGATGGTGAAAAAATAGTTGGTATAAAAAGTACTGGAAGCACAACATATTTCTATCAAGATGTTGCACTGGCTGAAGAACTTAATGATGATACATTATATCTAACAGGATTTGAGCAAAACGGACACTTTAACCTTTTAAATAAATTATACCCAACGGTAAATCATATTGGATTAGGACTTGTATTCCTTAACGGAAAGAAAATGTCTTCAAGTGATGGTAATATTATATACTTGGAAGAGTTTATAGAAGAAATGTTATTATTGTTTAATAACGATATAAAACTTGTATACAATATTCTTGCTGGTCAAATATTAAAGTCACTCCCAACTGGTAAAAAGACTATTGACACTAAATTATTAGAAAATCCAAAAATATCACTTGGTCTGTATCTAAGCTATACAATGGCTCATATTAAGAGCTGTGGTGTCACCACAAAAAATATTAATCAGTATAAGTCACAGGAATTACAATTTGCTGAGATAAAGGCTAAGACAAACCTCGCTCCAATGGTGTTATTCGATGCTTTGGTCAACCATTGTAAGAGTATAAACCAAATGTATAATACAATGCATATAAAAGATAATCCAGACAACATAGAAATATTCTCAAACCTTATATCAGACCTAGAATTAGGTATGAATAAGTTAGGTATGTTTTCCATAGAAAAAGTTTAATATATAGTATAGAAAAAAAAATACTATTATATGAAGAATCTAAAGACATTTGAAAATTTCGAAGATGATTATCCAGATGATCAAAGTGAAAATGGAGGATCTCAGATGCCAAATGATGTTTGGGAAGAAGAGAACCGAGAATCTGAGCGTGACGGGTCTGAACTGGACTATAACGATTTAGATGATGAAGGATCTGATCCAACTAACTGGGATATTGACCCACATGGTGATACTTATGAACCAGGTAAAAACACAAAAGGAATTAGCACATTTGCCGAGTTTGGAGGAGACCCTGGTGATGATGAATTTGACACCGGAGAAGAATTTGATGGTGAAGAAGAATTCGGACATGAATTCCCAGGACTAAGTGGTGATGAATTTGACGATGATGAATTTGGTGAAGATGAATTTGGCGAAGATGATGAAGATTTTAGCGAAGGAGAACCTTATGATGATGAATTCGATGATATGGGACTCGAAGCTGGTAATAATGTAGAATCATTTGACGAATTTGATAAATAAAGGTATTAAATATGAATCATTTAAAACCATTTAATGGAATATTTGAATCTAGTCTGAAACAAATGGATGATAACCAAGATGATTTGACTCCTGAACAGATCATTATGCAAAAACAAATAAAGTCATTCTCAAAGGATTTAAAATTAGGAACTGATAGACTTGGTAATGATGAGGTGTTCATTCTATCAAGGGGTGGTATATCATTTGAAGTATTTGATATGCCAAAAAATTATAAAGGCCAGACAGAATATATCATATCTTATAAAAAAGACGGTGATGAATGGGAAGAGATCATAACTACAGAGCTAATAACATCAATGAGGTCAATTATTGAGGGGTCACCTACTGAATATGATGGTAGTAACTATAATGATGGTCGAGATGATGATCGAGATGGAGATGGATACGAGTGTGAGGATTGTGTTGGGGGATATATTGATGGTGAAGAATGTTATAATTGTGGTGGTGATGGATGGCTCTATTGACCAACGCCTAAAAAACCATTCTCCAATTTACAACAGAAATCAAGCATTACCTGTTTGTCTAATATTTGAAGAGGTTTATAGAAAATAGAAAATATACAGAAGCAACACCACTATTTAAACAACCGTTGGTGATATAACACTGAAAGTTTTTACTTAAATATTATACTCTTTCTTTATAAGATTTACTACTTTATCCTTTTCATCACCTAGAGAATAGAATTCGTTCTCAAAGTAATCAATTATAAAATCCAAAGCAACATCCTCAGCTTCACCATTATTACTATTAGAATAGGATTCTTCATCATCTGACCAAGCAAGTTTCTCACTTTTAAGAATTTTAGAAACTTCATCTTTAGAAAACTTATCAGTTATCTTAGAAATTACAAAACTAGTATCAACCTTTTGCTCGTTAAATTTCTTCCAATCCTTTATCATAACTATTTTAATTTTATATTAACATATACCCAAAACTTATCAGGCACAATACTTAATTGAACCATACCTGCCCATTTATTTCTACCTAGGTGAGCTTTTAACTTTTCCTTTAGTATAGTAATATCATCATCAGCCATTTGACCATTATTCCAATTTCCATATCCATAGTATCCAAATGAATATACTCTACCACTAAGTTGTGGTGACATCTGTTTCTGTGAGAATCCAGGGCTAAACTCAGCCATTGAATTTTTTATATCTGATAATAGTTTAATATCCTCAATTGATATATCACTTAAAGAGTTTCTAAGACCTGATAATGATTTAAGTTTTGAATTTTTAATTTCATTGAAAACTTTTCTACCAATTTTAAATGATCCTATAACCTCATCATTATAACCATACTCTATTTTACCATAAACTCTCAATCCAAAGAATAAACTTGTTGGTTTATTATCTACTGGTATTGATGACATTGATCTAAACCTTTTGAAAACGTATTGAACTTTTTCAGATGGCATATCAGCAAATTTAAAATAAAGAAGGTATTTAGATGGTGTGTCATCAATTTCTGGCTTATTATCTTTAAGACCAAGTGCTGTTAGGCATTTAAGGAATGAATTAAAAACACCTTTTCCATATCCAATTGATTCTTGAATCCTTTCGATCTTACTAACAGACACATCTGCCTCTTTCTCCTCACCACTTAAATGTGATTCAACCCTTTTTAACAAATCAATCTTATCATCATCATCTAAGACATTGATAGCATTTGATATATCCACAGACTGGTTCACACCATCTGTATATTGAGCAACTAGTTCTCTTATGAATTCGTCCTTTTCTGCCAATTTTGAAACATATTGACCAAGTGTGTCAAGAGATGATGTTGATTCAATAATATATTGTTTATACTTTTTTATCATATACTATATATTAAATTACATATCAATATTGCAGGTCTCTTATATCTATCTTATATTTATCGGATAATTGAATATTATCTTCCTCTGATATCCTAGTTATACTAACCATATAGCCCTTGTTCAATGTGAAGTATGGATTATTTGATAGGTAAGTTGTGCCTGGTGATGGTGTGTGTAGAGCGAATGGAAGTGTAAGAGTGTCAAAATAAGCAACAAAATCAACATTATCACTAACATCAATTGTTAGTATTGTACTCGCTACTTGATCAACCTTATATTGTCCAGAAAAATCAAATACTGATGATGTTCCTACAAACATATTATTCAACACCAATACATCTCCAACTTTTATAGAATTTGATATAATATTTGTATCAGCATCTAATTTAAAATTTATTAAATATCCAGAATTTAGAGTTATATTATTCGCAAAGTCAATATCGAATCCGAATCCTTTCCAAGTTGAAGCTGAGTTTGGCTGTGATGTATTGTTGTTATAGAATACCGGAAGGTCAATACTACCAATTATTAATGTTTCTATAGGATCTGTAACCAACTGACTTTCAGTAGCACCTATTGGATTAATAGTTGTTATATAAATGTCCATTTTTTTATTCTCTGTTGATATATCAGATCCGCTTATAAGAATGTCCGCTGTCTGTCTATAAACAAGATCATCCGTAAATAAAATTGATAGTTTGTCATCATTTGGTAAACTAAGATTAACCTCATCATTGTTATGAACATTGACCATAAAATTTTTATTTACCGGTGGTGTAATACTTATCGGTAATGATCCATTAGCATTATACATGTTACTGGTTAAATACTTATCAATAGAAGTATAACTCCTGTCTATATTATTCAACCTCAATGATCCCGGTGATGTGTTATCATATTCAGCATTAATTGTATCACTTGATTCTATTTGCATTGTTGAATACAACTTTAATAAACTATCTAGATTATCTATTCTAGCATTTATTAATGATAAATCATTTTGTGAATAAAGTAATTGTTTAATACCCAATATTTCATTTTTCAAACCAACATTCTCAGATATAATATTTAAAAAGCTATCATTAACAGATGATAACCTTCTCATAGCCTCATTATACAAATTCATTCCAAATAGCGAGTTAATCGCTTCTGGGTTATAAGCCTCCTGTGGATTATCATGTATAATATTAAAATTAAGATTAAGACCAAAAGCATAAGATGTTCCATCCTGACTCCCATTCGTAACCAATTTATTATAAGATGGAAATCTTATATCCACCTCATCATCTTTTGGATTATTTTCTGGATTATCTAAAAATGATATACCATAAAGGTTTGTAACTTTAATACCATTTTGATCTTCCACCGTATAATACCAAAGTATAGCGTTGAATTCAAAATCCAATGGTGGAGCATTGTTAACTTCTAATGCGTTAAACTCATCAAATGTTTGAACCTCTCTATCATGTAAGTTCATTTTAGCGTAGTGTGTTGTGTTAAAATCCAGGATAACACCATCAAGTGTCTTACCATTTGATACTGGTGTGTTAATATCACCCGTTACTCCATAAAATCTGCCTGATCTTCTTACAGAATCACCATTCTCAACCTCATATGTAAAATCTATTGTATCAAACTGTCCATAATGTGTACCAGGATACTCTACAGGGTTACTAACAATTGATGATGAGAATAACTCAGCTCCAATAATTTCTGGTTGATATTGTGATGGTATAATAGGAAATATAAGGTTTGGTTTATAGTTAATATCAGGTTTTGTTCTAAATAAAATATCAGGTGTTTGTCCTGTATGATCAGGAATATGAGCATAAACTTCTGTATATGCCTTATTAGCTTCTTGAACATTGGAAACACCATTAACCTCACCAATATATTGTATAAGCTTATGATAAACTAATCTAACATCACCAGTATTACCAGGATCGGATGAAACGGTAGTTGGAACATCCACAACAATACTCTGTAAATTACCAACTGTTGTTATATCGAGTATTGTTGTTGTTAACCCGGCCAGTGCTGATAAAGATCCAGCAAAGTCTACATCAAATTCTATGATGTCACCAACTTGGAAATTAGTAATAACATTGGTTTCCAATTGTAGAAATGTGTTAAATGATGGTGAGACTGATTGAGCATAATCGGTAACTGTCCAATCGACTATCTGCTTTTCTTTCCAAAGGTATTCTGGGAAATACGAATCATCATTTTCATTATTCCTATTAAATTCTGTTAATGTTTCAAAATATTCATCTTGTGGGACAGCTGGTTCAAAATCTATTAGATTAAGCTTCTTACACCATTTCCAAAATATCTTCTCAGAAGTGGTCTCAAGAGCTCTTGTGTCATAATAATACTCAGTATTATTCAGTCTTGATTCACGAAGTACAACTTCATTGTTAGCAACATAGTTTCTAAGTGATTCAATAACTCTATCCTTATATGTAGTTGCTAATGTCGGAGCAATCCCCGAAAATGTTGCAAAATCAAAATATGTATGAGTTGCTTGTGTTCCACCAAGGTTTACTAGATTCTCACTTGGTAAGTCCAATAGCGTGTATTTCGAAAAATACATTTTATAATTTTGGTTCTGATATGCTGCCGAAACATCTTCTGCTGACGATGGAAAAACATACATCGAAGTACCATTAGACTTCAATTTTTTATATAAGGGACATTGCATAATTTATATTTACTTTAATTATATATTAAAAATGTTAAATCTCTATGATAAAAAATAAAGAATAACTGGTCATAATAACAAATGGGAATATAAAATACTATTTAAATAAAAAATATTTATGTGTAATAGTTGATATTATATCAATAGACACTGAAACAATGCCAAGAAGGGTAAAGGGGATATTAAATTTTTCATATAGGAAATGCCAAATTAGATGGTAAACTTATCAATGATAATAAATATAAAATATATGGGCGATTTATTCTATTTTATTGGACTATTGGTATTTATTGTATCAGTGGCTATGTCAATGTCATACCATGAATCCTCATTAGTAAAAGAATGGGCAGTAGCTTTCAAAAGGGTTAGTAAAAAAGATCCTGTAAAATCTAACTTTAAAAGTGAGAGGGAGTTCAACAGTTACACTCTATCAAATTCAGGATACAAGATGGAAGTTATGTTTTTTATTTTAGGAATGTTAACATCTTCATGGCCAATATACTTTACATTACTAACATTACAAATATTTGTATCTATGCTAAATAAATATTCCATATTCAATAAAACATTTGGATTTTTGTTTCAAATTACTAAATCAATAACCATAATATTACTAGTTATGAATCATTTCCACTTTCATAAAAATATATATGACTTAATTATAACTTTTTAACAAATTCCTCAACAGCCTTCATCGTTCCTTTTATGGTGAAGTCGTATAACCCGAAAATGTTAGAATCTTCTGGAGGAGTTTGGTAAAATTTTACCGAATTGAGAATCTCATCTATTTGATTCCTATATTTTAGATAGAAATCATAGATATCTGAATCATTTATTAACCCCTCTATTTGGAAATCCTCTGGGGTTTTCATAAAAGAGTCTATAAATGTTTGATATTCACCACCAGCATTTTCAATAGTAGATTCAACCATTTCCTTCAACTCACCAAGAACCTCTTTATAATCAACACTAGATCCATCTTCGTCCTGGAAATCTTCGAATACTTTTGAGAATTTTTTCATATACTATATATTAATTCAAATACACCTCATATTTTATTTTACCACAATCATATATTTTAGGAATGTCGATGTAAGATTCAGATATGTTTGTTTTATTTTTATAATATCTCGATTTATGTATACTATTCCCATTAATAACATATTTATAATCAGTAGATGTCTCATAAACTACATTCGTAGGGATGGTTATCCTTTTTCTCCGTTCATCTAGAAGTTTCAGACGATAATTCTTTGAATTTACCAGTTATCGCGATAACTGGAGAAAAGATAGTAAGTTTATGTATCATCGCGTTTCCACCATTTTTTAGGTGGATGATCAACTATTTTAATAGTTATCCAAATTAATAAGATATCGGTATTATAAGCGTATTCTATTGGATTATCTACTTCTACTAGTTTATTAGACCATCCCCATTTATTATTATGCATATAATAGTATTGAAAATAAACAATAACCTTATGATCTAAAGCTCTAAGTCTATCAACAACCTCTTGAGCCCTGTTACAAAAATCATACCTTGGTACATCCCTTAGTACGTGATTAAAGTTAACTTGGCTCTTTTCATCATTTGCAAACACTTCTTTTGATCTAACAATTTTCACCCTATAACTGGTGAGTCCAAAGCCACCTTTGAGGTAACACGTACTATCTCAAATTCTGGATCATCACGTATTATATTAAATATATCATTTATCTCACGGATATCTTTTTGCCACAAAGCTTGCTCGTTAAATCTTATTAGTTTCATGGTTATATATATTAAAGATATTTTCCGTATATTTAAAGAATGGTAACAACAATATACGCAATTACTAGAGAAGTAGATGATTATGATTCATACCCATGTCCAATTGGATATGTTACGGATGAATCTTTAGCTAATGAATTGGTTTTTAAATTTACAGAGTTCAATAAGATTGCTCAATTACTTACTAACAAATTCTATGAAATCCTAGAATCTGTTGAGTTGGAAGAGCCAACATCTAAGATTATACCTATTACCAAGTGGAAATCTGGTATTGCGCAAGATGATATCACATTAGAAATGCGATCCGAGCGAGATCGTATCCTAAAGCATAACTCTGATATGCGAGAAGAGTGGTCAGCTTATCGTGAAAAGAAGTCTTTGATTGGTAAGGAATTGGTCAATGAGTATATTGAAACTCTACACTCTGAATATGATGAAGACTTTATGAAGTACCTACGGGAAAATATCTGTAATTATTATCAGGTTAATAGATGGATATACACTTGGAGAAAGATAGATAAGATCTAAATACATACCCTATATATGTGTATTAAGTGTTTCATCCTTTGATTATTATAATTCTGATGTTAATAATGGTCTTAACCCATCCTCCTTCAAATTCCTCTATTTTATCACAACACATTTCACCTTCCATTTTATAGCAAACAATAACAGCATTCTTACTGTGTTCCCAAAAGGCAACATCATTTTCATTGTCTAACTTCTTTTTAATATCCTTACAAAGTTGGATAAGTTTACCCTCAGAGAATCCTCTCTTTGCCTTCACGGTGAATCTTATAGCATTTTTTCTATCATCTATCTTAACATCAATTGACCCATTATCCTTAAGTATTTTAGATATATCATCTATTGAGACATATGTTGGCCAAACACCTGCTTTTGGATCTTCTGGTTTCTTATCTTCTTTAGATAAGTGATCTCGTAGATCCGATAGGTTATCCCATTGAAAAGTATGATCTTCAAAAATGTTAAGATGCTTCATAGTCTATATATTATGATATTGTTTTATTTTTTTTTTAATATATACAATATCACCAACTAAATTGCAGTGGAATGGATCTGGTTTGAATATGGACAAAAAATCTTTTTATTAGATATCTGATAAATTCAAAATATCACTTTATGCCATTTTATGTGTTTGTCCATCCATCCAATCTTCCATATGAATGATAGTGACACCCGGTATAAAATCACACTATCTTAATTAATCTCATTTAATTTTAATTCTTTTTCTTCTTTTAACTCCGATAATTTTTTTTGATCATTTTAATGGTTTGCTATCCTTTATATTAGGAAGGCGGTTGTATAATCTTGATACTGCACATCCTTATTACTAGTTTCGCTTGTCGTTCTGTATCTCTTCAGTCCTTTTATCTATTCTTTCTTGTATTTCCATATTATTATTTTTATAAATATAAGGAAAGTTTTTAGTTTTTTAAACTTTTGTGGTAAAAAACATTACCTTTGTAAAATGAGACTAAAAGAGATAATATTAATAATACGAAAGGGCATCAGGATGATTGATCCTAATAACCAAAATAAAGTTAGGTTACCAAAAGGTATGAGTGAGATACAGAACCTATCAATTGGTATCTTTTTCAAGTTACTACAGAATCCAAAAACAGAGCTTTTATATGATATGTTAACAACAGAATCATACTTAGTGAATAAAGAGGATAACATATACATATTCATTGAGAGTGGTAACATCAAGATTATAAATTCTATTTATAGCTATGATGTTCCAATTGATCGTAAAATAGAGGGGTATCTAGTTAGAAGATTTGAACTACAACTAAACAAGCGTAGAATTAAGTTTAAAGATGAAGTAACATCAAAAACAACACACTATTTAAAGCAAACTTATATAAAGCTTAAAGGTAAATCTCAGTAGTGTTTACAGTAAAAACATATATTGGTAAAAGTGAGATCAACGAATTGTGCATATGAAGAAGTTTAAGGTTGGTAATAGAATAGTTATAAATGAATCGGTCAAAGATGATGTGTTGGTATCAAGAACAAGCGGTTTTATAGAAACATCAGTTGATGAATACTATACTATATCATGGGGTGGTACCGAAAACTTGGTTGCGATGTACGGCATCGAACGCGAAGAACAAGACTTGTTTGCATTGCACACGATAGTTAAATATCCATGGCGTTATCCATCTTCTAGTATAGATGCTACCTATAAAAGGTGTTTAAAAGAGATGAGAAATGAAAAACTTAAAGAGATATTAGATGTTTTAAGCTGAGGAATACGTTACAGACCAATATTTACTATAGGTGATAGAATAGTATCAAGACCGAACCAATCAAGAAGACTTTGATATATGTTTTTCATTTATAAAATTTTAATAAGTTGGTTATTTTTGTACCCATATTCTTCCATGGACTCACACTTTAATAATTCTGTGTAACAAATGAACTCTGTGTCCTTATGTCTAAATCTTTGGTGTGCCTGTCACCATTGGATATATCATTCTCGCGAAGGCAGTTATTATCTTATAAATTGTTTCTATATTATTAGAATTACTAACTTCATACAATTTATTTCAATAATTATTTAAGGTTATTATTTCTTTGTCTAATTAGAATTAGTTTTTTCATTACTGTATCAAAATTATCATATCCACCATTGAAAAATGTGAAGTTTATATCTGTAAAATCTATATCCGCATCTAAACCATTACCAAGGTCTAATACAAAATATCTATCAGATTTACACTTGATATCCTTGCTATCAAATTTGAGCTCCCTGTTACAGTCACAAGATCCATTACCATTTGACCACCACAACTTATCATCAGAGGTTTCTACAACTTTTACTTACATTGTTTGGATATCTATTAGTTTTACTTGCGCCATTATCTATCCCAAAGCGCTGCTGTGTGCTAACTTATGATTTTTCATGATATTCTTTACCGCTAAATCTTCCACCGAAATTATGTCGTGGTTTTTGACAATTTCAGTTGAAACTTTGTGTAAATAATCTTTTCTAACATTGGTTATTTTTTCATGAACAATAGCTAATTTTTGTTTTTGTTTATTTCTTGAACTACTACCTTTAACTTTTTTAGATAATTGCCCTTGATTAAATTTTAACTTCTTTAATTTAGTCTTTAAACTTCTTATATTTTCATATGTAGTTCCATCACTTAATATAGCTAATTCTTTAATTCCTGTATCAATACCTACTTTTGAATTTGTTTTTTCATAAGGTTGATATTGAACTTCGCAAGTTAAACTCACAAAATAATTTCCTGTAGATTTTTTGGATATAGTAGCAAAACAAACATTTCCATCAATTTCTCTATGTAAATTAATTTTAATTCCACCTTTAAATTTAGGTATTATTAATTTATTATCTTCAATTGAAACGAATTGTGGTATTTTAAATGATTGTTTATCATATTTATTTTTAAATTTTGGAAACTTTGATTGTTTTCTAAAAAATTTACCATAAGCAGTATCTAAATTTCTTAAACTTGATTTTTATTTTTTTTGTAAATATTTCCATTCATTTTTTGAGAAACTCACAAAAAAATTAAAAGTTATGCCTAAAAATTCAAATTACAATTCAACAAATCGTTCTAAACATTATTTAAAATGCCATTTAATCTTTGTTTGTAAATACCGAAAGAAATTACTGGTTGGTCAATTAAAAGATGATATGAAACTATCATTACTAAACATTACTTCTAAAAGTGATTTTGAAATAGAAATATTTGAAAGTGATTTAGATCATATACATTTCTTAATTAGGTATTTACCTAAATTATCTATTACTTCAATTGTTAGAAAGTTGAAACAAGAAAGTACATACCATATATGGCGTTCACAACATAGAAATTATCTCTATACTCAATTCTGGAAAGAGAAGACCTTCTGGTCAGATGGTTATTTTGTTTGTTCAATTGGTGAGGCAAATCCTGATACTATTAAACAATATATTCTTACACAAGGTTAGAATTGTTTTTTTTGTCAAATTCATCACAGAAGCTAAAGACTTATGTGTTTTCTTTGACGATCATTATAAAAAATTAAAAAAATTTTAAAACTTTCTATAAAAAACATGATAACACTATTGTCCGATTTTGGATTAACTAAACTATATAAAAACATGTTTGAACAAATTACAAATTTATTAATGATTGTGGTTCCCGTATTATCTCTCATTGCGGTCGTATCCTGGATGCTTTCCCTAAGAAGGATCGTACCAACAAATGTTGTACACATTGTACAAAGAGGCAAGAATACCGTTTCTTACGGTGTAAATCAAGAAGGTGGGAATACCTATTATGAATTTCCAGTATGGGTTCCTTTACTCGGTGTTGAAACAAGAGAACTTCCTGTTTCTAACTTTGACATCACTCTTGAGGCTTATCCAGCTTATGATGTGGATAGAGTTCCATTTCATATTGATATCAAAGCTTTCTTCCACATTCAGGACACGAATAAGGCAGCTGCTAAAGTTGAGAATATTCACGAACTTAAAGAACAGCTTACCGATATTGTTAGAGGTGTTGTGAGATCTATTCTTGCCAAATCTAACCTTGAAGAGATTATGGGTGAGAGACCAAAATATGCTAAAGAGTTTACCGAAGCGGTTAAAGAGGATCTTAAAAGCTGGGGAGTTGAAAGCGTAAAGAGTATTGAGCTTATGGATGTTCGTGATGAACCAGGTTCTCGAGTAATCCATAATATCATGGAAAAGAAGAAGTCTGCTATTGAAAGAGAAAGTAGAGTTACTGTAGCATTGAACCATCAGCAGGCTGAGCAAGCAGAACTTGACGCTCGTAAAGAAGTTGAGGTTCGTAAAGCAGAGACAGAGCAAGCCTCTGGTGAGGCAAGAGCTAGGTCTAAACAAGCCATCGGAATTGCTGATGCCAATTCTAAGAGAGCTTCGGGTATCGCAGATCAGAGCGCTCTCTCAGAAATTGCTAAATCTGAAAAGATAACAGCTGAGGAAAGAATGAAAGTTCTTAGAGTTGAGCAAGTTCAACAGGCTGAAATTGATAAAGAGAAGGAGATTATAAACGCACAGCTTCGTAAGAAACAAGTTGAGATTGCTGCTGAAGCTAATCAATATGATGTTGAACTTGCTGCTAAGGCTAAACTTGAAGCTAATAAAAGAGAAGCAGAGGGCACACTTGTCACTGGTACAGCCAAGGCTGATGTAATAATGGCAATTGGTAGGTCTGAAGCTGAGGCTAAGAAACTTGAGCAACTCGCAAGTGTTGTGGCTCAAACCACACTAGCTGAGGAGATTGGTGAAAACCAAGGATACCAGAACTACTTGATTAGACAAGCTGAGGTTAGAGTAAGTGAAGTTGTAGGTGTTGCTCAACAAGAAGCTCTTGGAAAAGCACTATCATCAGCAGATATGAAATTCCTGATCAACAGTGGTGATGTAAACTCTGGAATGCACAATCTAACTGATATATTCACCTCTAAGGGTGGTTCACAGTTAAATGGTTTAGTAGAATCTCTAAAGCAAACTGAAGAGGGTCAAAAAATCATGGATATGATTGGTGGAGCTGGTAAGTTGTTGAACAAAAGCAACTAGTTAAATTCAGAAGTGAGAAACCCGTTCAATTAATTTTGAACGGGTTTTTTATGCTTTAATTTGTATTATATTCCTTATATTTGAAGAAATGTGGTATTTTTAAGTATTAATGGAGTAATATCCAATATATAGTGTATAAAATGAAGATATTAGGGAAATATAAAGACTATTATGACTATCTACAAGGTATATACGGGGTTGATCCTATACTAGTCCTTGATAGGAGAGATACCAATATGCTTATAAGAAAGCCTGATGAAGAGTTAAAGGATAATCTAGTTAAAATGGGATTATTTGTTGGTGGTAAGAAGTATAACATTTATTATTTCAACGGTGATTCATATTATGATCTTGATGATATTAATAAGTTGAATAATATATTGATTGAAAAGAAGTTGCCAATTATTTCCATGCCGTGGAAATATGGTTGGAGGAATTGGGATGATGCAATGATATTGACAAAGGAATGGTGGAATAGTGAGAATGGTGTTCTGTCAAACATCAATAAATCTAAGCGTGAGCCTGTACTGATATCAGAAGTTAAAGATTATAGAAGAGGGTATAATCCAGAATACACACCTTGTATATTATCACAATGGGACTTTCATAAGGTGCTTGGATCAGAAGAAACATATAAAGAAGTCAGTGCCCTTTTGGGATATTTAGTTGACCATCCATCAATTCCAAACAATCAATCTAATATAGAAAAACTTTTATCACACGGATTCGATAAAAAGAAAAGCTTTAGACATAGAAAATAAACAAATTAAAGATCGATGATGGATTGAATTCCAAAGCGATTTTTCAACATCAGAATAATCCACCAAGAACAAAAGATGGAAGTGTGGTTGAGTAACGTCAAACAAAGTGGATGGTTACATAGTGCTTGTTTCTACGACATAATTATGCTTCAATTAAACCTTAACTACAGCAGTTCCACCGGTTGGATTTGATGTGTTTACTGAAACAGTAACTGCAGCATTTTCAATGATCTGAGTATTTGTTGCACCGAGTACAGGCATCGTCACCGCTTCTCTAAGTTTCTTTGTGGTAACTACAGTACATGCTAACAGTTCAGTTCCTACCATTTGCTCGGTAGTTGCACCAGTTGATATTATTCTAAGACTTGTAGACGTTGCGTAAGCGGGAAGATGGCTCTCGCACGATGCATCAGCCATGCTTATCGAGGTTACACGGGCAAAGATAAACTATTTAAGGGGATTCGATTGGGGTTGTTTTTTAATGGTTGTTCTACTTCGATTGTGGTGTGTGTATAGCCCGTAGTTAGGCACAATTAAGGCTATTGCTATCTAATCTACTTATTACCTCTATCCATTGGCTGCTTTTAATATCCATTGCTTCATCGGTTTGTCCTTTATCTGCAAAGTCTTTACATAGTTTAGCAAGTTCTATTGCCGCCAATACATTATCTTTCTTTGATAATTTACCACTATAAGGGTTCGTATCAGATGAACGCATCATCAAGTTTACTATTTTTAGTGTTGTCATGATTAAATGTGCCTAATAATGTATAAAAACAAAAGCTATTTCAGGCTGTTTATAAGGCTCCTGCTTGTTTATTAAGGTGTATTTCACCCACGCAAATCCTACCCTTTCCGTAAGCATTAGGTTTGGTCAAATTACCATACCCATCGGCAACAAGCCAATAGTCATTGTTGTTGGACTTCTTTTCAATGGTAAATTGAACGCCCACTGGAATGCCTTTAGATATACTACGATCTTGATAGTAAGGAGTGTCGTTTTCTTCAAAGGAAACAACCTTGCCTAATAATGTGTCTAATTCTTCTGTTTTCATTGCTCTGTCCATTGTTGGGTCTTTAAGTGTTACTCCGTTTCTATTCATCTTGTTCATGGTGTTGTTTTTAGTTGGTACTGAACTAAGGGCCCAAATCACTTATTATTACAAATATAATGTTTTTATTTAGTAAATGAAAGTTGTTAGTTAGTGATATATTACCTTAGTAAAGGAAAGTTGAACTGAACCAGTTATTTTAATTTTCTAGAGCAATATTTTTCATAGTTATTTCTTCTTTTTATTCTTCCTTCTCTCCGCCATTAGATCTTTTATAAAATCCTTCACTTCTTTTTCACAATCTTTTGTTGGTGTAAAGGCATATCCCATTACACGACTCGACCATTTTACTTGACCAAGTAGTGTTTTGTTTCTAATAACATCATATACTTCTGTCTTAGCTCCCTTCTTCTTACTTTTCTTGGTAAATTTAAGAGCCTCTGTTATCATAAAACATTCATAGCTTAACATAGGTTTATATATTAAACCTCACATCAAGTAATTCCTTTTTCATTTTAATCTTTAAAGTATTGGAAATTCGGAATCTATTTCTTATATTTACATAATCTATGTATGAATCAAATTATAATATTCAAGAGTTCAAGTGGGGAAGGAGATTAACTCTCAAGGAAACCAGAACTATGCTAGATACTGTGACAATTCAGAAAGGTTTAAACTCACTTAGAAAGTGGGAACAAAGAGGTGATGTTAAATCATTTGTTGAGGCAAATGGTGAAGATACATACAATGTATCATATATTATGAATGGTAAAAAGAATTGATCATATTAACTTTGAGGAGGCTAATGAGGAGATTAAAAAATTATCAGTAACCGTGAAAGTGCTGGACATAACACAATTATAATGAAATTTACCGAACACTTAAAAACTTTGAATAAAGATCCAATTTACATGAAGTGTGTTGGTATTTCAAAAAAGTACGGACTAAGACCACCAATTATAACACCAAAAAATAGTGAATCTAAACACACAAGGATCCTTTTTAAAAAGGAGATTGATGGAACTTGGGCTAGTGGTGTTCTCATGTGGATAGTTAAAGATGGTCATAAGTATAGAATGTCTATTGGTGGTGGTATAGACTTCCGTGGCTTTCAATATGAGACATCCGAAAATGTGGTGATGATTAAGAGTCTATCAAGAAAATTATTAATTGAATTAAATGCTAACCTATTATGGGACACCGATTTAAATGGATGGTCTTAAAGAATGTAATCTGGGAAATTAACGATCACTACTCTCATTAAATTTCTTTAAATGATTAACTGTTATTATATTAAGCTGATAGTTTAATATATAATAGTATGAAAGCTAATGAAGGTGTTACTAGAAGTCCTAAGTGGTTGAGAAATTTTATTGATTTCGAGATCAACACCGGTGAAGATATTAAGGGAGAACCATCTCAAAGAAGGAAGAAAAAAATGGCAGAGGAAGAAGCTGCTAGGATAAAAGAGAAGAGATCTCAAGAGGAAGAGTCTGAAAAGATTAGAAAAAAGGAAGAGGAAAAAATATACCAGGAAAATATGACCGTTATAAGTTCGATCATGTAATGAATCCTTACAATTTTAAAGTATAAGTATTGTACTTACCGCGAGGAGCATCCTTTGCTTCTTTATTTGTCTTTTTTGATGATAACCAACATGACAAAATCGCACTTAAATTAAATTATATCCTTCTACTTCTAAACTTTTTGGCACTTCCAGATTCATCCGGTAATAAACTTCCTCAAACCTTTGTTCAATAATATCTGTTCCTCTAATAACATCCATCTCGTTAAGTAGG
>Ga0209702_10002281_pt1 | contig 34071 bp, 45 predicted proteins | sample FRY01_FD_187210 | JGI IMG/M metagenome (GOLD analysis project Ga0209702, IMG submission 187210) | Freshwater microbial communities from Lake Fryxell liftoff mats and glacier meltwater in Antarctica - FRY-01 (SPAdes) (version 2) | ecosystem: Environmental > Aquatic > Freshwater > Ice > Glacier...
GCAATATTCACAGCATTTGGCAGCGGATGCCGCTGTGGCCATCGCTAAACCTCCAACCAGCGTGAATGCCATAACCACCAATCCACAAAGTAGCAGTGCCACGACCGAAACGGAGCAAAAGTCTGATGTAACGCCCTCTGGGAACAGCGCAACAACTAAAGCAGCCCAAAACGATGCGTTCAAAAACACATCGGCCATCCTCAGCATGAAAAAAAAGCATAGCCATACCAATCTGCAAACGACCAAAACAGCTGCAGTAGCGGTTGGAGCTGACAGATACGCTGAACCTGTTGCTGTGTATGCGCTACTTGAATCGAGAAGACCAACAGTTTTAAAGCGCAGCTTATTCACAAGCCAAATGAAGGCCAAAGAACAGCCAGAATCAGCACAAAGCTTCGAACGCAAAGCTGCAAACACGCAAAGTATTGCGTTAGGGTTGCACGCTTTTGGGGGAACTGCCTTTGTGGCTGCTGAGGGAGCTAAGCAATTCAATTATGGTGGCGGCCTATTTGTCGAGATGCGCAAAAATAAAATGTATTTAACTTTAGAACCTGCGGTGAATTTCATCCAAGGTGTCGGAGGAACCTCCAGCAGAAGCGATACAGCTTTCCAGTTTGGGCGAATCATCAAAACCCAAACGCTGGCTTGGCAAGACATCCTACTTGTTCAATTACCAATAGTAATTGGCTTGGAGGTCTACCCAAAACACACACTCGCCATTGGCTTGGTAGCACAGCAATATCTGCAGTCACGTTACACCCTGTCAGAAACCACCTACCAACAAGGCTATCCTGCCTCGGCAACCAGCGTAAGTGGTGGCCAAGCGCGCATCATCAGTCTTGAAATCGCTAAAATACATGGCTTAGTCCGATACCTGTACCAACTCTCCCCAGCTTTTAGCTTGGGTCTGCAATACAACTTTTTGTCCTCTGATGAGCAATACCCCGTGAACAGCCAGGCACAATTTCAGCTCAAATACCACCTTTTTAACCGTCAAAAGTGATGAAAACGAAATACATACTTTTAGTTTTGGGCGTTGGATTGTTGGCTTGTAAGCCCGATTTACAACCTTTAGGAAATGGCACTACTGCTCCTGTTGCCTGTCACATTATGGGTGAATTGGATGGCCAATCTTTAAGATTCGAAGCTGGAATCCAGCAGCTATTTATGCATACTGATCTGCAATTGAATGACCAACAATTGTTCGAAACGTCGGCTGCTATCAAGCCCGATCCATGTGAGGGCTGTGGTAATTATTTGGAAGTGACAATTCGTGATTTCCAACGAAATGATGGCAGTCAACTCATGAACCCAGATTCTACCTTCCAAATCAAAACGTATCCATTTCAATTAGGTGGCTCAGGTTCATTCTTGAGGCAAATTACCTTACGACAAAGCAACCTCGATGGGCTTTCTCCTACCGCTAACCAATGGTCGGTATTTAGTGCCGCAAGCAGCCTCATAGCTCAAAGCAGCAACTTACAGGCCACTTTTACCCTCCCTCTAGGTAATTATACCACCCAATTAATCAGCTCCTTTTCAAACGGCTGTCGTGACACCAGCACACAAACGATTGCAGTTGACGGCCTCACCGGACCTTGCAGCGCAGAAATGCAAGTAAGCCGCATACCTAATAGTACCCTTATGCAGTTCGATACTTTAAACGTACAAGTGCCAAATCCTATGGTTGTTACTTGGAAAATCGGTGGACTTACCCTTACCGGCGGTTCGGTATTTCTAATAACCGATAGCTTTCTGTTGCCCGCTGTGTTTGAGGTCGAATTGGAAGTGTTTTCAGCGAGTTGCACGGTTAAAGTGGTTCAACGAGTGGCCAAGAATCCAATAAGCAGCTGTGCAACTAGCTTTAAAGTGGCCAACATTCAGTTAGTTGATCCGCTGCAGGCGGGCCATGTGCGTGTAAAATGGACCGACAGCCAAGGGATAGTCTATGCCTCCGAATTAGACCAGCAGCCCAACTGGTCCAATTTTGTTGTTACCGCTATTGATACCTTCCCTAAGGACAGAGCAGGCTTTGCCTCGGTTTTGGTTTCAGGCAGTCTGAATAGCAGGTTGTTTACACCCAACAGCACTTTGTATAAAGACCTGCGGAAAGCCGAATTCAAAATGGCATTCCCTTATAAACCATAAAGAGGTGCCCTAGGACACCTCTTTTCTCACTTCTCTTTGAGAACGATGTATAAGTCTTCATCGTCCCGCTTCATTTTATATTTTTCACGAGCAAACTTCTCTAGCTTTTCTAAATTGGTGAAGAGTTCTTCTTTGTCCTGCTTTACCAGCTCAATTTGCTCCAGGTAAAAGTTCTTATTTTCTTCCAGCTGGTTCAATTTTCGCTTGTATTTATATTGCGAAATCAAATCATTACTATCAAAAAACACCATCCAAACCAAAAAGACGAGTCCCACCAACACAAAACGATTTTTGAGGAAGGGCAACAAGACTTTCAGGCGTTGCATTTTAAACGAATTTAAAAGCCTTGCCGAGAAATTGAGCACTGTCGCCCAATTCTTCTTCTATGCGCAGCAGTTGATTGTATTTAGCGATCCTGTCAGAGCGTGAGGCCGAGCCTGTTTTGATCTGACCCGTACGAAGCGCCACAGCCAAATCCGCAATGGTGGTATCTTCAGTTTCACCTGAACGATGGCTCATCACACTGGTGTAAGACGCTCCTTGAGCAATTTGAACCGCATCCATGGTTTCGCTTAGCGTTCCAATTTGGTTTACTTTCACCAAGATAGAGTTGGCTACTTTAGTTTCAATACCTCTTTTCAAGCGTTTTGCATTGGTTACAAACAAATCGTCACCAACCAATTGTACTTTGTCGCCTATCGATGCGGTATGCGCCGCCCAGCCATCCCAGTCATCCTCGGCCAAGCCGTCTTCAATGCTGATGATTGGATACTTACCAGCCCATTCTGCCCAATATCCTACCATTTCGGCTGAACTTAACTTTTTGCCATTGGACTTTTTGAAAGTATACAGTCCGGTTTTTTCGTCATAAAACTCAGTTGCAGCGGCATCCAAGGCAATGTAGATGTCTTCACCTGGTTTGTAACCTGCAGCTTCTATGGCCTGAATCACTATTTCAATAGCTTCTTCGTTAGAACCAATGTTTGGTGCAAAACCACCTTCATCACCAACGTTCGTGCTGAGACCCTTTTTCTTCAAAACGGCTTTGAGGTGATGGAATACTTCCGTGCCCATGCGCAATGCCTCGCTAAAACTGGCAGCACCCACTGGCATTACCATAAACTCTTGGAAATCGATGCTGTTATCAGCATGTGCACCTCCATTGAGGATGTTCATCATCGGAATCGGCAACAGATTGGCGTTCAAACCACCTACGTACCGGTATAAAGGCATGCCACAAGAAGCAGCGGCAGCACGCGCGGCAGCTAAGGAAACGCCCAAAATGGCATTGGCACCTAGCTTTGATTTGTTGGCCGTACCGTCCAATTCCAGCATGATTTCGTCGATCATGGCTTGGTCATAAACATCAAAACCGATAAGCTCTTCGGCAATCATTTCGTTTACATGGTCCACGGCCTTGCTCACACCTTTACCAAGGTAAACTTCTTCATCTCCGTCGCGTAATTCTACTGCTTCATGAATGCCGGTTGATGCACCAGAAGGCACCGCTGCACGACCAGTAAAGCCATCGCTCGTAATTACATCTACTTCGATGGTAGGATTGCCTCGAGAATCGAGGATTTGTCTAGCAAAAATATCTTCTATTAAGGGCATATCGTTAGGTTTAAGCTTTCATTAAGGTAACAAAATCGTCGAACAAATAGCGCGAATCGTGTGGCCCAGGACAAGCCTCTGGATGGTATTGCACGCTAAATGCTTTATTGTGCTTGAGGCGGATGCCTTCAATGGTATCGTCGTTAAGATTCAAGTGCGTGATTTCGATCTGATCATTGCTGCGCACGCTTTCTGAGTCTAAGCCAAAACCGTGGTTCTGACTAGTGATTTCACTTTTACCAGTAAGTAGGTTTTTCACAGGGTGGTTTATTCCTCGGTGACCATGGTGCATTTTAAAGGTCTTTACCCCTACAGCGCTGGCCATCAATTGGTGGCCTAAGCAGATGCCAAACACGGGAATATTCGTGGTAAGCAATTCTTGAACTACTTTGATTTCCGCTGGCATAACGGAGGGGTCACCAGGACCATTGCTGAGCAGGATGCCATTAGGTTGAAAGGCCACGATATCAGCAACGCTGCTGTTATGCGGGAATACCCGTAATAAACATCCCCTTTCGGCCAATGAACGCAGGATGTTGCGTTTGGCACCGTAATCAAGCACCGCAACCCGGAGTGATGCATCGGCCTCACCTAACTCATAAGCTTGTTGCGTGCTTACTTTAGAGGCCAGCTCCAAGCCTTCCATACTTGGAACCGCCTTGAGCTTGGACTTGAGCACTTCTAAGTCCAACGTTTCTGAAGATATTACTGCATTCATGGCGCCTTTGCTGCGAATGTGGCGCACGATAGCGCGGGTATCAACGTCGGTAATGGCTACTAAACCGTGGTGAATCAAATAGTCTTGAATAGGACCATCGGCCATCTGACGTGAATAGGTATTGGTATAATTGCGGGTGATTAGACCAGCAATTTGGACCATATTTGATTCACTCTCTACTTCATAAATACCGTAATTACCGATATGTACGTTGGTAGTCACCAATAGCTGTCCAAAATACGACGGATCTGTAAAAACCTCTTGATAACCGGTCGTGCCCGTATTAAAACAAATTTCGCCAAAAGTGGTGCCTATTTTCCCGGCTGCATAGCCATAAAAAAAAGTCCCGTCTTCTAGTAACACTACTGCCGGAACTTTCTCTAACTGCTTCATAAAAAAACGTTTTACAAATTTACTTATATATGCGTCGCCAAACAAGGCAAAAGCAAGCTAGAAATCCACAGCCTTCCACAAATGTCCATTTCACGTATAAAACTTGAATTCGTAGCTATGTTTTACCCTGCAGCACCCAAAAGCCGCTATGGCAATTATACATAACGCAAAAAAGCCTTGAGAAAATCCCAAGGCTCTTGAACGTTAAACGGCAATTACTCTGCCTTTGGTGCTTCTTCAGCATCAGTTTCTAGCACAGGGGCTTCAGCAACTGGTGCAGGGCTAGCTTTCTTGGTGGTTGAACGACCGCGGCGAGTATTCTTCGCTTTTTTGGTTTTGCTATCATTCAACAACAACTCGTTAAAGTCTACCAATTCCATCATACACATCTCGGCAGCGTCGCCTAAACGGAAACCCGTTTTGATGATACGCGTATAGCCACCTGGACGATCTGCTACTTTACCAGCGATAGTGCCAAACAGCTCTTTTACTGCTTCCTTATCTTGGAGATAAGTGAAGGTCATACGACGGCTGTGCATCGCATCGTCTTTCGAGCGCGTAATGATGGGTTCAATGACCTTGCGTAGAGCCTTCGCCTTTGCAACGGTGGTATTGATTCTCTTATTCATAATAAGAGATACGGCCATGTTTTGCAACATCGCCTTGCGATGCGGCGTGGTGCGGCCTAAATGGTTAAATGTCTTTCCGTGACGCATATGACTTATTCCTCGTCAAGTTTATACTTTGTGATTTCCATACCGAAAGTGAGACCTTTTTCCCTCACTAACTCTTCTAACTCAGTCAACGACTTCTTACCGAAGTTGCGGAACTTTAAAAGATCGGCAATATCATATTTTACCAGGTCGCCCAGTGACTTGATTTCAGCAGCCTTCAAACAATTGTAGGCACGTACTGAAAGATCCAGGTCACTTAACGGGGTTTTTAAGATTTTGCGCATGTGGAGGATATTCTCATCCACTTCGTTGGCAATATCCTTAGGTTTTGATTCCAGTGTAATCGACTCGTCAGAGAACAACATGAAGTGCTGAATCAAAATTTTCGCAGCTTCTTTGAGTGCCTCTTCCGGGTGAATTGAACCGTCTGTTTTGAGGTCGATAATCAACTTCTCATAGTCGGTCTTTTGCTCTACACGGGTGTTTTCCACGGCATATTTTACATTCTTAATAGGAGTAAAAATGCTATCGATAGGAATTACACCTATAGCAGCATCAGCCTGCTTGTTTTCATCAGCTGGAACGTAACCACGACCTTTTTCAATCGTCAACTCGATTTCAAAATTTATACCACTTTCCATGGTACAAATCACGAGATCTGAATTGAGTACCTCAAAGTTCGAAGAGAACTTCTCGATATCACCGGCAACGAACTGGTCCTTGCCTTTAACAGTTACATATACTTTCTCAGCATCGGCATTTTCAAATTTAGCTTTGAAACGCACTTGCTTGAGATTGAGAACGATTTCGATAACATCTTCTACCACACCTTTTACAGTGGTGAATTCATGGTCTACACCAGGAACACGGATAGATGTAATCGCATATCCTTCTAAAGATGAAAGCAGGATCCTGCGAAGCGCATTACCGATGGTTACCCCGAATCCGGGTTCCAAAGGCTTGAATTCGAAGCTGCCTTCGAAGTCGGTAGCCTTCTGCATTAATACTTTATCGGGCTTCTGAAAAGCTAGGATCGACATTGATTATCAGATTAGTTATTATTACTTAGAATACAATTCAACGATCAGTTGTTCCTTGATGTTCTCAGGAATCTGATCACGCTCAGGAAGGGCGAGGAAACGACCTTCCATCTTTTCTTTGTCCCATTCCAACCAAGAGAACTTAGACCCTTGCTTGCCACTCAACGAATTGGTAATGGCTTCAAGGCTCTTTGACTTCTCACGCACACCAACAACATCACCAGGACGAAGCTCGTAGGAAGGAATGTTAACAACATCACCATTTACGGTGATGTGACGGTGTGAAACCAGCTGGCGACCACCATCACGTGTAGGCGCAATGCCCAAACGATAAACAGTATTGTCTAGACGAGCTTCGAGGAATTTTAAAAGGTTTTCACCTGTAGTTCCTTTTTTGCGGTTTGCCTTGTCAAAGGTCTTGCGGAATTGGCGCTCCAACACACCATAGGTATATTTCGCCTTCTGCTTTTCCATCAACTGCACAGCATATTCCGATTTCTTCGGAGCACGCTTGCCTGGTCCATGCTGTCCTGGACCGTAGTTCTTACGCTGAAGCGCTTTGTCCGGACCAAAAATTGCTTCTTTGAACCTGCGAGCAATTTTGCTTTTGGGGCCTGTATATCTTGCCATTTCTTCTTTCTTTAAAAATTAAACCCTTCTTCTCTTCGGAGGACGACAACCATTGTGAGGAATAGGCGTCACATCGGTGATGGTTGTGATTTCGATACCCAAACCACCTAAGGCACGGATAGCTGATTCACGACCGGCACCTGGACCCTTTACAAAAACCTCTGCACGACGGAAACCCAAATCATAGGCCACCTTGCCGCAATCCTGAGCAGCTACTTGGGCAGCATAAGGAGTATTTTTCTTAGAACCACGGAAGCCTGCTTTACCAGCGGAAGCCCATGAGATCACCTGCCCTTCATTATTGGTGATAGAGATGATGATGTTATTGAAGGTAGAACTGATATGGATTTGACCTATGGTCTCCACTTTCACTACCCGCTTCTTTACAACTTTAGTATTCTTAGCCATTGCTACTATTTATTACTTGGTGGCTTTTTTCTTATTCGCCACAGTTTTACGCTTACCCTTACGTGTACGTGAGTTGTTCTTCGTACGTTGGCCTCTCACAGGCATCCCTTTACGATGACGCAAACCACGGTAGCAGCCGATATCCATCAATCGCTTGATGTTCAGCTGAACTTCTGAACGAAGCTCACCCTCAGTTTTGTATTCTTCAGTAATGATCGTACGAATTTGATTCGCTTGTTCATCCGTCCATTCGCCAACTTTGACATTCAAGTCAATTTCGCAGCGCTCCAGAATTTCACGGGCTGCTGAGCGACCTACTCCGTAGATGTAGGTAAGGGCGACTTCGCCCCTCTTGTTCTTAGGTAGGTCAATACCTGCTATCCTTGCCATAATGATGGTTTATCCTTGTCTTTGTTTGTACTTAGGGTTCTTCTTGTTGATCACGTAAAGCTTTCCGTTTCTACGTACGATCTTACAATCAACGCTACGCTTTTTGATTGAGGTTCTTACTTTCATGGTATTAATATCTATATGAGATTCTTCCTTTTGTCAAGTCATAAGGCGACATCTCCACCTGTACCCGGTCACCCGGCAGAATTTTGATGTAATTCATACGCATTTTTCCAGAGATGTGGGCAACGATCTGGTGACCGTTTTCCAATTCTACCCGAAACATGGCATTTGAAAGTGCCTCGAGAATGGTTCCGTCTTGCTTGATGGAGGTCTGTTTTGCCATTTTAAATTAGATAGCAGCACCTACAGCAGCCCGGCCTTTAATACGGCCAGTTTTCATTAAACCATCATAGTGACGCATCAGCAAGTGGCTTTCAATTTGTTGCAAGGTGTCGAGGATAACCCCAACCATGATCAACAAAGAGGTACCGCCATAAAACTGGGCGAATTGAGAATTCACACCTGCAATCGTTGCAATCGCAGGCAGTATGGCTACAGCAGCCAGGAAGATCGAGCCAGGGAGCGTAATCCTCGCCAAGATATCGTCGAGAAACTCAGCAGTCTTACGACCAGGTTTCACCCCAGGAATGAAAGCACCGTTGCGCTTGAGGTCTTCCGACATTTGATTAGAATTCACCGACAGTGACGTATAGAAGTAAGTAAATACTATGATCAATACGGCCAAAGTGACGTTATAAGTAACAGAGGTAAAGTCCACGAAAGCCGATACCACACCCTGACTAAAGTCGCTATTCGGGAAGAACTGCGCTACTGTAGCTGGGAGGAACATTATAGCTTGTGCGAAAATGATTGGCATTACACCAGCCGCATTCACTTTCAGAGGAATATATTGGCGTGTGCCACCATACATGCGGTTACCCACCACACGTTTGGCTACTTGAATCGGGATTTTACGCGTGCCCTGCACCAAGAGGATAGTCAAACCAACCACTACAGCCAGCATCACAATTTCTATGAGGAAAGGAACCAAACCACCACCGCCAGAACCTACGCGGAATTGGAATTCAGCGAAAAGTGCGTCTGGGAGGCGGGCGATAATACCCACCATGATGATTAAAGAAATACCATTACCTAGGCCGCGGTCGGTTATTTTTTCACCTAACCACATCACAAACATGGTTCCTGCCGTCAACACCACAACTGTGGAGAGCACAAAAGAAAAATCTAGTGAATCACCCGTACGCAAAATGATAGCTGGTAAAAATTGTGCTTTGAGGTTAATCAAAAAGCCAATGGCCTGTGCACCAGTTATTGCAATGGTAAGATAACGGGTGATTTGATTGATCTTATTGCGACCACTTTCACCTTCTTTCATCATTTTCTGGAAGCTCGGAACCACCATGCCCATCAATTGCACCACAATCGAGGCAGAGATGTATGGCATAATACCCAAGGCGAAGACTGAGGCCCTTGAAAAAGCACCACCCGCAAACAAGTCAATCAAACCTGTTAAACCAGCACTACCCCCCTGCGGAGTTAAATCCTCTAGAATCACTGGATCAATACCTGGCAATACCACGTATGAACCCAAACGATAAATAAGCAGCAGGCCGAGGGTCATAATGATCCTCGACTTGAGCTCTTCGATCTTGAAGATATTCCTTATCGTATTGATAAAATTCTTCATGTTACTTAAATAACTTCAGCTACGCCGCCAGCGGCTTCAATGATTTGTTTAGCAGATGCACTAAAGGCATGTGCTTTTACAGTCAATTTGATTGTCAATTCGCCTCGTCCCAAAATTTTCACTTTTTTGCTCGCGTTGCCAATAAGGCCGTGCGCGGCTAAGAAAACAGGATCAACCAACTCTACCTTAAAGTTCACAGCCATCTCTTGAAGTACGTCCAAGTTAACAGCATTAAACTCTACCCGGTTTATGTTTTTGAATCCGAATTTAGGAACACGAAGTTTCAACGGCATTTGACCGCCTTCGAAACCACGCTTAGTGCTGTAACCAGAACGGCTTTGGGCACCCTTATGACCTTTTGTAGATGTACCACCACGACCTGATCCCTGGCCACGACCAATACGCTTACGCGATTTGATGCTACCTGCTGCAGGCTTTAAATTGCTAAGTTCCATATCTTAAATTTCCTCTACTTTAACCAAGTGCAATACCTTCTTGATCATGCCAAGAATCTGTGCTGTACCTTCATGTTCTACGGTAGCATGTGGCTTGCGAAGGCCCAATGCCAATAAAGTGCGCTTCTGACGTTCTGGACGACCAATGCCACTCTTGACTTGTGTAACTCTGACTCTAGCCATGACTTATCCGTTAAAAACGTTAGACATCTTGATATTACGGTGCTGAGATACCGTGAATGGATCCCGCAACTGCGCTAGGGCATCGATGGTTGCCTTTACCACGTTGTGTGGGTTAGACGAACCTTTTGACTTGGCCAATACGTCGGTTATACCCGCACTCTCCAACACTGCACGCATCGCACCACCAGCAATTACGCCTGTACCATGTGAAGCTGGCTTGATGTAAACGCGACCACCGCCGAATTTACCGTCTGCCTCGTGAGGAATTGTGCCTTTCATGATTGGAACCTTGATTAATGACTTCTTAGCGTCATCAATTCCTTTAGCAATCGCTTCAGAAACTTCTTTGGCCTTGCCCAAACCGTATCCTACAATACCGTTCTCATCACCTACCACTACGATAGCAGAGAAACTGAATGTACGTCCACCTTTGGTCACCTTGGCCACGCGCTGAACACTAACAAGACGGTCTTTCAACTCAATCTCACTAGCCTTAACTCTTCTTATGTTCGATGTTGACATTTCTCTTAATTCTTAAAAATTCAAACCACCTTCACGAGCACCTTCGGCCAAAGCCTTGACGCGGCCATGGTAGAGGTAACCATTACGATCGAATACAACACTACTAATGCCCGCTGCTACAGCCTTAGCTGCCAAAGTCTTTCCTACTTTCATAGACGAATCAACTCTGCTAGCTACCTCAGTACTTACTTCTTTTTCTGTAGAAGAAGCAGCTACTAGGGTACGACCCGCTACATCATCGATGAGCTGTGCGTAAATCTCTTTATTACTTCTGAATACAGAAAGGCGTGGGCGCTCTGCAGTCCCCGAAATCCGCTTACGAATTCCTCTCTTAATGCGAGTACGACGTGAAATCTTTTTATTTGCCATTTTCTGTTCTTATTTTTTACCTGCTGACTTACCAGCTTTGCGGCGAAGTACTTCACCAACAAACTTAATACCTTTTCCTTTGTATGGCTCAGGCTTCCGAAGTGAACGGATTTTAGCAGCAACCTGCCCAATCAATTCATTATCGATGCTCTCCAAAGTGATCACCGGATTTTTTCCCTTGAGGGTTTCGGTTTTCAAGCTTACTTCAGCAGGAATCTGCATCACGATATCGTGCGAGTAACCTAATGAAAGCTCCAACAGTTGCCCGTTGGCATTGGCGCGGTAACCCACACCTACTAATTCCTGACGTAAAGTGTAGCCTTGGCTCACACCTTTCACCATGTTATTGATCAACGAGCGATACAACCCGTGAAGTGCACGATGACGCTTGCTCTCAGTGGGACGAACTACTCTCAGCTCATTGCCCTCTATCTCAATCTTGATGTCGGTATCAACCCAACGATCAAGTTGTCCTTTTGGTCCCTTTACTGTCACCACGTTCTTATCACTTACTGTGATCGTTACGTCTGCTAGTATTACAACGGGAAGTTTTCCTATTCGTGACATTTCTTACTTCTTAATAAACGTAGCACAATACTTCGCCACCAACATGCTGCCGACGAGCTTCCTTATCTGTCATAACCCCTCTCGAAGTCGAAACAATCGCAATACCCAAACCGTTGATTACACGTGGTAATTCGCCGGCACCTGAATACTTACGGAGACCTGGACGACTTACACGACGCAAATTGCGAATCGCTGGCTCGTTGCTTCCAGGAAGGTACTTTAACGCGATTTTAATCGTGCCTTGTGGACCTTCGTCTTCGAACTTATAATTGGTTATATAACCTTTTTCAAATAAAACCTTTGTGATCTCCTTCTTCAAGTTTGAAGCTGGAATCTCTACCACACGGTGGTTAGCCTTCAGGGCATTTCGCAACCTGGTGAGGTAATCTGCTATAGGATCAGTCATTTCTCTACTCCTTTAAATTATTATTACCAGCTACCTTTAGTTATACCAGGGATTTTTCCCTCTGAAGCCATCTTACGAAACAGTACCCTTGAGATACCGAATTGACGCATGTAACCACGCGGGCGGCCAGTGATTTTACAACGGTTGTGCAACCTTACAGGTGAAGCATTTCTTGGCAACTTTTGGAGACCCAAATAATCACCTGCCTCTTTCAACGCAGCACGCTTCGCAGCGTACTTAGCAACTGTTGCTTCGCGCTTACGTCCTCTAGCCTTTATTCCTTCTTTAGCCATGGATTAGTTTTTATTCGTTTTAAACGGAAGACCCAACTCTTTGAGCAGTGCCAAGGCTTCTTCATCCGTTTTGGCAGTAGTCACGAAGGTTATATCCATACCGGTGATTTTGGCCACCTTGTCGATGTTGATCTCAGGGAAAATGATGTGCTCTGTTACGCCCAAAGTGTAGTTACCACGGCCATCAAATCCTTTTGGATTGATGCCTTTGAAGTCACGTACACGTGGCAGGGCAATGGATACCAAGCGATCCAGGAATTCGAACATCTGGTTGTCGCGTAAAGTTACACGAGCACCAATTGGCATTTCTTCCCGGAGCTTGAAGTTAGAGATGGCTTTTTTCGACTTGGTGGGCACAGCCCTTTGACCAGCGATCAACGTCATCTCACTTACAGCTGAATCAACCAGCTTCTTATCCGAAACAGCCGCACCAACACCCTGGTTGATAGCGATTTTCGTCAGACGTGGAATTTGCATTACATTTTTGTAACCAAACTTCGTCTGGAGAGCAGGTACTACCTCCTCTTTGTATTTTGTCTTGAGTCGTACGCTGTATGACATCACTTAATTATTTCACCCGTTTTCTTAGCGAAACGGACCAGTTTACCATTCTCATCTTGCTTCCTGCCGATTTTGGTAGCGACACCGCCAACAACCACCATCAGGTTTGATATTTGTACAGGAGCCTCCTTTTTAACGATGCCTCCATTCGGATTAGCGGCGTTCGGCTTGCTGTGCTTGGTGATCATATTTACACCTTCTACAAACGCGCGGTTATCTTCGCGACGAATTTCGAGCACACGGCCTTCTTTGCCTTTGTCATCACCCGCAATTACGCGGGCAATGTCTCCCTTTTTGATTTTCAGTTTTACGTTACCCATGGTTCTTTTTGTTAAAGCACTTCAGGAGCTAGTGAAACAATTTTCATAAACGACTTCTCACGAAGTTCGCGGGCAACCGGTCCGAAGATACGGGTACCACGGGGCTCATCTTGGTTGTTAAGCAATACCACTGCATTGTCTCCGAAACGGATGTATGAACCATCACGTCTACGAACCTCTTTGCGAGTACGTACTACTACAGCCTTAGATACTGTTCCTTTTTTGGCGTTGCCAGACGGAATGGCCGACTTGATTGTTACTACAATCTTATCGCCTAACGAGGCATAACGCTTACCTGTTCCGCCTAAAACGCGGATACAGAGAACTTCTTTGGCGCCGCTGTTATCAGCAACAGCTAATCTGCTTTCTTGTTGTACCATTACTTAGCCCTTTCAACAATTTCTACCAATCTCCAACGCTTGTTCTTACTCAGGGGACGGGTTTCCATAATCCGGACAACGTCCCCAATGTTACAATCGTTGTTTTCGTCGTGAGCAGTGAATTTCTTCGTGCTCTTCACGAATTTACCATAGATCGGGTGCTTCACTTTACGTTCCACAGCTACAGTGATAGTCTTCTGCATTTTATTGCTAACCACACTGCCGACTCTTTCTTTTCTTGCGTTTCTTACTTCCATCACTGCAATTATTGATTATTTGCAACAGTTGCTTCACTGCTACGCTGGCCGAGCTCAGTCAATAGCCGTGCAATCCCCTTCCGGGTTTCACGAAGCCTTGTCGGATTATCTACTGCCGACACAGCGTGGCTGAACTTCAACTTGGTTAGCTGAAGCTTTTCCTCCTTGACCCGATCAGCAATCTCTGCTGTGGAAAGTTGTTTTATTTCGGAGTACTTCATATTTCTTATTGTTCTACGTAATCTCTTCTAACTACAAACGAGGTGCTCACCGGCAATTTTTGAGCGGCAAGGCGCATGGCCTCTTTTGCGACCGGCAAAGGTACACCTTCTGCTTCAAATATCAAAGTGCCAGGCTTAACTACTGCAACCCAATATTCCGGAGCACCCTTACCTTTACCCATACGAACCTCTGCAGGCTTCTTGGTTACAGGTTTATCCGGGAAAATCCGTATCCACACCTGGCCTTCACGTTTCATAAAACGGGTTACCGCAATACGAGCCGCTTCAATCTGGCGGGATGTAATCCACTTGGCCTCGAGTGTTTTGAGACCAAAGCTGCCGAAAGCGAGCTCACTGCCGCGGGTTGCCATGCCTTTGACACGGCCCTTATGCATCTTTCTAAATTTCGTTCTTTTTGGCTGTAACATCTTCTGTTCTCTTTAGCTAATTATGACTTCCTTGGTCTGGCTTCGTTACGGGGACCACCGCCGCCGCTACCGCCGCTACCGCCACCGCCACTACGGCGCTCACCACGACCGCCACCTTTGCGATCACGATCACGATCACGACCACCGGCCGGACGATCATTGCTTCCTGGCCCGCCTGTACGTCCTTGTGCTGCTGCACCAACGTTCGGCGACAAGTCGCGCTTACCGAAAACTTCTCCTTTACAGATCCAAACTTTTACACCGATCTTACCGTAAACGGTTTGAGCTTCTTTGAGCGCATAGTCAATGTCTGCACGAATGGTGTGCAAAGGAATACGTCCCTCTTTGTACTGCTCAGAGCGGGCAATTTCAGCACCACCTAAACGACCAGATACCAATACTTTGATACCTTCAGCACCCATACGCATGGTAGAGGCAATGGAGGTTTTCATGGCACGACGGAAAGAAACACGTGCTTCGAGCTGACGGGCAATGCCTTCGGCTACTAACGCAGCATCCAATTCCGGACGTTTGATCTCAAAAATATTGATCTGTACGTCTGTGTTGGTGAGCTTTTTGATTTCTTCTTTGATACGGTCCACCTCTGAACCACCTTTACCAATCACGATACCGGGACGGCTAGTGTGCACAGTGATGATGATCCGCTTGAGCGTGCGCTCAATCACTACTTTTGAAATACCACCGTTGTTTATACGAGCGGCCAAGTATTTGCGGATTTTGTCGTCTTCTACGAGCTTGTCTGCGTAGTTGTTACCACCGTACCAGTTGGAATCCCAACCTTTGATGTAACCTAAGCGAAAGCTAATTGGATTAATTTTCTGTCCCATGCTGATTATTCGGTTACGGTTGGTAAACTGTCAACTACGATAGTCACGTGATTTGACCGCTTTCTAATGCGGTGTCCACGACCCTGCGGAGCAGGACGCAAACGCTTCAACATGCGACCGCCATCAACCTGTATACTTTTCACATAGAGATTGGCTTCTTCGAGGCTTAACTCTTCGTTTTTCTTTTCCCAGTTAGAAACTGCTGAAAGCAATAGTTTTTCTAAACGGATTGAAGCTTCTTGCTTCGAGAACTTCAGGATATTTGCTGCGAGATCTACTTTCTGACCGCGGATCAAATCCACTACCAAACGCATTTTGCGTGGAGAAGTAGGGCAATTACGTAATACGGCTACTGCTTCCATTACTTTCTTCCTTTATCTTTTTTAGCTGCGTGACCACGGAAGTTACGGGTTGGAGCAAACTCTCCCAGTTTGTGACCTACCATGTTTTCCGTTACATACACAGGGATAAACTTATTACCATTATGCACAGCAAAAGTATTTCCTACGAAGTCCGGAGTAATCATCGATCTTCTTGACCAAGTTTTGATTACTGATTTCTTTACACCATCATTCATCGTAAGCACCTTTTTTTCAAGGGTATACTCTACGAATGGGCCTTTTTTTAGTGAACGCGCCATTGCTTATGCTTTTCTACGTTTAACAATCAACCTATCTGACAGCTTCTTAGGACCACGAGTTTTGAAACCCTTGGCCAATAAGCCTTTGCGTGAACGTGGGTGTCCACCTGAAGCGCGACCTTCACCACCACCCATAGGGTGATCGACAGGGTTCATCGCAACACCACGAACACGTGGACGGCGTCCCAACCAACGGCTGCGACCGGCCTTACCACTGATTTCCAAAAAGTGATCTTCGTTCGAAAGCTCACCCATGGTCGCCAAACACGTCTGGAGAATCATGCGGGTTTCACCTGAAGGCAATTTGACAATAGCATATTTGCCATCACGTGCTGCCAAAGTGGCCTTCGCACCGGCGGTACGAACTATTTGTCCGCCCTTTCCAGGCTGCAATTCCACGTTGTGGATAGCTGAACCCAAAGGAATAGCACTCAAAAAGAGGGCATTGCCAGTATCTGGGGTAGCTTTTTCACCACTCATAAGCGTTGCATCTACCTTGATGCCTTTTGGAGCCAAAATATATCGCTTCTCGCCATCTGCATACACCAATAAAGCGATGAATGCTGAGCGGTTTGGATCGTACTCGACCGACTTTACAGTCGCTGGAATATCAAACTTATTACGCTTGAAATCAATGATGCGGTACATCTTCTTATGACCACCACCCATATAGCGCATGGTCATTTTACCTCTGCTGTTACGACCACCTGATCTTTTGATCGGGGCGAGCAGGCTTTTCTCTGGCGTGTCTGTGGTGATAGCCTCAAACGTATTTGCTACTTTGAAGCGCAAGCCTGGAGTTAGCGGTTTAAATCTTTTTACTGCCATTTTCCTTAAATGTTACTGTAGAAATCGATTGCTTCACCGTCCTTGAGGGTAACGATAGCTTTTTTGAAGCTGTCAGTTCTACCTGTTACAATACCGCCTTTTGTATTGCGGCTCTTAGTTTTACCAGCATACACCATGGTGTTGATAGCTTGAATGCTCACACCATACATTTCTTCAATGGCCTTGCGGATTTGAAGTTTGTTGGCACGCTTATCTACACGGAAAGCATATTGATTACGCTTTTCGCCTAACATGGTCATCTTCTCTGTGATGATCGGCTTCTTTAAAATCTCCATGTGGCTTACTTGTTTAAAGTTTCCTCGATCTTAACGATCGCGCTGTTTAACAACAACACCTTAGAGGCGTTCATCACATCGTACGTGTTCAGGTCACCGGCAACCACAACTTTCGTCTTTTGCAGGTTACGACCTGCTAATACCAAATTGTCGTTCTTTTCACCAGTCACGAGCAATACACGTTGGCCTGTTACATTAAAGCTCTTCAGCATAGCTGCAAATGCTTTCGTTTTGGGCGCATCGAATGTAAAGTCTTCGAGAACTGTGATGTTATTGCCTTGAGCTTTGTAAGCCAATGCTGACTTACGTGCCAATACCTTCACTTTTTTGTTCAGTTTAAAGCTGTAGTCGCGGGGCTGAGGACCGAATACACGGGCACCACCTTTGAGGAGTGGGCTGTTGATATCACCCTTACGAGCGCCACCGGTTCCTTTTTGCTTGTGAAGCTTACGAGTAGAACCCGCAACTTCCCAACGCTCTTTTGATTTGTGAGTACCTTGACGCTGGTTGGCCAAGTACTGCTTTACGTCTAGGTAGATCGCATGATCGTTAGGCTCGATACCGAAAACTCCTTCGGGAAGCGTAACTTTTGATTTGGTCTCCTGACCTTCGATATTAAATACAGGTAGTTGCATCTTATTTCTCCACGATTACGAATGAACCCTTGGCTCCGGGAACGGAACCTTTAACTACCAGCAGGTTTTGCTCAGGAAACACTTTCAGGATCTCAAGGTTTAACGCTTTAACGCGTACATTACCTGTGTGACCGCCCATGCGCATGCCTTTGAAAACTCTTGAAGGCCATGACGATGCACCGAGTGAACCCGGAGCTCGTAAGCGGTTATGCTGACCGTGGGTTTGTCCACCCACACCGCTGAATCCGTGACGCTTTACAACGCCCTGGAAACCTTTACCCTTGCTCACGCCAACGACGTCAACAAATTCGCCCTCTGAAAAAATCTCTACCGTTACGGTATCTCCCAATCCCAACTCCTGTTCGAAGGTGAGCTCTGTAAGCTTGCGCTTAGGAGTCGTTCCAGCTTTCTTGAAGTGTCCTAGCATTGCCTTGGTTGTGGATTTCTCCTTCTTGTCACCATAAGCAAGCTGGTAGGCGTCATAACCGTCTGTTTCAACGGTCTTCACTTGCGTAATTACGCAAGGACCAGCTTCCAAAACTGTGCATGGTACATTTTTACCATCGGCACTGAAAATGCTGGTCATTCCAACTTTTTTACCAATTATTCCTGACATGATTGTCGGTTATCAAACTTTAATTTCTACATCTACACCACTCGGGAGCTCCAATTTCATCAGGGCATCTACCGTCTTCGAAGAAGAACTGTAGATATCCAGAATGCGCTTGTAAGAGCACAATTGGAATTGCTCGCGGGCTTTTTTGTTAACGTGAGGCGACTTCAATACTGTGAAGATGCGCTTCTCGGTCGGCAATGGAATAGGACCACTAACCACTGCACCGGTAGTTTTTACTGTCTTCACGATTTTCTCAGCTGACTTATCAACGAGGTTGTGGTCGTAAGACTTCAATTTTATGCGAATACGATGACTCATTTTCGTTACTTATTAATCTTTTACAGCTTTCATGGCCTTGTACTTTGTAAGTACGTCTTCCGCGATATTCTTAGGTGTTTCAGCGAAGTGCGAGAACTCCATGGTGGAAGTTGCACGACCTGAAGTGAGGGTACGCAGGATAGTTACGTAACCGAACATCTCTGCCAAAGGCACCAATGCTTTAATTACTTGGGCTCCATTGCGGGAGTCCATACCCTGCATCTGACCACGACGCTTGTTCAAGTCACCAATTACATCACCCATATAATCTTCAGGGGTGATTACTTCTACCTTCATGATTGGCTCAAGGAGGATAGGATTGGCTTTGCGACAAGCTTCACGGAAAGCTGTACGAGCTGCAATTTCGAAGGAAAGAGAGTCGGAGTCAACTGCGTGGAACGAGCCGTCAAACAAACGTACTTTGAGGTTATCGATGGCGAAACCGGCCAACACACCATTCGACATGGCTGATGCAAAACCTTTTTCTACCGATGGGATAAATTCACGGGGGATAGATCCACCAACTACTTCGTTGATAAACTCTAGTCCTGGCTTGTCTGGATCTCCTGGCATTATTTCAACCTGGATATCTGCGAATTTACCACGACCACCTGTTTGTTTCTTGTACGTTTCACGATGCACAACACGTGTGGTGATGGCTTCTTTGTAAGTAACCTGTGGCGCACCTTGGTTACATTCTACTTTGAATTCACGACGCAAACGGTCAACGATGATTTCGAGGTGCAACTCACCCATACCTTGGATGATGGTTTGACCAGAATCTTCGTCGGTGTGTACACGGAATGTAGGATCTTCTTCAGAAAGCTTTGCCAAGGCATTGCCCAATTTGTCAGCATCCGCTTGTGTTTTAGGCTCAATGGCCAAACCGATTACCGGCTCAGGGAAGTTCATCGCCTCGAGGATGATGAGGTGCTTCTCGTCGCATAAAGTATCACCAGTTTTGATGTCTTTGAAACCTACCGCCGCACAAATGTCACCAGCTTCTACGAAGTCGATAGACTTACGGTCGTTGGCGTGCATTTGGAACAATCGTGAAATACGTTCTTTGTCGATTGTGATTCCTTTATCAGGATCGCTTCTCACCTTGGAGATGTATGAACCGGCGTCAAGACGACCAGAATATACGCGGAAGAATACCAGACGACCTACGAATGGATCGGTAGCTACTTTGAAGGCGAGTGCACAAAAAGGCTCATCAATGGAAGGCTTCCGTGAAGTAGGCTCATCGGTCTTAGGGTTGATACCTATTACCGCTTCGGTATCCATTGGTGAAGGCAAGAATGCACACACGGCATCCAATACTGCTTGTACACCTTTATTTTTGAAAGAAGAACCACACATCATGGGCACAAACTTACCGTCGATAACGGCTTGGCGAATGGCCACACGCATTTCTTCTTCTGTGATGCTATCTGGATCGTCAAAAAACTTCTCCATCAATACATCATTATATTCAGCCGTGATTTCAATCAACTGCTGGCGGTACTCTTTTACCTGTTCCAACAAATCTTCAGGGATCTCAATTTCGGTATACGTCATACCTTTTGACTCTTCATCCCAAATGATGGCTTTGTTAGCAATCAAATCGACTACACCTTTGAAAGTTTCTTCGTTGCCGATAGGCACTTGCAAAGGAATGGCAATTGAACCCAACATGTCTTTTACCTGCTTGCACACGCCGAAAAAGTCGGCACCCTGACGGTCCATTTTGTTCACGAAACCAATGCGGGGAACATTATAATTATCTGCCAAACGCCAGTTGGTCTCAGACTGAGGCTCCACACCGTCAACGGCAGAAAACAAAAACACCAGGCCGTCGAGTATGCGGAGTGAGCGATTCACTTCCACGGTAAAGTCAACGTGACCAGGGGTGTCGATAATATTTACTGCGTAATCCTCCTCGTGCCATTTCCATGTGGTTTTGGTAGCAGCAGAAGTGATGGTGATACCACGCTCCTGTTCTTGCGCCATCCAATCCATGGTAGCAGCGCCGTCATGTACCTCACCAATTTTGTGGGTCATGCCGGTGTAAAAAAGTATACGCTCTGTAGTAGTTGTTTTACCAGCATCGATGTGAGCAGCGATACCAATATTACGCGTGAGCTTTAAATTTGTTAGTGCCATGTCTTAGAATCTAAAATGCGAGAATGCTTTGTTAGCTTCCGCCATTTTGTAAGTATCTTCTTTCTTTTTTACAGCAGCACCTTCACCTTTAGCAGCCGCAATCACCTCACCAGCGAGCCGGTCAACCATGGTCTTTTCGTTCCGCTTGCGAGCGTAACCAATCAACCAACGCATGCCCAAGGCTTGCTTACGGAAAGGGTTTACTTCTATAGGCACCTGAAAAGTAGCACCACCTACGCGGCGGCTTTTTACTTCCACATTTGGCATCACGTTGTTCAACGCACGACGCCAAACTTCAACACCTGGTTCTGTGGTACGTTTTTCTATGACGGCCATGGCCTCATAAAAAATTTCTGAAGCAGTACTCTTCTTACCGTCGAGCATCATGTTGTTGATGAACTTGGTCACCACAACGTCCTGAAACTTTGGATCCTGCTCTATGATCCGTTTTTTCGCACGAGTCTTTCTCATCGCTTAAATATTACTTCTTTTTAGCGCCTTTTGTCGGTGGTGCAACCTGTTTGGCTTTCGCACCGTACTTTGAACGTCCTTGTTTACGACCAGTAACACCAGCGGTGTCAAGGGCGCCACGAATGATGTGGTAACGTACACCTGGAAGATCTTTAACACGACCACCACGGATCAACACAATTGAGTGCTCTTGGAGGTTGTGACCTTCACCAGGAATGTACGCATTCACTTCTTTCTGGTTGGTCAATCTAACACGCGCCACTTTGCGCATGGCGGAGTTTGGTTTTTTGGGTGTAGTTGTATACACCCTGGTGCAAACACCGCGACGTTGCGGGCAAGCATCCAGTGCCGGTGATTTGCTCTTATCAGCCTTATGCTCACGGCCTTTTCTTACGAGTTGCTGTATGGTTGGCATGCTATAATTTAATACGCTATTCTAATAAACACACTACTCCCTATCTTCAAGGGACTGCAAAGGTATTTAATTCCTGAATAATTGCAAAATGACTTGTCCAAATTTTTGGAATCGAGCGGTTTATATGTGGATAAACCACCCTCTATAAAGTGCAAAAAAGGCGCTATTGAGCTCTATTCGCGCATTTCATACCCTTCTACTATTTTTAAGAATAGTTTGATAAAGTGGAATTGCCCTTAAAAAATGGTGGAAAACTCCTAATTTGGTGGTCTTAATTCAAAAGCATGCGTTACGAAGCCATCGATCCCCAGCTCTTTATCCATAACCGCGCCCGATTTGCAGCAGCTATGCAAGCCAACAGCATCGCCTTTTTTGTGTCAAACGACCAATTTCCGCGCAATGCCGACGCCAACTTCTATTTCCGTCAAAACAGTGAGCTTTTTTGGCTTACGGGCATTGACCAGGAAGACACTTTTTTAATGCTGTACCCCGATTGTCCGAACCCCCGCTTTCGGGAAGTCCTATTTATAGTAGAAACCAACGATCACATTGCCGTTTGGGAAGGCCACAAATATTCACAGACCGAAGCTGCGGACATGTCGGGCGTAACCACTGTACTTTGGAACAAAGAATTCCAATCTACGCTCAACACCTATATGAAGTATGCTGACGTGTGTTACCTCAACACCAACGAAAACGACCGCGCCAGCAACCCCCTTGCCACCGCCGAGCTCCGTTTTGCACGCGAGACGCAACAACAGTTTCCCCTCCATACCTATAAGCGTGCCGCTAAAATCATGGAGCAGCACCGTTCGCGCAAACATCCGATAGAAATTGAGCTACTCAAGCGCGCCATCAACATTACTGCTGGGGGTTTACATGAAGTACTCCGCATGGTAAAACCCGGCACTTGGGAGTTCGAAATTGAAGGCACCATCCTCAAGCATTTTTTAAGCAACCGCGCTAAGGGCTTCTCCTTTGAACCCATTATTGCCAGCGGGGCAAGTGCCTGTGTGTTGCATTACGTTAAAAACGACAAGCAGTGTAAGGATGGCGATTTGATGCTGCTCGACTTTGGGGCAGATTATGCCAATTATGCGGGTGATATGACCCGCTGTTTCCCTGTAAATGGCCGTTTCAGCAAGCGCCAAAAAGAAATCTACGATGCCGTGCTGCGGGTAAACTATGCGGCTACCAAACTATTGGTGCCTGGCCGTACGCTTGATGAATACAACCGCGAGGCCGCCTTGATTATGCAGGATGAGCTGCTGGCGCTAGGGCTCCTTACGCGCCAAGACATTACCAACGAAAACCCCAACTGGCCAGCATACAAAAAATACTTCCCACATGGCACGGGCCACTTTTTAGGCATCGATGTGCATGACATTGGCGCGCGTTATGGTAAACTCGAAGAAGGCATGGTGATTACTTGCGAACCTGGCATTTACATAGCCGCTGAAGGCTTGGGGATTCGCATCGAAAACGACATACTGATTACCAAAAATGGCCCCGTAAACCTCATGGCAGGTATTCCAATAGAAACCGAAGAGCTAGAAGAGGTGATGCAAGCGAGTTGGTAATTTTGTATCACGCCTTTTGCGTATTGCATTTTGCGTATTAAAAAAGCAATCCACCCCTTTGTTAAATAAGTGGGCTAATTATAAAGGATCCTAATCTATTTTTACGCAAGGGCTACCTCGGTTCACAGTACTTTTGCAACCGCGAGCACGAAACGAACCGCTTGATTAGCCCTGCCAAAATCGTTTAAAAACCCCCTTGATTTCGGCCCGGCGGCTGGGGAAAATGGGTTTGTTGCGGCATGTTGCAGCGGAACTCAAAAGGCAAAAAATAGTCCGTTTTTACATCGATACCTACAGCTGCACTGATCTCAAACAGTTTACCAACCTCCTCATTAACAACATACTGCAAGCCTTTACTCCGAAAAGTAACCTCGCCGAGCGCATACTTGGATTTATAAAATCTTTACGACCCTGCTTAGCTATGATGCCCTCATTGGCGCATCCCAAGTAAGCATCGATTTCAACAGCCAGCAGGAATACGAGCAATCGCTGCGCCAGCTATCCGGACACTCAGAACAAAGCGAACAGCCCATCGGGATTGTCATCGATGAATTCCAGCAAATCGCATCCTTCCCAGAGAAAAAAGTGGAAACATTATTGCGCAACCTCCTGTAAGGCTCAAATGAAAGTCGGACTGGCACATGCTTAACGCTCTGTTCAGCTCCCGCGACAGGCCTTTTTACGGGAGTACGCAGTTATTGAATTTAGGCCCTATACCAGAGGATGCCGGTAATGCCTTCCTCCAAAACGTTTTTCGATAGCAGGACAAACGATTTGTTCCGAAGGTCTGCAAGAGCTACTTCGGTTCATTAGGCGACACACCTATTACATGCAGGCCTTGTGCAACCGATTGTATGCTAACAGCATCGGCAAAATCGACTTCAACTTTGTGCAGTGAGAAGCCTGTGCGCTGGTGCAGGAGCAAGAGGCCCTCTATCACCAATACCAGTAATTGCTTTCGGATGCACTGTGGCAATTGTTAATCGCCATCACCACGGAGGAAAAAGTGTACCAGTCCACGGCGAGCAAATTTATAACCGCCTACAAGCTCGGCAGCAGTTCAACGGTTCAACGGAGTTTGCAGGCGCTTGAAGCGAAAGAAATGATTCAAAGGGTGGAAGGTGAAAATAGTGGTTATTACCAAGTGCACGCCTGCTTTTTGAGCCGCTGGCTTGCCTAGAAGTATCCAACCTAAAGGGTATGAAGCTGGCGTGAAACCCACTGTTGCAATATCCGCTCGATTAAATACTCAAGAAAATCGTATTTTTGATGCATGTCCTCCCCTGCCACTACCGCTTGGGACCTCGGTAGCTTTGTGCTGCACGAGCCCATAACTGTACTCACCGATTTATTGGTGACGGTGGTTTGTTGGTATGCCTTTTTTAAACTCAAAAGTCAACCCGCTGGTCGGCTGCGAATGCTATTTCGCGCCTATTTTTTCACTATGGGCCTGGCTACTGCCTATGGTGGCATCATCGGTCACGGCTTTATTGTGCAGCTCGGTTTTGTTTGGAAGATGCCAGGGTGGATCATTTCTATGTTTTCGGTGGCGCTTTTAGAGCGGGCCGCTATTTTTCACGCCCAGCCGTTACTATCGCCCCAAACGGGCCGTTGGTTTGCCCGCCTAAATTTGGTTGAGCTCTTTAGTCTTTTGCTGCTTGTGGTCTACTCCCGAAACTTCTTTTTTGTAGAAGCTCATGCGGCCTATGGCATGCTGGTGGTGGTATTATCGCTGGAGTACTATATCTACCACAAAACCCGCTCACTTGGAAGCCGTAAGTTATTGTGGGCGGTGGCCATTGCGGCGCTGGCAGCAACGACCCACTTATTGGAACTGAGTATACACCGCTGGTTTAATCACCTCGACTTAAGCCATGTGTTGATGGCTTTGGGGGCTTGGTACTTTTACAAGGGTGCAGTTTTGGTTTTGGGGGAAGGTGATTTGAAAGAAAGGCCGCAGTAGTTTAAAAAGGGTTCCTTCACGGTTGTTTACTGCAGACCTTGTTCCATGTTTTAAGCAGCCAACAATATTTTTCTCGAAAAAAAGCAAAAAAAAGAGGCCTAAGCCTCTTTTTTTTATGACGACACTAGCGGATTAGCGCTTCGTGATGGCTACGTAGTTACGTTCGGGATGACCGATGTACACCTGTCGTGGGCGACCGATGGGCTCATTGCCTTCGCGCATTTCTTTCCACTGGGCGATCCAGCCTGGTAGCCGACCAAGGGCAAACATCACGGTAAACATATCGGTTGGTATGCCGATGGCGCGGTAAATGATGCCTGAGTAGAAGTCTACGTTCGGGTACAATTTGCGCTCGATGAAATACGGATCGCTGAGGGCCGCTTCTTCGAGTTGCTTGGCAATATCTAAAATGGGGTCGTTGATACCGAGTTTGTTCAGTACTTGATCGCAAGCCCCTTTGATGATTTTAGCGCGCGGATCGAAGTTTTTGTACACCCGGTGACCGAAGCCCATGAGGCGGAACGGGTCGTTTTTGTCTTTTGCCTTGTTGATGTACTTCATGGCATCACCACCGTCGGCTTTGATTTGCTCGAGCATTTCGATTACCGCTTGATTGGCACCACCGTGGAGCGGACCCCACAAAGCGCCGATGCCTGCCGAAACAGCCGCATAAATATTGGCATGAGACGACCCTACAATGCGGACGGTAGACGTAGAGCAGTTTTGCTCATGGTCGGCATGCAGGATGAGTAGTGTATTCAGTGCATTGACCACCACTGGATCTGGCACGTATTCTTCGGTACGGTGACCGAACATCATTTGCAAGAAGTTGCCCACATAATCCAATTTGTTGTTTGGATACATGTATGGGTGACCCATCGACTTTTTGTACGTCCATGCTGCAATTGTACCCATTTTAGCGATGAGGCGATGGATGGTGCGGTCTACATCTTCAGAAGAACGGTTAGGATTGAGGGAATTGGGGTAGAAGCTCGACAAGGAAGCGATGGTACTCATGAGTACACCCATGGGGTGCGTGCCACCTGGGTAAGCATCTAGGAATTTTTTAATGTTTTCGTGTACGAGGGTACGACGACTTACGGAGTAGTTGAAGCCTTCGAGTTGTGAAACGGTTGGTAATTCGCCATAAATCAACAAATAGCTTACTTCCATGAAAGTGGAATTTTCGGCCAATTGTTCGATGGGATAACCGCGGTAGCTCAAAATACCTTCGTCACCATCAATAAAAGTGATGGCGCTTTTAGTAGCTCCTGTATTTTTATAACCAATATCGAGGGTAATGAGGCCAGACTCCTCGCGTAACTTAGAGATATCGATGGCCGCTTCATTCTCGGTACCAACAATTACTGGAAGTTTAAAAGATTTGTCGCCGTAGTGTATTTCAGCAAATTGAGACATATATATGTTGTAACTTTAGTGTTTTAAACCCTTTTGCGGCTTATTCGCGATTGCATTGTAAAAATCCACAAAAAGGAGGATTTCTCACAGCTATATCGGCTTTTTTTTAATTCGTTCTTTTACGAAAAATTCCAAGTGCAAAAAGTTTCCATTAAATAAAGCAATATGTCTGCACGCCAACTCCTTACCTCCGAAGCCATAGAAACGTTGCAACTGCAACTGTCAGACTGGAAGATCACTGCCACAAGCATGGAGAAAAACTTCAAATTCAAAGATTTTAGCCAGGCATGGGCCTTTATGAACAGGGTTGCTTTACTTGCCGAAAAGCTCGACCATCACCCTAATTGGAGCAATGTATATAACCAAGTGAAGGTGGAGCTAAGCACCCATGACCGGGGTGGAATTACCGCTTTAGATGCGCAAATGGCAACCGCCATCGAAGCATTTCAAAGCTAACTGCGTTTACAGCGCCTTTACTACCTCCACCAACTTGGCTAGGGCTGCTTTGGCATCGCCAAACAACATGCGCGTTTTAGGATTGTAGAAAAGCTCGACCATCACCCTAATTGGAGCAATGTATATAACCAAGTGAAGGTGGAGCTAAGCACCCATGACCGGGGTGGAATTACCGCTTTAGATGCGCAAATGGCAACCGCCATCGACGCATTTAAAAGCTAACTGCGTTTACAGCGCCTTTACTGCCTCCACCAACTTGGCCAGGGCTGCTTTGGCATCGCCAAACAACATGCGCGTTTTAGGATTGTAGAAAAGCTCGTTTTCAATTCCTGCATAGCCAGCACTCATTGAACGTTTGATTACAATGATGTTTTGGGCGCGGTCGGCTTGTAAAATCGGCATACCATAGATCGGACTCGCAGGATCAAGTTCTGCGGCCGGGTTCACAACGTCGTTGGCACCAATGACCACCACCACATCGGTTTGTGGGAAGTCGTCGTTGATTTTTTCCATCTCGATGAGTTTCTCGTATGAAACATCTGACTCGGCCAAAAGCACATTCATGTGACCTGGCATGCGGCCTGCTACTGGGTGGATGCCGTATTTGACCTCAACACCTTTAGATTCGAGTAATTTTTCGAGCTCATGTACCACATGTTGAGCTTGCGCTACTGCCAAACCGTACCCCGGAATAATTACTACTTTGCGGGCATACGCCAGCAATATGGAGGCATCACTTAGGCTGATTTCACGGTAGGTGGTATCTATTTCGCGGTCGGATGCCGCCCCTGAGCCACTGTTAAAAGCTCCCAACAAAACCGCCAAGAGCGAGCGATTCATGGCTTTACACATCAGCACAGTAAGTAAAAAACCCGCCGAGCCAACCAGCACGCCGCCCATCAACATCACCTTGTTATCGAACAACAAACCTGTAGTTGCGGCGGTTAAGCCAGTGAAAGAGTTGAGTAGGGAAATCACCACGGGCATGTCTGCGCCACCAATCGGCATCACAAAAAGCACCCCAAAGAGCAACGACAAGGCTAAAATGATGTAAATGACCATTTCATTTCCCTCTCCTATAAAGAAAAACAAAACGGATAAAGCAGCAATGATTACCAGTAAGCCGTTGTTAGTGAGTTTTTGCATGGGCCAGCGCACTGATTTGCCACTTACAAAGCCCTGCAATTTGCCCATGGCTACGATGGAACCTGTAAATGACACCCCTCCTATCACCAAACTTACAAGCAAGGCAGCAAAATAGAAATAAAACGTACTGGTTGGACTTACGAGCATCAACGCAACCGCGCCCATATCGGAACCATGGTAAATACTGTACACTTCGGCAATGGCGATTAAGGCTGCCGCTGCGCCACCCATGCCGTTAAAAAACGACACCATTTGCGGCATATCGGTCATTTTAATGCGGTTCGACATCAACCAGCCAACTACACTACCGACGGCAATGCCGGCCAAACTGAGGCCAATATTGTTAAGGCCGGGTGTAAAAAAGGTAGCTAAAACAGCCAGGGCCATGCCTGCGGCTGCCATCAAATTGCCTTTGCGGGCGCTATCGGGGTGCCCCATGTATTTAATGCCGAGCACAAACAGCACCACAGCAATCAAGTAACTTATATCAATGATTTGACTCAGCATCACTTCTTCTTTTTACGAAACATGTCTAACATGCGGTCAGTTACCGCAAAACCACCCACCACATTGAGGGTGGCCAATACAACGGCCAAAAACCCCAGTGTTAAGGCGACGTAATTGTGGGCGTCGGTTTTGCCCATCACTAAAATGGAGCCGATGATTACCACACCGGAGAGGGCGTTGGAACCCGACATGAGGGGCGTGTGCAGCACCTGCGGCACTTTGCTGATTACCTCAACGCCTACAAAAACCGCCAACACCAGCACATAAATCATCTGCAGGTTATCGGATATGAGTGCAAGTAAATTTTCCATTGTTATTTGTTTAGCGGTCCCCAAACCACAGCGCCACCGTGGGTAATGACGCTGCCTTTGATGATTTCGTCTTCAAAATTGAGTGTAAGTTGCCCTTCTTTGATACAAGGGCTGAGGTAATTGAGCATGTTTTTGGCGTACATCCGGCTCGCATCCTGCGGTTTTTCGGCAGGGAGATTGCCATTGCCAACGATGAGGACCTCGTGCGCAGTGCTGATTTCGTTGTTTATAGTGAGCTCGCAATTGCCCCCAGCAGCAGCAGCCATGTCGATGATAACGCTACCTGCACGCATGCGTTCTACCATGGAGGCGGTGATGAGCACTGGTGCTGGTCGGCCTGGAATCAACGCCGTTGAAATCACCACATCAGAGGCCACGATGCATTTTTCTAGTTCTTCGGCTTGTTTTTGTTTGTATTCGGCGCTTTGTTCAACGGCGTAACCACCGGCACCTTTATCTTCTACGGCCCCCGCTACTTCCACGAAGCGGCCACCTAAACTCTCTACTTGTTCTTTTACAGAGGGGCGGGTGTCGAACACTTGAACAACCGCACCTAATCGCTTGGCTGTGGCAATAGCTTGCAAACCAGCTACACCTGCGCCAATCACCAGCACTTTTGCCGGAGCGATGGTGCCTGCGGCCGTCATCATCATTGGAAACAAGCGCGGCAGTAAAGAAGCGGACCGTAACACGGCTTGGTAGCCGGCTAGGGAGGCTTGACTCGACAATACATCCATGCTTTGGGCGCGGGTGATCCGCGGGATGGCATCCATGCTGATGCAGCTCACCCCTTTTTCGGCTAAATTTTGCATCCGTTCGGCATTTACCAAAGGCTGGTACATGCCGAAAAGCAATTGTCCAGACTTCAGCTGCTCGAAAGCCGCTGTTGCGAGGGGCTGGATGCCTATGAGCACCTCGGCTGTTAACACGACTTCGCGCTCACTGACTTCCGCACCTGCTTCAATGTAATCGTTGTTGCGAAATGAGGCTGCCAATCCCGCGTTTGTCTCTACCAAAACTTTGGCGCCTTTATCAATCAAGGCTTTCACAACCTCAGGCGTAAGCGCCACCCTTGTTTCGAAGTCGGGTTCTTTGAGTAATCCTAGTAGCATGTGCATCAAATATGGGGGTAAATATACGAGTTCCTTTGAAGTGAAGCGGCCCAGGCACTCTTATCCCTCAAATCTACTTGCCAAATCTTTTAATATGTTTTTTTGAGGTAGCGGAACAACTCGCTTTCGGTGGTCAGGATAATACTCGTTTGACTATCGAGTGATTTTTCCAGCGTTTCCATAGACTTCAAAAAAGTGTACAAATCACGTGCTTGTGGTGACTTATTGTAAGCGGAGGCGTAGATGGAGGTAGCTTCGGCATCGGCTTTACCACGGATAATATCTGCATCGCGAACGGCGGTAGATTGAATTTCAGCGAGATCTCTTTCTTTGTCGCCCTCAATTTTGCGTGCTTCCCCTTCCCCTTCCGAGCGAAACTGATCGGCGATGCGGTTACGTTCTGAGATCATGCGGTCGTACACCCGGCGGCGTACTTCTTCTACGTAATTAATGCGCTTAAAACGAAAATCGAGGATGCGCACGCCGAGGTCAGAACAGCGTTCATTGGCCTTGGCAAGAATGGCGGCTTCAATTTTATCGCGACCTACCCCAATGCTATCGAGTTTTTCGAGCTCTTCCATAAAAGTTTCTGAAATTTCAGGTGTACGGTTGGTAGAGCGTACAATGTCTAGCAGCTCATTCGAAGCGATGGCATTGCGGGTTTCACCATCTAGGATGTCATCGAGGCGTGACTGCGCCGAGCGTTCATCGCGCAAACGAATAAAAAACTGCAGCGGATCTGTAATTTGCCAGCGGGCGTAAGTGTCTACGAAGATGAATTTTTTGTCTTTGGTTGGCACCTGGTTCGGATCGCCATCCCAAGCTAAAAAGCGCTTGTCGAAATATTGCACTTTTTGCACAAAGGGCAACTTAAAATGAATGCCTGGCTCGGTGCGTGGTTCTCCTACTGGCTTTCCGAACTGAGTAACAATGGCTTGTTGTGTTTCACTAAGCACAAAAATACTTCCGAAGCCCACTATCAGCGCTATGGCAATCGGAATTAGCAAATATAAATAGGTACGTTTCATTTGGTGGTCTTTTTAATTTGCTCTAAGTTCAACAGGGGCAAAACGTTGTTACCCTTTTCATCTATAATTACTTTGTTGCCGAGTTTAGGCAAGATGCGTTCCATGGTTTCGAGGTAGATCCGTTTTTTGGTTACTTCTGGCGCTTTCATATATTCGGTATACAGTGAATTAAAACGAGCGGCTTCACCTCGGGCGCCATTTACTCGGACAAGGGAGTAGGCTTCGGCGAGCTGCACGGTTTCTTTGGCTTCACCTTTGGCGCGTGGTACCACCCGGTTGTATTCTGATTCGGCCTTGTTGATAAGCGTTTCACGTTCTTGTTGGGCTTGGTTTACGGCATTAAAAGAGGCTCGGACTGGTTCTGGCGGGTTCACATCTTGCAGCACCACTTGATCGATGCGGATACCATTTTCATATTCATCGCACAACTTTTGGAGCAATACCTCTACACTGGAGGCTACTTCTTGGCGGCCAACGGTGAGCACTTCGTTTACGGTGCGGTTACCTACGGTTTTGCGCATGGCAGATTCCGACATATCGCGGAGCGACTGCTCTGCGTCCCTTACTTTGAAGAGGTATTTGTAAGAATCCACGATGCGGTATTGCACCACCCATTCTACATCCGCCATGTTCAAGTCGCCGCTGAGCATGCTCGACTCGTCGCCATAGCTGCCCGTGCCGTATTCGGTACGGGTGCCTGCATTTGCCGTTCTAAAGCCAAATTCGTGTTTTAACTGTCGCTGCACCGGGATTTTATACATTTGTTCGATGCCGAAAGGCAGGATAAAATTCAGACCAGGCTGCAAGGTGCGGTTGTATTTACCGAGGTTAATGACCACGCCTTCTTCTTCAGGCCCTATCGTGCGGATAGACGTGGCTAGTCCAACGACAATAAGCAAGCCATACACAATGCGCAAGGCATATTTACGGATGATGTGTTCGTAATAATTCCAGTTAAATTGATCGGCCATAGTGGTTTTTTTTGAGAATCGACAAGATACCCAAAAAGGAGGCAGCATCGAAGAAAATTAACGCTTATTAAGGAAGATGAATGCGTTCCATGGCGTGCACTTGCCAGACTTTTTCAACTTTTTTCAGTCCCAAATGCACCTCTACCCGAGCCAAGCGCGCTTGAAACTCCACCCTTGCCGAATCGCCTGTTTGCGAGGCATGCGTAAAAATAAGGTAATGAAAATGCTGGTTTTCCATTAACACGGCCTCGGTGAGCTGCGTTATTGGCCTTGAGAACTGAAACAGCCTGTACTGTGCTGGCACCATGCCATTTTTTAAGATGCACAGACCTTGATCGGCGGCAGCGGCCGGATTTAGGTAAACAGCTAAAGGAGGGTGTTGAAGCACGGCTTGAAAAACAGCTTGTTCAACAATAGGGATGGGCTTTTGTGCCGTTAACAGCAGCAAAAACGTGACAAGACAAGTAAATCTACCTAAATAGAACATGGCAGGAAGATAGCTATTTTCTTGCATTTGGCAAAGCAGGACAGGCCTTACTGCTTGCGCCAGCGCCCCTCCCGAAAATTAAAAAGCGTTTATTTCGAGCAGGATTTTATTTTTACCCTTTGAACCCTCCCAACCACACCCACTACATGCGCAAATCACTCCTTTTTATTGTTTCTGTTTTTTTCTTTTGGGGCTTTGTGGCAGCTAGCAACGATATCCTCATCCCCGTTTTTAAAGAAAAACTACAGCTGTTACAGTGGCAAAGTCAGATGATTGCTTTTGCCTTTTACGTGGCATACACCGTGGGTTCCTTGGGTTATTTAGCTATTACCAAGTTTCGTGGCCGCGATTTGGTATCAAGTTGGGGATACGGCAAATCGCTGGCCATCGGACTATTTATTTCTGCTGCCGGCACCTTGCTGTTTATTCCTGCAGCCAACAATGCTTCTTTTACCTTGCTTTTAATGGGCTTGATTGTGGTCGGCATCGGTTTTAGCTTGCAGCAAACCGCAGCCAATCCACTCACTATTTCACTGGGGAGTCCTGAAACGGGCTCACAACGATTGAGCATGGCCGGCGGCATTAATAATTTGGGCACCACTTTAGGCCCTTTGCTACTCAGCTTCGCTATTTTCGGACAAGGTGGAACGGGTGCCGCTCCTACCCTCGACATTACCGCTGTAAAAATCCCGTACCTTATTTTGGGTGTTTTTTTTGTGTTATTTGGGATTCTTTTTTGGCGCATGGAATTGGGCAAGCCAGAGGAAGCTGTGTTGGAGGAAAACCTAGACGCTGCACCCACCGAGAGTATATTCAAGTCGCCACAGGTATGGATGGGCATGATTGCCATCTTTTTATATGTAGGCGTGGAAGTAGCTACTGCCAGCAATCTACCAGAGTATCTCAAAATATACCATGCCATTGAGCTCAACCAAATAGCCCCTTACATTTCGCTATTTTGGGCTAGTTTAATGATTGGCCGTTGGACCGCTGCCTCGGGTGCTTTGGGGTTGCAGGGCAGGAAACGTTCCCTGTTGCGCTGGGCCTTGCCCTTGGTGGCCTTTGGGCTTTTTCTGTTGATCAACCGCTTGGGAGGCTATGAAGTGGCCCTATTTTTACCTTTCCTAGCGGCCATTTTTTTATTGATACTGGCCGATTTGCTCGTGAAAGGCAATCCTGTGAAACAGCTGT
>Ga0209702_10002282_pt1 | contig 34063 bp, 17 predicted proteins | sample FRY01_FD_187210 | JGI IMG/M metagenome (GOLD analysis project Ga0209702, IMG submission 187210) | Freshwater microbial communities from Lake Fryxell liftoff mats and glacier meltwater in Antarctica - FRY-01 (SPAdes) (version 2) | ecosystem: Environmental > Aquatic > Freshwater > Ice > Glacier...
ATAAGAATAAGCACCTCCAATAAATGGTTCATTCTTCCAATTTTTTACAAGAATTTGACCACTATATTTTGCGGCAATCCCTCCTGATGGGTAAATTGATGTAAGTTCAGCTATCAACAAACTACTCAACACACTATCGCTCAGCAATGCTAGCTCATCCGCTTTGGTTCCCATAACAAATGCAGTGAGTAAAAACTCATTACTGCCTTTTCCATAGTGAGTTACCCAATACTCAGGAATCGTTCCTCCTCCAATGATTGAAGAAGTTTCACCAGCCCAAAATTGACCAGTAAACTTTAAGAAAATTTTAAGTCCTTGGCCCATCCCAATTTTGTCGATAGCCACAATTTTAGAACTTGGTAAAGTTGGACTAAACACAATACTGCCTTGCTTGAGCATACTTAATGGAACTGTAACAATGACCTTATCTGCGGTAAAAACCTCACCATTAGTTGTCGTAACCTCTATCGCAGAGTTCTCATAATTTATAGAGGCTACAATTTTAGAAAGTTTCGCTTTAGCTATTGCATTGCCAAAGGCAGATTCAAACAATTGCCAATACGTTCCTGTTCTGAACTTGAAACTCTCTGAACCACTTGAGTATAAAGATTCAGCTTCGCGCAAGGCGAGCATTCCAATAAGATCGTTGTTTGCACCGTATTCATTCCCAACGAGTGCATTTGCAATAGTATAAAATCGATTATCTAAAGGAAAGGCTGTTAAATATTCCGTTACTGTTTGGTCAATCCCGGGATAAGTGCCTAAAGAATCAAGTATTTGAAACATAGTTTCACCTTCGCCAAGAAGATCGGCTGCTTCGCGAAGATACTTTTCAGTTCTAAGTTGATTGTTTAGCCAATAAAAATCGGCCCCATCATCTTTGAACAACCTAGCAGATGCAAAATGTTTGGCCAAATCGTATAAAACTGAACGATTTCCATGGACTTCTTCGGCACCCGTTTCAATGGCGATATCAGAGAAAGTTGTATTGGCTTGAATTCTTCCTCCGGTTTTAGCACTTGCTTCAAGCAATTCAACCTCGATTCCATAATGCATTAACAAGTGTGTGGCATAAACGCCAGCTGCACCAGCGCCGATCACAATTACTTTCCCTTGAAATTTAATATCGCCTGGAACCAGATCTTTTTTGCACGACTGCAACAGACTTGGCAACAAGACACTTGCGGGAACGCCAAGCATGAGTTGTCTAATGACTTCTCTTCTGTCCATATTGTTATCAGATTTGATAGCACAAGATAAGTTCAGAAATACCTATATTTTTACTTTGGAGAAAGGTCTTTTCAACATTAAGTTTTTGGCAAATCAAGCTTGAAAATCAGCATATTATTTTTACTATAAACGCCTTCCATTTTTGGACTTGTTTTTTTGTTAATCAAATGTGAAAAAAAACTCAATTTTAGTGAATCAAAAAGGCATTCAAGGCCTCGATTTCACTATATTTGCGCAACGTTCAGGAAATAGGAAATTCTAGGCCTGAAAAATAGTTTGTTTAACAAGTAAATCCATTATGACCGAACCAATGCTGGAAGGCGAAAATTCAGAGAATGGCTCTTATGGAGCGGATAGTATTCAAGTTTTAGAAGGTCTGGAAGCAGTTAGAAAACGTCCTTCCATGTATATTGGAGATACGGGCGCTCGAGGTCTCCACCATTTAGTTTATGAAGTTGTAGACAATTCAATCGATGAGGCTTTAGCCGGTCATTGCAAAAACATCAGCGTTGTTATAAACGAGGATAATTCAATCACTGTTCAAGATGATGGTCGTGGTATTCCGGTGGCAATACATACAAAGGAGAAACGTTCTGCGCTTGAAGTTGTAATGACGGTGCTTCACGCTGGTGGTAAATTCGACAAAGATTCTTACAAAGTTTCAGGTGGTTTGCATGGTGTGGGCGTTAGTTGCGTAAATGCATTGAGTTCGCAGTTAATCGTTACTGTAGAGCGCGACGGGAAAGAATATCAACAAGAATATTCTATCGGAAAGCCTTTATACAGTGTAAAGGAAATTGGTACGAGTAATAAAACAGGAACTCGAGTTCATTTTGTTCCAGACGATACCATTTTTACAACAACTGTTTACAACTATGATACGGTTGCTAATCGTATGCGCGAATTGTCATACTTGAATAAAGGCATAAATATTACACTTGAAGATCTTCGTGAACTAGATGATAATGGTGTTCCAATAAAAGACCTGTTTTATTCTGAAGGTGGTTTACGTGAATTTGTTGAATATCTTGACGCTTCCCGCGATAAGCTTATTGATGAGCCTATCTATATGGAAGGTGAAAAACAAAATATTCCTGTTGAAGTAGCAATGCTTTATAACAGTACATTCAGCGAAAACATTCACACATACGTTAACAATATCAACACCCATGAAGGAGGTACTCACCTTGCAGGGTTTCGTCGCGCACTAACAAGAACTCTAAAATCATACGCTGATAAACAAGGCATGCTTACAAAGCTGAAGTTTGAAATCAGTGGAGATGACTTTCGTGAAGGCTTAACAGCTGTTATTTCTGTAAAAGTTCAAGAGCCACAATTTGAAGGTCAAACCAAAACCAAATTGGGTAACAATGAAGTAATGGGCGCTGTTGATCAAGCTGTTTCTGAGATGCTAAACAACTATCTCGAAGAGCATCCTAAGCAAGCAAAAATGATTGTCGACAAGGTTATTCTTGCCGCAACTGCGCGTCACGCTGCTAAAAAAGCACGTGAAATGGTTCAACGTAAAAATGTACTTTTTTCGAATAGCTTGCCTGGTAAACTTGCCGATTGTGCAGAAACAGATCCAAGTAAATGTGAGATATACTTAGTCGAGGGAGATTCTGCAGGTGGTACGGCTAAACAAGGCCGTAATCGCCACTTTCAAGCAATTTTACCATTACGTGGTAAGATATTGAACGTTGAAAAAGCCATGGTGCATAAGATCTTCGAAAACGAGGAGATCAAGAACATGTTCACTGCACTTGGAGTAAGCATCGGAACTGAAGAAGATAGCAAAGCACTTAATATTGTAAAACTTCGCTACCACAAAATTGTAATTATGACCGATGCCGATGTGGATGGTAGCCACATTACAACGCTTATTCTTACTTTCTTCTTCCGTTATATGAGAGAATTAATCGAAGAAGGATATGTATATATCGCGACTCCTCCACTTTACCTAGTTAAGAAAGGTAAAGACCAACGATATGCTTGGACGGAAGAAGAACGTTTGGCTGCTATGGCGGATATGTCCAAGGATGGAAAAGAATCAGGAATCAACATTCAACGTTACAAGGGTCTTGGAGAGATGAATGCCGAGCAGCTTTGGGAAACGACCATGAATCCTGAAAACCGAACTTTACGTCGAGTTACAATTGATAGCGCTGCTGTTGCAGATCAAATTTTCTCCATGTTGATGGGTGACGAAGTTCCTCCTCGTCGTGAGTTCATCGAGAAAAATGCGAAATACGCAAGAATCGATATCTAAGACACTGTTCCTCAATAATATAAAATGCTGCCAAAATCTTTTGGCAGCATTTTTTTTTATATTTATGGCCCTTAAAGTTCAAACATAATCATGAAATATGTTAAAGTATAGACTCTTCCTAATCGCACTAATTTTGTCCGTTCCTGCTTGGGCCTGGAATGCCCCAACAATCTCTTCACCCGCTCAAGGCTCATCGCAATTCGTAGGTGTTTATCTCAATTGGAACCCAATATTAAATTCCGCAGGATATCAACGGCAAATTGATACCTCTGCAGCCTTCAATTCACCATTGTTTAATACTATTACTGAAGCTTATATCAATTCCAGTTCAGGCAATTCCGATACCGACGATAATCCAAGCAATTTGCGTTTCGGTCAAAAATATTTTTGGCGAGTAAGAGCGTTTATTGCTGGTGATACATCTGCATGGACAACGTCAGACTTTACAACGCTTGATTTAGTAACTCAATCCTCGCCCAATAATGGTGATAATTGGACAGGCGTAACTATAAATTGGGCGCCACACAACGGTGTGCTTTTTTATGACTTGCAAATAGACACATCCAGCAATTTCAATTCGTCTGTTCTACTCAACGTGAGTAAAAATTACATTAATAGCACTAACGGGAATTCCGATACTGAGCATTTTGCATCAAACCTTTTTTTCGGTAAAACCTACTACTGGCGTGTAAGAGCTCGGAATGCTGTGGATACCTCAAATTGGTCAACCAACTGGACATTCACAACACGCGACTTTGTTACACAGAGTTCTCCCAATGCCATCGACACTTGGACAGGGACAACTATCAATTGGACGCCACATTCCGGAGTGCTTTTTTATGACATGCAAGCGGATACTGCAGCTACATTTAATTCCACAGCCTTAAGAAACGTTACCAATAACTACATCAATTCAACAGATGGAAACTCTGACACACAATCTTTTCTAACCGATTTATACTTCGGCAAAACCTACTATTGGCGTGTAAGAGCTCGGAATGCAGTTGATACTTCAAATTGGTCAGCCAACTGGACATTCACAACACGCGACTTTGTTACCCAGAGTTCTCCCAATGCCATCGACACTTGGACAGGGACAACGATCAATTGGACGCCACATTCCGGAGTGCTTTTTTATGACATGCAAGCGGATACTGCAGCTACATTTAATTCCACAGCCTTAAGAAACGTTACCACTAACTACATCAATTCAACAGATGGAAACTCTGATACACAGGCATTCCTATCCAATTTATATTTCGGCAAAACCTACTATTGGCGTGTAAGAGCTCGGAATGCAGTGGATACTTCAAGTTGGTCGCCAGTTTGGTCGTTCGTCACTAGAGATTATGTTAACCTGACCGGGCCAAGTGATGGTTTTTTGAATCTTTCAGTTAATCCAACGCTCAACTGGGCGCCGCACAACGGAATTCTGTTTTACCAACTTCAACTTGATTCGAGTAATTTATTCAATACGCCTGCTTTCTTCACCATTAATAAAAACTTCATCAATTCAACCGATGGAAACAGTGACACTAATCAAGGATTCTCTGGTTTAAATGCCAATACAATCTATTTTTGGAGAGTAAGAGCAATAAATAACAATGATACTTCAAGTTGGACTAGCCGCTGGTTCTCTACCGGAAATGCGCCACTCGTTCTCCCTGCTGCTCCTGTAACTGCTGACCCGTCTTGTGGGGGTATTAACGTGCCTTTTTCTGATGTCTCATTTGTTTGGAGTGCCATTGCGAACGCCGATTCCTATCAGTTGGAAGTTAAAAATGGTTTCCTCAATGGAGAACCTAATTACACTAACCTTATTAACAATACATTTATTGTAAGCAGTTTGCAGCAAGGCACTAGTTATTGCTGGCGAGTTCGTACCGTCGACAATGGCAACGCTGGCCCTTGGAGCGATGAATGTTGCTTTTCCACAGCTTCTTCAGTTTCAATTTCAGTTCCACTAACCGACGAGAATAGCTATTGCGAAAGTTCTTCATTATCAATTAATTATTCAACAGTGGGAGCATTTGATCCTTCCAATCAATTTACTGTTCAATTGAGCAATGCTTTTGGAAGCTTTAGCTCGCCGACTAACATTGGCACTTTCACAAATGGAGGTTCTGGAAATTATACAACAGCACTTCCAAGCAGTCTCTTTGGAAATAGTTTCAAAGTACGCATCGTTTCGAGCAATCCTTCAGCCATTGGAGCAGAATCCTCCATATTTACCATTTTGGCATTACCCGAATTAATTGGTAGTCTCGAAGCTTTTACGTGTGCGCAAAATGTACAACTCGAATTAGCCGAAATCCTCCCAGCTGGAGGTGTTTATAATGGCCCTACAGTTCAAGGATCAACATTCTTCCCGAATACAGCCGGCTCAGGAATCTATACTATTACTTATACATATACCGATGTAAATACTTGTTCTGCAAGTGTTTCGGGAGATATTTTTGTAGATGAATGTACTGGAATTAACAACCAAGTGAATCATCCTATAATTACTATAGTGGCTAACAACATTCACATCAAATTTGCACAAAAGCAAACCCAACAACTCCGTCTTTTCAATGCAGAAGGAAAATGTCTTCGTGAAATTAGTTCCAATGCTGAAGAAATTGACCTTTCTATTGTCGACTTCCCCTCTGGGATTTACTTCTTAGTTTGGCATAACCAAGCCACTTCGGGTTCTCATAAATTGTTAAAACTGCAGTAATGAAGGTGAATTAATAGATTAATTTAGGAGCGATTTCGAAAGAATTCACTCCTTTTTATTTGTTCATGATTCGAATTTCAACTCGACGATTCCTTGCCATGTCAGCTTCGGTTAGTTCAGGATAAATGAGTCGCTTGGAGCCACCAAAGCCTTTTGTTTGAACATGCCTAGGATTAATTCCTAAGTTTACAAGATATTCTTTCACCGCTTCTGCCCTATCCTCTGATAAATGGTTTGATCCATTTCTATAATTGTTCCCATCGCTTTGCCCATCTGCAACACAGCAAACATGTCCTTGAATCTCAATCCTTAAATCTTTTCGAGAGCTCATCACTTTATAAAGTATTTCTAATGTTGGCATTGAATAAGGCTGAAAAACATCCAACCCTGGTCGAAATAAAATATCCTCCAACTCAATATTTTCGCCAGTTTTAAGGCTTTCTTCGATACGTTGGTTGAGGACTTCCTCAGTTAATTTAATTTTTGGTGTAGCTGCGGATTCAACTGGCACTTCAACTGGCTTAGGCTTCGCTGGTTCTTTAATCTTGCTTTCTCGGGGCTTCAATACATATAGTATATCAACTCTACGGTTTTTTAATTTGTTCTGATCTGAATTATTAGAATACCTAGGAGCACTTTCACCTAAAGCAGATATCTTAATAAATTTACCTGAACTATCGAATCCATTGTTATCTAACCTCGACAAAATAAAACGAATACGACGCTCAGCCAACTTTAAATTGTATTCATTACTTCCATCTGAATCACAATGTCCTTCAATTTGCAAGCTGTCAATGGAATTTAAATTCCAAGATAATATCAATGAATCTATGTATTTACTTGGTAATTCATACGTATCACTTTCGAAATAAACCGAATGATTAATTACATTTAATTGAGACATAAGTTCCTGATTAAATGATATTAATAATAATGTAACTAAAGTAATTATTGAATACCTCATTTGAAGGAATTTGACAGCAAAGTATCGATGTGTAAACGTTTGAATTTAAAATAATTGTAAGTTAATATAACCTATGGCAACAGGAGATTAAGGTTCATCAGAGCAAATAAACCAAAATCATTCTTATTATCTTTGCACGTGCTATTACTCCATCCAAGCAATTTCGGCGATTACGAATTAATAGATTCGGGCAATTTTGAGAAACTAGAACGTTTTGGTCAATACATCACCATTCGCCCTGAACCACAGGCACTTTGGTCGAAAATATTACCAGAAAAAGAGTGGACAAAAAGAGCTCATGTGCGATTTGTTTCTAAAAGTAGTTCGTCAGGAACTTGGGAAAGGCTCAAAGATATGCCCGATCGTTGGAATATTTCATACAAAGGAGATAACTGCAAATTAACTGTTCGTTTAGCTCTGACATCCTTTAAACATGTTGGCGTATTTCCAGAGCAAGCAGTTAACTGGGATTATATCGGTTCGTCCATTAAAGCCCTCAAAACGCCAAATCCCAAATTTCTCAACCTATTTGCATACACAGGAGCTGCCTCTTTAGCAGCAAAGTCTGCTGGCGCTGATGTAACCCACGTTGATTCTATTAAGCAGGTGGTTACTTGGGCGAACGAAAATCAAAAACTATCATCTCTGGATGGTATTCGCTGGGTTGTTGAAGATGCGATGAAATTCGTGAAACGCGAGGTTCGACGAGGGAATCATTACCAAGGTATCATCATGGATCCACCGGCGTATGGTCATGGAGCAAATGGCGAAAGTTGGAAACTCGATAAACAGCTTAATGAACTCGTGACCGATGTTCTTGAATTACTCGATCCTCAAGAACACTTCCTCCTAATTAATACTTATTCTTTAGGTTTCTCATCACTCATTTTGAATAATCTTTTTATCAACACTCCACACAAAAACTCGAAAATGGACGTTGGTGAATTATACCTTCCATCGACATCAGGACAAAACCTTCCGCTAGGTGTCTTCGGTCGTTTTTCGAACATTGAGCACTAAATGACGTTAAATTATCTATGAAAACTGTTTTCAACTATCTAACCTTAGCATTTTCGATAATTATTTTATCGATTAAGAGCACAGATGCGCAAGTTGGAACCTTTTCTGCAACTCTAACCCAACAAGAAACAATGCTAGTTTCTTGGTCAATGCTAGCAGGATTGACATGTATTGATCTAGAGTTGGAGCATGCAGGCAAAGACCTCAACTTCCAATCTATTTACCTCCATAATGGTATTTGTGGTTCTATATACAAAGAAGAATATTACAATTTCGAACATGAATCCAATATCGAAACAGTCAATTATTATAGGATAAAATTAGGCTTTGCAGGATTTTCAGACACCATTCGAGTTGAAGCTCCATTATTGGGAAGCAATGGTCTTTTAGTTTATCCTCAGCCAAGCAATGATCTGGTAAATCTACAATTTAACAATCCCAGAGCTGATAACTACATCCTAACAATATTTAATTCAAGTGGATCTTTAATAAGAATAGTTGACCAATTCAAGGGAAATGTTTTACAATTGAGTACGCAAGAAATGGCTTCGGGTCTTTATTTTTTTAAGCTACAGAGCAACTACATTTCTCATACAGGTAGGTTTTTAATAAAACATTAACGACTTCTTAATTGAGCATGTAAGGAATCGGCTTTTTATTGTAAACAGGCAAGCAGATTTATAGTTAATTCGCTGTTAATCAATTAAAACCGATCAAACTTTCACTTTACTACTGCTCATTTCTATGTAAGACTATCATTAATTCTCGAGGAACCCTTTTAGCTTTTGGTGGTACAAGCAAGCGTCACAAAACTAGAAGTCCTGAATGGAGAATTCTTACTTGAGCTTACATTTTACTTTTTCCCCTTACCTAAATTCGATTTATTTCGATGTTGAGGTTTTGGGAAATAGTAGGTTCTTTTCAATAGGGTTTCTTCTTCAAAGCTTTCTGGTAGTGTGCAGCAAAATTATTAACTACATACTACTGCCTAATGAAGACATTTACTTGCCCACTGTCTGAATTGTCAATTTCACATCTAAAAAAGCCACTGCACCAGGTTAATCTCTTGTTGCTGTTTTTGGCGTTTATCACATCTGGTGTATTGACAGCTCAAACTACCTACACGTCAACGGCTAACACAAACTGGTCAACAATGACATGGTCTCCTGCGGGAACTCCTGGTGTTGGAGACAACGTTATTATCAATCATAACGTAACAGCCGATGCCACTGTAAGCATCAATAATTTGACGTTGAATGCGTCAAGGACTTTATTGACAACTTCGAGCAATTTCACAGTGAATGGGACAAGTTCTATTTCTGGGACTTTTCGCGACAACGCAAATGGAGGATCAATAATCTTCATTGATGCTACCACTATTGCAGCAAGCGGAAGAATTGACAATATTTCAAGTATTACTGGTGATGTAGAGTTTAGAAATGGGATTAGTGTAGCTGGAACGATTGCCCTTCAAAATGCAAGCGAGGCTAAGTTTTCAATTGCTTCTCAAACAATCTCTGGTGGCGGGGCAATCACAATTGCAAATATTACAGTTCAAGGCGATATTGTTTTAACAAATAGCTCAACGAACGCTTCCGGGATTATTTGTACTGAAGGATTAGATGGTACTTCTTCCAACTCGACCTTTACAAATGCAGCGAGTGCCACTTTAACATATAGAGGTTCAAATGAACCGATGTCAACTGCCGGATCGTTAAACGTTTTATCAAACAATAACACGGTTAACTACAATGGTTCCGTGCAAAACATTAAGTCTACTACTTATTGGAATTTATCTTTCACTGCAGCTGGGGCCAAAACAATAGGCAATGTTACTATCCTGGGCTCAATGAATAGAACCAACGGAACATTAACATTTACTGGGGTTCAAACATTCTCAGGGAGTGTCGTTGCTTCTTTAATAACCAACACTGCATTAGTGTTCGATGAAATTCTTGTTTCTAAGGCTGGCAGTACATTAACGCTTTCAAACAACAATATAACTACAAACAAACTAACTATTTCGGCAGGTACTTTTTCATTTGGTAATTCAGCTAGAACTGTAACCTTGACAGATGACTTGGCAGGTGCAGGAATTATCAATATGACTGGTGCTGCTCACATATTAAATTTGGGTGGTGCTAATAACACACTAGGTTCATTACTATCAAACAATATTGTAAGTCGAATTAATTATAATCGTACTGGTGATCAGGAAATGTTTAGCAGTTTGAATTATCAATCTGTTTTCATTTCAGGTTCAGGAATCAAATCTATGGGTGGAGCAATGAAAATTGCAGGAAACCTAAACTTTACCTCAGCTGGTTCTTACTTTTTAAGCTTAGGAAACAATACATTAAAACTTTCTCCAACAGCAACTCTAACTGGATCTTTTAGTGCATCTCGATATATCATTACTGATGGATTAGGATCTTTGGTCAAAGAAGCTACAACATCGACTGACTTGAGAGCAGACATGGTTACAACCGGAATTTACCCAGTTGGTTCTGGTGGTTTTTACACTCCATTTACACTTAACGCTTTAACTGCAACTGTTACTGGAACAGCCACACTTTTTATACGCGCAGTGCCTACTCGTCAGCCAAATATTCCCTATTTCAATAATGCTTTAACAAAGCACTGGGAAATTGAGACCAGCAATTTGTCCAGTATAAATGCAAACGTTGGTTTTATATTTAATACTGCTGAAGTTATTGGATCTGTTGCCCTTTATTCGCCTAGAGTTTGGAATGGCTCTGCTTTGGTAACACCAAATTCGCCAAGTGCTCCAGGTTCAAATCCATTTACCTCAACAACAACAACATTCTTAGCTGGTTCATGGTCTGCTTTGGATCCCACAGTTCGTTCGGCACTTTATTCATATCAATCTGGTGATTGGAATTCAGCCAATACATGGACAACAGACCCTTCTGGAAATACATTGGTTAGTCCAATGATACCTCAATCAGGAGATCAAGTTGTTATCCTTAATGGAAGAACGATAACAAATACTGTTGCAGCAACAACAATAGGATCATTAACCATTAACGATGGAGGGGTTTTAGACCTTGGCGACTCTTTTGGTCATAATTTTGGTCCAATCAGTGGTGAAGGTAGAATGCGTTTATCATCTGAAAATTTACCTACTGGTAACTACAACAACTTTGTTGCTTCAACAGGAGGTACAATTGAATATTATTCAACAGGTGTCACATCTATTGCCCTTCTTAGTTCACAGACTACCTATAATAATTTAGAAATAAAAAATTATTTAGGAACAGCAATGAACATTGCCATCAATCACAATATAAATGTGAATGGTAACTTCATCGTTTCTAAATCGGCTGCTGGTGCTGCCATATTAACTATAGGAACAATAGCTGGTAATAGAACAATTAACTTTAATAAAGATGTTCAAATTGATGCAGGATGCTCTTGGTTAGTTGGCTCAGTTAATTCAACACACACGTTTATTGTTCAAGGAAATCTTGCCAATAGTGGGATTATGGACTTTACAAATGGAGCTGATTATTCAACTACTACAAGCGGAGCCGCTAATACTCAATTCCAAGGAACAACTACAAACACAACAATAACTTTAAATTCAGGAAGTTCTACAACCTTCTTTGGTTTTCAATCTACAAAATCAACTGGTTATCAGCTCTCTGTGAGTGCTTCATCCGGTTCAACTGTGAAGTTTGTCAACAATGGAAATACAATCACAGCAAATGGTAGCGGGATTCTTCGATTGGGTGCCAACATTAACATCCCTGTGATGATTGGTGGTGGAGGTGGAAACTTTGATTTGGGGAGCTCAGCGGCTCTACCAACTCTTTGGATCGATGGCGCAACAATTACCGATGGAGGAATATCTGGGGCTATTGTACCATATGGTACGATTAAAATTTCTTCGGGATCTTTAACTTGCGTCAATGGTCAGCGTGCTGTAGTTATTCGCGAATCGGGTGCTTTAGAAATTGAAGGAGGTACCGTTACTATGGGTATCTTAAGAACTTCAGTCACCGCAGTTACTCATCGTGGTAGTTTTATGATGTCTGGAGGAATACTTAATTTGACGGGTCAAAGCTCTGCTGAATCAAGCTACTACGCTATCTTTTCCCTTCCATATCCTGAAAATGTATTTAAAATGTATGGCGGTACTATTACAGCTACTCGCCAAGCGCTTGGAGGAATCACCACGCATGGTGGATTTATGGTTGCTTCTTCACTAGGAAACTATGATGTTACTGGAGGAACGCTGAATTTTAACACAACTGCAGGAGTTCATTTTGATGTGACTTGTTCTGCGCCTCTTTATAATGTTAACATTGGACGTGCAACTTCTGGAGGCGGACAAGTTCGATTAAATGCAATCACTTTCTCATATAATGGAAGTTCTGGTAATCAAGAAACTGTGCCCTCCGCGCCACTTGTTGTTCTAAATGATTTATTTATTCAATCATCAAATACTCCGACATTAAATGCTTTTGATCAAGATATTGTAGTTGGAAACGACATGACAATTTCTTCAGGTTCAACATTGATTTCGGGTAATAATGCAGTTAGATTCAATAGTTCCGGTGCGCAATCACTTGTTGTTAATGGAACTACCCTTTTTCAATCTAACGGAGGAACTAACTTAATTAATGGTCCAGAGAATATTGTTAATGGTCCAAATTATACATTCAATAGAATTACATCAGTTTCTGACGCAATACTATCTCCAACTGGAACCTTAACAGCCGAAAGACTTTCTGAAACTACAGCCAATGGTGAGCATCGGATGTTCACTAAATTTATTCCCTCATCTGGTCCGGTAACAAGTTCAATTTTCGTTAAACCGAATGGAAGAACTTGTGTTTCTTTAGGTGTAGGACAATTTAGTGCATTAGGTCTAGCTTGGTTTAACTTAACTGGCGGAGGATCTGTCATTTCGACTAACGGAAACATCCTTGCGGCTACAATTACAACTGCTCCTGATGGTTGGTACCGTATTACGGCAACTACGAATGGTCACGCTCAATTTAGAACCCGTTTAACAATTGGAAATGCTTCTTGCAGTGATTCTTATCCTGGAAATGCAAGTTTAGGTGTTTTCGCTTGGGGCTTGAAAGTTGAAAGTGGCTCTGTTGCAACTCCATACACATCTGCAAACTCAGTTGGTATTAACACTTTAGCACTAGATAAAATTGGTTCATCTACATTAACCATTTCTGGAAGCGCAGCATCGGTAGATATGAATGGAAGCCTTTTGGTGAATTCAGGATTGTTAAATACTGGAGCTAAAATCTTAAATGTAAAGGCCAACGTTATAAATAATACAACAATTACAAGCACTGGTGCCGGAAGAGTTCGCATGAATGGAACAAATCCGCAAATTTTGCATGGAGATGGCGACGGAGTAATAACTCATTTGACGTTAATTAATACGGGTGGTTCTGTAGGTTCAAGTCAAATATTCTCGACTGCTGAGTTTTTTGTGAGCAACAATCTTGATTTGAATTCAGATCGTGTATTTGATATTCAAAATAACAAGTTAAACATCGCTGCAACAGCAACAATTACGGCAGGTGCATCGGCATTTGGAATTAATAAATTCATCAAAACATCAGGTTTCTTGTCGGATGGAGGTATTGCTAAAGCATATTCTTCTTCTGCAATAACTTTCATTTTCCCATTTGGCTCAGGTACTAATTATACACCAGCTACGATTGCTTTCGCCTCTGCTCCTACAACTTATGGAACTTTGAATGTACGCCCTGTTGCTGCTCAACAATTGTACGTAACCAATCCAACAGCATTAAACTACTATTGGAAAGTTAGTCAAATTGGGTTTACAGGGATACCTGCTAATTCAATGAATCTGACATTCAATTATGGCAACCTGCCTAACAATACTGCTTACATTCCAGGATACTACAATTTCCAAGAAATCGCTTATACAACAGTAAATGATGTGAATGCAGTTAATGAAACGAACAAAAATATCAGCTTCCTTAACTTTAATAAGCTCGAGGGTGACTTTACTGCGGGTATTCCTGCTGCATTTGGAACAGTTGTTCCATACTACAGCCGCGCTAGTGGTGTTTGGAATACCCCTTCAACTTGGTCAAATACGGGTCACGGAGGATTAGTTTCTTCGACAATTCCGAACGATCACGTGCCTGTTTTTGTAGGTGATGGAAGTAGTTTTAACCACACGATAAATGTTACAGCTAATAATACCCTTGCAGGTTCATTATTAATTGGAGCAGGTTCAACTTTAGATTTGGTTTCCACCACTGGAAATAACTTTGGTGCACTGCCTTACTCAACAGCAGGTGGTTCAGGTAGAATTAGAATTTCATCAGCAGTAAGTACAGCTATTTTCCCTGCGGGGGATTTTGGATTGTTCTTTCAACCAAACGGCGGTACTACAGAATATTATACAACAACGAGCAATTTCACTATGCCGTTAATTACTGCAAGTCCTACCTTAATGAATATTCCAACTTACCGCAAGCTAATATTCACACCTTCTGCAAGTTATAGAATTGCATTCCCAGCCCGTGATTTGACCATTTATGAAGACGTTACTATTAATGGAAGCACAAATACTGCAGAAGTTAATCTTTGTGACATTAGTGCTCAACAAGTCTCAATTAATGGAAACTTAAATGTTAATTCTGGAATATTAAGAGTGAGAAGTGGTCTGCAACAAACAATGAATGTGCTTGGAAATATCTCGGTAGCTTCAGGAGCTAGAATTGATGCAACAAATGCTGGCGGGATAGAAAACATTATTAATCTGCATGGAAATCTAACAAATAATGGAACAGTAGATTTTAATAACACGAGTGAAATTGTACTAAACCTTATTGGTTCTTCAGCCACTTTGCTAGACGGAACAAATGCGAGCTCAGTTTCTGATTATTACATAATTAATGTTGACAAAGGCACCGATGAAACTATTGTAACCGAGTTAACTAACATCGGAGCCATCACCACTCCTTCAGATAATTGGTTAAACCTTGTTCATGGAACCTTTAGAATAACACGAAGTGGTGCTTTAACAATAAACAATTCCGCGAACCTTCCTTTCAGCATCCCTGTTGGAACTAAATTATCTGTAAATCATACAGGAGCTATTGCCAATATTACCCAACATAATTCAAATGGATCCGATTTAATTGTTGGTGGTACTCTTGAATTGTTAAATGGTACTGTAAATGTTGGTGCGGCTCTAAATACTGCTCACAATGATATTGAATACGCTGCCACAGGAATGCCTACAATTGATGTTCGAAATAATTCAACGTTGAACGTAAATGGACAAGTTCGAAGAAGTGTATTCTCTCTTCAAGGAAGTCTGCGTTATCTGCAAAGCGGTAATTCCACCGCTCTTGTAAGGGGTAAAAATCCTGAAAACGCAAGTTCATTTAATCTTGACCGAGCAAAATTCGAAATACTGAATCCTAATTCGATGATTAGTATGTCTGGAACATCACTGCTTATCATTGATAGATCTGGAGTTGCAAGTTCACTTTATGGAGACATCTATTTAACACCTGCAAATTTTTCAATGACTGGTGGTAAAGTGGTTATCGGAACGGGAAATACACCATCGAATACCCTGTTCACATTTGTTTCATCATCACCGTTTTTTGATTTAACAATTGATGGAACCACAACAAACAAGTTCGTAAACAATACCACCAATCCAACCGCGGTATTGAACCATTTCATCATTGAAGGAAACTCTGAATATCGTGCAAATGGATTGGATTTAACTATTGGTGGAAGCTTGACTAACACGCATACAAGCAATGGAATCGGAATAAATGTTGGTGGGCTAAAACCAGGAACTGCCAATCAAACTACCTATTTTAATAGTGCAACCGGAAATCAAACAATCACAGGTTTGAATAGTAATCTTACCAATTTTTCTAACCTTGTAATCAACAACACATTCCCAACTGGACAAATTCAATTGGCTCCAAATTCCGAGGTGCGCGTGAATGGAAATCTCACAATGACCAGCGGAAATGTTGATATTGCTGATAATGAAATGACAGTTATTGGTAACATTCAATCAAATGTTAGCATGACTTCTGGTACGGGTTTCTTAAATCTTGGTGGAACAACAAATCAAGTAATCAGTGGAAATGCTACTTTCGGAAACTTTAGGTTGGCCAACTCGGCAGGTGCTGAGCTTTCTGCTCCGATAAGAATTAATGGTATTTACACTATCAATCAAGGGATTCTATACATCAACAACTATCTTTTGACCTTCGGTGAACTAGCAACAGTTACGGGAAGCGCTAACTCCAACATGATGATTCGACTGAATGGCGTTGTTTCTGATGCAGGTATGCTAAAGCTTTACCCTTCAACCGGAGGAAATTTCACATTCCCAATTGGTACTACATTAAAATACACACCTGTATCGTACACAGTCGCTTCTAATACCGTAACCGGATCTATAACAGTAAAACCAGTAAATGTGAAACATCCTGCAACAACAGATGCTACGGATAAAGAGCTTAAGTATTACTGGAACACAACTTCTTCAGGCTTCTCTCCAGGAGCAAGTTATACGCATCAATACAACTACTTCCCTGGCGATGCAATCTTTGGTACCGAAACTAACTATGTTACAGGTCGATTCTTTAACAATGTTTGGACTCCTGTAGGTGGAATTCCATCGACAATAAATGCGGCGCAGGATAAAATTGATTTAACATCTGTCAATTATCTTAATGGTGACTACACTGCAGGTGAAACAACCGAGTTCGGGATTATCCAAACGTATTTTAGTCGAAATGCAACATTAGGAGGAAACTGGAATGACGTTAATTCTTGGTCAACCGATGCTTTACTTCAGCATGCTGGAGCTCCTGCAACAGTTGCACCTTCTGGGAAAAATATTGTAATAGCACCAGGTCATACTATTTCAGTTACTGATAATAGTAAAAGTGCACCAACTACAGTAATAAATGGAAGCTTAATCCTTGGGAATACTTTTGGACATAATTTCGGTGTTGTAAATGGGACTGGGCTTGTCCGCCTGACTCAAACTGCCTCAAATACTTATATCTTCCCAGGTGGGGACTTCAATGTCTTTAACCAATCAAATGGAGGAACGTTCGAATACAATGGTAATAATACTTCTAGCTTACCTAGTCAAGCTACATATAATAACCTACTCTTTACAGGAAGTGGTTTGAAAAACCTTCCATTTAACAATATTGCTGTAAATGGCAGTTTCACGATTCTTTCTGGATTAGTTGTCAATATAGCTAATAGGGTCATTTCTGTAAAAGGAAACTGGATAAATCAAGTAGGAATTTCTGGATATCAACCAGGAGGCACTGGAATTATTCGACTAATCGGAACGAATCAAAATATTTCAGGTGCAACAAGCTTTGGAGATTTAAGAATTGAAGGCGGTGGAAATAAAGAATTAAGCAGTTCTGTAACTTGTAAGAATCTGCATTTAATCAACGGGATTGTTAAAACTTTTGCAAATGAGCTTTCCATTACCTCGAACGGGAATGTCTTTGGAGGAGCTCAAATTAGCTATGTGAATGGAAATCTAAAAAAAGGAATTCCTACTTCAGCGTTTCAAGTTAATTTCGAGATAGGTGATGATTTGAACTATGTTCCCGTAACAGTAACTTTTAATGGAAATGTAAGTGCAGGAGGATCAATTACTGCAAAAACAGAAATGGGCGATTATCCAAACATGTACTTAAGTGGCTTGAATGACATGAAATCCTGTAATCGAACTTGGACATTAACCGCTTTTTCATTAGTCGGTTTCACTAGTTATTCAGCAAAATTGAACTTTATTGTTTCAGACCTTGATGCAGCTGCTAATGCCAATTCACTCAAGGTTTCCAGATTCTTAAGTAGTGTTTGGAATCTTGCTCCTGCTGTGACAAATTTTCCGCTATATGTTGAAGCTTCAGGCTTAACCGGGTTCGGTACATTTCAAGCTGCAGAGGCTATTAATGGGATAATCTGGACAGGAAATGTAAATACCAATTGGAATTTAGCAAGCAATTGGCAACCAAATTCAATTCCAACGTCAACTGATGATATTTTCATCGGCTTAGTTACTAATCAGCCAAATATCAACATTGGTTCAAGCGCAATATGTAAAGACATAACGATGAATTCAGGAGTTACTGTAAGTATACCTGTATCTCACAACCTAAGTATTGCGGGCAATATTTATTCTACAAACGCCCAATTTAATGGTCCAGGCGAAGCTATAATAACAGCAAACAACTGTTTATTAACTGGTTCATTATTATCAGGGACAAACTTAGAAATTACTTCAGGTGCAATTCTTTCGCTAGATAATTCATCTTCGATTGAATTTACAAGAAACATGACCGTAACAGGGCAATTGAATCTGAACCAACGACCGGTAACATGCAGTGGTGCTCAATCTAGCTTATTAGCTGGATCAGTAGTGAATTTTCAGAATTTAACTATTAATAAAACTTCCGAAGATTTAGAACTGAGGTTATCTACTGGGATGAACGTAAATGGAATTCTGACTATGCTTTCTGGTGATGTAAATCTTAATGGCCGTTCAATTGATTTGGGCTTAACAGGTGAATTGGTTAATGAAACATTCATGAATCGTGTATTTGGTGCTGCGGGAACAATAGACTGTCAGCGAAACCTTAATAATATTTCGGATATAAACATTGCTGGTTTGGGAGTTGTACTTACATCATCTAGCAATATGGGATTAACAACTGTTAGTCGTGGTCATCAGCAAAGAGTATTTAATGCAGGCTTTGGTATTGATCGTTATTACGATATCCATCCAGCAAACAATAACAATTTGAATGCTACGATGAAGTTTAACTATTTCGATCAAGAACTAGGAACTTCAATGGGTGCAATTCAAGAAACTGAGCTTGATCTTTGGAGATTTGATGGCGCATATTGGAATGTTCAGTGGGCTACTCTCGATGGTTTAAACAATCAACTTGTTAAAACTAACATCCCACAGTTTTCGACTTGGACAGCAGGTTCACGCGAGAACAATGCACTTCCGATTACCTTGATTGATTTTTCAGGAACTTGCATAGGTTCAATGATTTCAATCGATTGGTCTACAGCATCTGAATCTAACAATAAAGTATTCTTCTTAGAAGAAAGTTCAGATGCGAAAAACTGGAGCATGGTAAAAACCGTTGAAGGTGCAGGAAACAGTACTACTCAGAAAAATTATTCTGAAATGGTGAGTAGCATGTTTTCTAATGGCAGCTACTTCCGACTAACACAAGTCGATTTTAACGGAAATTCTGAAATATTCGATCCTGTTTATGTGAATTGCGAAGAAAGCTTAATGAATGAAATTAGCATCTCTCCTAATCCAGCAATTGATTTTGTGAATGTTTCAATTTCATCGTCAGTGGAGATGGAAACTAAGCTAACATTGTTTTCCTCAAGCGGTCAAATTCTATTTTCAAAAGTTGTTCGTTTGACAAAAGGAGCTAATAATGTGAATTTGGATATCTCTGAATTACCGGCGGGTGCATATCATTTGAATATTACCAATGACAGGAAAATTGAAATTACTGGAAGTCGATCAATTATTAAAAGATAGATAACAACAAAAAAAGAAAGCCTCCATTTGAGAAATCGAATGGAGGCTTTTACTATTTAGAGTCTGTCTATAGAGCCCCTGATGTCATTGCACTAGTCCGAAAAACGGGTCCATTTAATGCATTGGTATGTCATGTTATTACAACAATTTCTTGCAAATGCCTTATTGAGGATTCTCATTTCAAATCTTCTAGTTATCCTCCCAAAAAATCATTAATTAATTTGGCAAAAAGCCGATTTTGCATCGCTACTTTAGGGTAAAATAGAATTTATATAAATAATAATAATTCATTTTTCGACTTGCAATAATGACGGAAATATATACTGCAAGAATATTACGAAAACAGATAAAATCGTTACAGAACTTTGAGAATAAGTTACACGAATCCTAAATTTATGGAAGCTGTCAACGAATAGTGATTGGTCGGGAAAAAGAATGTAAAAATGCTTCTTAATTTCTATAAAAAATTCAATCGAAAGAGGTTCTATTTAAAATGATTTTATTTTGTCTGAAAATGTATGTTGATTTTATTTTGTATTTTTCTGTAAATAAAATAGACTATATATCCGCCGCTTATTCTAGTCTATAATTGATTTTAAAAGAATTAATTGTTAGAAAAATGATGCTAAAATCTCAATATTAAATGATGATTGATTTTAATTGGAGTCGGTGAATTTGAAGCGTTAGTTAATCTAATTTATTTATCCTTGAATTTATTTTATAAAGGGGAAATGATTCATGATTATAAAATAGTTCTCTAAATTTGAAAAAATGCTGATTGCTACAATTACTAAATTCTCCTCCAATTTGAATCATTTAAATAGGGTTCACTTAAAAAGTCAGAAACACGTCAGATGCGAGACAAGAGGATTTTATGACGTACAAATAGTACTTCAAAATACTCTTAACGAAGCAGATGGCGTGTTGCTGGCTAAGCCAAATTCTAGAAAACAATAAAAATAATAATTTGTGATGCATACAATCTGATCAATTTCGTCAAATAATGCACACCAAATCAAAAATTAAACATTATAATATTCACATAATCAAAATTTTAGGTGTTTTAAGTGAACCCTAAATAAATACTTTGCAGGACTTATTTTTACTTTAATCTATTCGCTGATTTTCAATAGGCTATCAGCACAAAGTCTTGTCAAAGGAATTGCGGTTAATGAGGAAGGTGGATTTCTAACCTATGCCAATGTTGCAGTATTCAATGTCATAGACAGTTCGTTCGTAAAAGATGCGGTAATTGGGAAGGATGGGCAATTCAGTTTTAAGTGGATAGAGATGGGAAGCTATCACTGTATAACAAGTATGGTAGGCCTTTTGCCCAAAAAGTCTCCAACAAGTATACTTCAGCTTGTGTAAAGACTTTCTCAAAGGTATTCTTCAAGTTCGTGTTAATGGAAGCGATGTATTACGCAACGCCTCGGATTACTTTTATAACGGAAATTACGGAGGTATGTTGATTGACCCAGTTCGCACATTCGACAACCGACGATTTGGACTAAGTGCTACTTGGAAATTCGAAAATCAAAAGGAGTTCTTAGCGATTAGTTGCCGACACTTCAGGGTGGAGAGTAAGCTAGTTTTTAATCAAGGCATTTTTTGTAATCGTTTAAATTTGAAATGAAAATCAATTTGAGTATTTGTCTTTTATCGGAAATTTAAATTAATGATAATCAGAGATGATTATTTGCTTTTCGAATGAATGGTTGCTGATATTTTAATAATAAATTAATTCTCGACTTTAAATTAATACCATGGTCTATGGGCATCAGTATGCAAGTGTTTATAGGAGTTCATTTTTACAATTGTTCCCGAAACTGCAAAAAGACCTGCGGTTAATAATAATCCTTGTGGTTCATAAGGGGTAATTATAGGAATAGACGCTAAGGCTAATCCTGCTATTACTAATAAGGTTCCAGTGCGATGTTGTTTTCTAAACTTCTCAAGTTTCAAATCTATCCTTTCAATTTCTTCATTAATTTTGAGTTGTGCTTGACTTTCGATAGTTGAAAAAATGAAAAGCACGGATAAAATGAATATTTTCATTAATTAATTTTTAGCGTACTCAAAATATAAAGGATTTTTATACCATGAGTTTTCAGTAATTGATAGGCAAAACGCAATACTTTGAATCAAATTGTGAATTCAAGAGTTTATGAGTATTAATTCAGGGCTCACTTAAAAAGTCAGAAATGCTGTGGTTACAGGGAACAGATATTAAAGATATACAATTAATACTTCGAAATGGCTTTAATGTGAAGATCGTGTATAATTTAATCCCAAATAATCTACTGATATGCCGATGCAATAACTGTTTAGTTAACTAGAGTCTGTCTGCAGAGTATCCTGATGTCGTTGCACTAGTCCGAAAAATGCTCATTTACAAAAGTAAACTGCGCTTTTTCGGCCTTCGAGCGCCTAATCAGAAACCTCTATAGTTCAAACTCCTGACTCTGTTGACAGACACCACGTTTTGCAGCTGCACGAAGTTGGCAATTTCGAAGTACAAAACTCTCCGCCACCACAACCCCGAAGGGCTCACGAGTTCCACTGAAAATTAAACCAGCATGAGTAAAACTTGATACGAAGCACAACCCCGAAGGGCTCACGAATACCATGAAAGAGATAAACACTAATGAACAAAGCTTCATTTAACCACTGAACCGCCTATTTCTTGTAGCTGTTAGCAGTAGTTTTTTTCAAATAATTCATTAGTAAATAAACTTTGTTCCAGAATTCTCTTATCTTCTAAGTGATTGTCTACTAACCATTTCAAAAACAGTAACACTTTTTCTTGTTTCATGATCCCACAATTAACTTCATCGCCAAAATGAGGAAACGTCATTTTCAGTGATTTATCTATATCCATGTTTTCTAAATCATAATTGGTTAGATAGCGTTGCAGAATAGATTTTGATTCCTTCTGGTTGTTCTTTGCAAATAAAAAGCCTTTTTTTGTCGCTTTAACAAAGTTAGAATAAACCTCTTTTTGTTTTACCAGATTTTCTTGCTTTGTCAAAACAACAGGGGAGTAAGCATAAGGTATATTAAATTGATTCATTTTAAACATATTTAATCCGACATTCTTACTTTCTGCTTCTACACCTTCCCAATTGTCAAAAATCCATGTGGCATCAGCTTTCCCTTCCAATAGTGTGTTCCAAATTCCAAATTTGTCAGGATAAATTATTTTTAACTCTCCTTTACCACCGTTATTTTTTATCATTTGCTTAACAATATGGTCTTCGTAACGGGCTTTGTAAGAGGCATAAATTTTGTCATTGAGAAGCTTTGGGGAAGTAATATTTGAATCTCTTAATGATGCAATGGAACTTAAATCGTCTTGTAGAATGGCGTAAATCGCAATAGCTTGAACTTTTTTGTCTTTATTATTCAAGCTAATGACGGTTTCAAAAGGTGTAATCGCAAAATCTGTCAAATCAAGTTCTAATTTTTTACCCGGTGTCATTAGGTAATTATCATCTATGGGATTTAAAATTACTAGATCAATTCCTTGTTGACTATAAAAACCTAGTTCTTTTGAAATAAGAAAACCAATATGGTTTATATTGGGTGTCCAGTCTAATGCTAATTTTATTTCTGTCATTTTAGTATTTTTTAAAATTGTGCTTTTTCGGCCTTCGCGCGCCTAATCAGAAGCCTCTATAGTTCAAACTACCGACTCTGTGGACAAATACTAACTAGCAAACGTATTGGTATCACTCTATTTGGTCTTCATCTTTATGAAATCGAAATCCAAGCCGTTTACCAGTGATGGCATTAATTGTTTGTGCATTCTCCGAAATTTGATTGAAGGTTGTTTCTTGAACAGCTTCGTAAGGAGGCGTTAATAGATCAAAATTCAAACTGTATAACACAGCAGATAAAATCACCTCATGAATGGCATCTTTATCAAAAATATCGGTCGAGAAATTATTATATAGGAAGCCCATTTGACGCTTGCCCTCCACCATAAAGTGCTTCTCTTTATTCAAGAAGATTCTACCAATTAAATAACCAACATCATTTGTGCGCCGAAATTTTATCGTGTCAGCTAAGAAATTATAAATATTAATAACACCGCAGAATGCTCGACTTTGATCTTCTTGAGTATACGATAGGTTCCAAACTTTGTGTTGTGAATCGAAATAGAAAACATTTGTATGCATTTCAAAAACTATCACATCCCCTGCTGTTCGAATTTGAACTGATAAAGGAGAATCTTCATAGTACTCTATCTTCAAGCGTTGGTCAATTGCAAAAACTTTCTTCGACAATGAATTTGTAACCTCTCTTAGTACATGTTTCAATTCTTGAAACACATCCATGGTAAGTTTGTGAACATCCATCTTAAGAGATGCTTTTTCACGTAGGGTTTGAATAATTAATTCTTCAGCATTCGACATATTTAGAGATTTTAATAAGCTCTTGCAAACACCACTCTTTGGGTTGAAGAATTACCCGAATATATACATTTCCCAGCTTCTTGCTTATTATTAAGAGGTATGCAACGAATGGTAGCTTTTGTTAATTCCTTAATTTTTTCTTCCGTTTCAGGTGTTCCGTCCCAATGAGCATAAATAAATCCTCCAGGGCCATCTAATAATTTATTGAATTCTTCCCAACTATCAGCAACATGCGTTAATGTTTCGCGGCGTTCTAAAGCTCGATTGTATAGACCACTTTGAATTTGTTCGAGCAAATTCTTGATCTTTTTACCAATTTCTTGAACATGTAATATTTCCTTTTCTAAAGTGTCTCTTCGAGCAACTTCCACTGTTCCATTCTCAATATCGCGTGGACCAATGGCAATTCTAACGGGCACACCTCTAAATTCGTGTTCAGCAAACTTGAATCCTGGCTTGTAAGTATCCCTGCTATCAATTTTAACACTCACTCCATTCAATTTCAAATCTTTTTGAATGCTGGCAGCTGCTTCAAGAACTTTAGCTAATTCCTCTTCAGATCGGTAAATCGGAACAATAACAACCTGGAAAGGAGCTAATTTGGGGGGTAAAACCAATCCTTTATCATCAGAATGAGTCATAATTAAAGCCCCAATTAATCGGGTTGACACACCCCAAGATGTGGCCCAAACATAATCTAGCTTTCCATCTTTCCCAGTAAATTTCACATCAAAAGCCTTGGCAAAATTTTGACCAAGAAAGTGAGACGTTCCTGCTTGTAATGCTTTGCCATCTTGCATTAATGCTTCAATACAATAAGTGTCAATTGCTCCAGCAAATCTTTCGTTAGGAGTTTTTACTCCTTTAATTACTGGAATTGCCATAAACTCTTCGGCAAATTGGGCATACACATCAAGCATTTTGCGAGTTTCTTCGATAGCTTCCTTTTCTGTAGCATGGGCTGTATGACCTTCTTGCCAGAGGAATTCTGCAGTTCTCAAAAACAAACGAGTTCTCATTTCCCACCGAACAACATTGGCCCATTGATTAATTAACAAGGGCAAATCGCGATAAGATTGAACCCAACCTTTAAATGTATTCCAAATAATTGTTTCTGAGGTTGGACGTATGATTAGCTCTTCTTCTAACTTAGCTTCTGGGTCAACAATAACGCCTTTCCCCGACTCGTCAGTTTTTAGTCGATAATGAGTAACAACTGCACATTCCTTGGCAAATCCTTCGACATGAGCCGCTTCTTTGCTTAAAAATGATTTTGGAATGAATAATGGAAAGTATGCATTCTCATGCCCAGTTTCTTTAAACATATCATCTAACTGACGCTGCATTTTCTCCCAAATTGCATAACCATAGGGTTTTATAACCATACAACCGCGCACCGCAGAGTTCTCAGCTAAGTTGGCTTTGATAACAATATCGTTATACCATTGCGAATAATTTTCTTCTCGTGTTGCGTGGTCTTTACTCATTTTCTTTGTGGTATGGTATTTGTCTTTTGCAAAATCGTTGCGGCAAAAATAGTTAAAACACGAAGCCATTGTAACGTCTTATCAAGTCTACATCATTTAAAAAATCGTCAAATGAAACTTTTCACTCACTTAACAGGAATCCTACTGATTGGATTCATTAGCTCCTGCAGCTCATATCAGCCGGGTTCTTCAAGAGAGGCAGATGATAGATATTATTCATTAAGTGACGCCCGCAAAGATCAACGTGCAGCGCGTAAATTAAACTCAGCGCAACCTTCCTCTTTCGCTGAAGATGGCTCACGTAGTAATAATCAAGATGGCAGAAATAATCAGGAACCTAATTCAAATGAAGATTCCAATTATCAAAGAATGCCCAATGCCAATAACTATACGCCAAATAATAATGGAGTTGTTACTAACAATTTTAACGAAGGTAGTTATGATTTAGATAGCTATTACGATAATATGTATGCGTCAAGAATCAGAAGATTCCACAGAAATTCAGGAAATTTTGGTTATTACGATCCGTTTTTCACAAACAGCTATTTTTACAATAACAATCCAATGATGTACGGAAATAGTATTTACTCCTCTTATGGGTTCTTTAATCCATACGTTCCATGGGGCTTCAATAATTGGGGAGGTGGCCCAGGTTTAAATATGGGCTGGAATTCTTTTAATGGATTTAATATGAACTTCAATTCAGGATTCAACAATCCTTATTCTATGTTTAATAATCCATGGCGATGGAACACAATGGGTTATAACCCTTGGAATTCTCCTTTTGGATATAATCCTTGGGCGTTCCATCCGTATGGTTTCGGATTTAATAACTGGAATAATCCAGGAATGTTTGGTTGTTCAAATGCCTTCATGTATGGCTCCATGATGAACAACCCTATTTATTACAATAGCTTCGATAACAATAGTGTAAACACTACAAATATTGTTAATAACAATGGGCCAAATCTCGGTGGTGCCGGAGGTGGTAGTAGTTTTAAGCAAGATCAATCTTTAAACAATGTTTTTTCTAAAGAGATAGGTCAGTCTTTGTCTGCAGTGCATGCTTCTGAAGTTAAAGGTTCTAGTCCAATCATTTCTGCAACGCAAGGTAAAGGGAATGGAAGCGGCGTAATATCGGCAACAGAAGTCAAGCCTGATAAACAATCTGGAAGTACAATTAAAGGTCAACCCTCTGTTGCGGGAACACAAGTTGTTTTTGGCAAACAGTCTGGAAACAATGTTATTTCTGGAACTGATGCCAACCCAGCTAATACCAATCCAAAAGGACAAGTTCAAACTGGAACTAGCGTTAATCCCGCTTCTGGAAAAGGTGAAGGTACATCCGTTCAGCCAAGTGTTAAAGGTTCCCAGGTTGTTCCAGAGACATATACAGGTGTTAAAGGACAGTCTCAAGTTCCAGCACAAGGTGGGAAACAAGATCTTATTCAACAAGGTGCTGCACAACCAAATAAAAATGGAAATACGCAGCCAGCTATTAGCAATTACAATTCGGCACCTGTAAAAGGTACCCAGGCTGCTCCAGAAAACAGTCCTGTGGTAAATCGTCCTCCGAATATAGATCCAAGTAGGTACGATAGTCCTAAAACTCAAACAAATGTGTCTAATCCTAACATTGTTAGACCAGGTTCTGATACCAAACCTCAGCCATATACTCCGAATTATGATTACAGTAATGGAGTTAAAGGGAACGGCAACAATGATGTAAGAGGAATTTATCAAACTCCTAATAACAATCTGCCTCGGCAAAATCAAGTGCCTAACACAACTGCACCTAAACAACAAAATCAAGCGCCTGCGCAGAATTACCAGCAATATCAAGCGCCTAAAACAACTGCTCCTAAACAACAAAATCAAGCGCCTGCACAGAACTACCAGAAATATCAAGCGCCTAACACAACTGCTCCAAAACAACAAAATCAGGCGCCTGCACAGAACTATCAACAATATCAAAGTCCTCGTCAAACTGCTCCAGCTCAGCGGTATCAGGCACCTAATCGCCAATATGATACACCAAGGCAGAATGAGCAGCCAAGACAAAATTCAACGCCAAACCAGCAATACAATGCCCCAAGGCAAAATAGCCCAAGAGAACAGTACCAATCTCCATCGCAACAATATCAAGCGCCTAGTCGTCAAAACTACCAAGCGCCAAGACAAAGCGCACCACAGCAAAGTTCTCCAAGACAATCATTCTCAAGTCCTTCTTCCTCGCCAAAAATGAGCAGTCCAAGCAGAAGTGGAAGCGGTTCAGGAGGAGGAAGAGTTTCATCTCCTAAACGTTAATCGATATCGATATGAAAATGGAAATAATTCTGGGTAGCGTGCTTATTATTAGCTCGTTAAGTACTGCCCAATCGATTGATGATATTGTTCGATATTCTCAAACAAACTCAGGCGGGACTGCTCTTTCTTTAGGAATGGGCGGAGCAACTGGAGCTGTTGGAGGCGATTTTTCTAACGCGGTAAGTAATCCTGGCGGTTTAGCAATGTATCGTCAATCAGAATTTGGAGGATCGGTGGCTATTTTCAACAACAGTACAGAAAGCACTTATTATGGAAGTAATGAGGATGATAGAAAATACAATTTCAACATCCAAAACATGCATTTGGTGCTTCACTACCCAGCAGCCAACCGTCTGAAAACGAAAGGTTGGATGAGTTCAACATTAGCTTTCGGATATAACAAAACAAGTAATCTTAGTGAGCAATGGACCTTTCGAGGATTCAATCCCAATAGCTCAATTGTTGACGCTATTGGAGCTTCAGCAAATGGATTAATACCCGATAAATTGGTTTCAGCCGATCAATATACTGCCTACAATGCATATTTGATTGATCCAGTATCAGATACCGCGGGAAATACAAGTTATACAAGTCTTCTTGGTCCCGCAGGTGGAAATATTACTCAACGTGGAACCTATGAAAGTCGTGGAAGAGTTGGTGAAACAAGCGTTTCGTATGCTGGTAATTATAGCAACCGTTTGTATATTGGTGCCGGACTTTCCATCAGAAGAGTAGTCTTTGAAAAAGATTTCAGCTATACCGAGCGAGATGATGCAGATTCCATTTCTACGTTCAATTCATTGACTTTAACGAGTACTCAAAGTGATAGAGCTACAGCAATTGCATTGCGAGGTGGTGTTGTATACAGAGTTAATGATTTTATTAGATTAGGTGCATCTGCGCTCATTCCGCTAGATTATACAGTCAACACAGACTTCACATACACTATGACTTCTGATTTATCAACTGGTGATTTTAGGAGTGATTTTCCTGGAACATTTAAGTACAAGATTAGAACTCCAGCGCGTTATACAGGAAGTGTTGCTTTTGTGATTGGTAAAAATGGAATTATTTCTGCTGATTATGAAGCAGTCAATTATTCTAGAAGTCGTTTGGTTGACAATACTGGAGTTTTTGATAACACGAATGATGCCATTAAAACGAAACTTCAAACCACTGGAAACATCCGATTTGGTGGAGAGTTAAGGTTTGATGAAATGTATTTAAGAGGCGGTTATCAGCGTTTAGGAGACCCATATTCATCAACTACAAACAACCAACAGGTACAAATTTATTCCATTGGTGGTGGATATAGGACAAATGCAATTTATATTGATTTGGCTTATAATTATAGTCGTCAAAAGAAAGACTATTATGCTTACAACCCAAATTTTGCTAGCGTAAGTCCTGCAAATTTAATTCTGCAGAGACATCAGCTAGTTTTTAGTATAGGAACGAGATTCTAGTAATTTTTAGATAATTGAGCAGCCGCTTTCATATCCAAGCTAGTTTTATAGGCATGGTTAGGAAAGTGGCTTACTTTTTCAAAGTAGCTCCTCGCTCCTTCTCTATCGTTTTCAGAAAGTAAAATAATGCCTAATTGGTAGGATGATGAAGCTGCAAAATATAGGGGCAATTTTTCACCAATAATAATAGCGTTTTTGAAGTTAGATTTTGCCTTTTGAAAATCTCCGAGTCTTTGTAAAGCTCTTCCTTTTCTATAATAATACTCGCAACGTAGCGCTGGAGAATTATATGCTATTGAATTGGAATCAAGAAGATTTATTGCCTTTTGAAATTGACCTCCATCGAACAGCAATCTTGCTTTAAGTAACGCAGAATTGGGAATTTGATTGAAGCTAGCTTCTTCAAGAGCTTGTTTATCATCGTCAGTATAGGAGCTGCCAAGGTTCTTTACCAGTTTCATTTCTGAACGGTATTGAGTGGTATCCTTTTGAAGTAAATAATACCATGCTAACTTTCGATGAGCTGCTTTGATAAATGTTTGCCCCTTAGAACATGCAAGAAACTGCTTGATTGATAGAATTGGATTCTCAAGCAAATTCAGTTCGGCTTCGGCTTTTAGATAGTCGATGTAACAAAAATCTAAGCCACTAATACGCGTTTTGAATAAAGGAATTTCTTCGATTACCACCTTGGATTGTTGCTTTTTTGATGCTTGCCAGATATGAGCGAATTGTAAAAGTGGATTTTCTGTTCTTCTTTCGGGAACGAAAGCTTCTTCATCATTCTGCATAAGATTTTGTGAAACAAATAGTTTGATGAATTGTAGCTCATCTTCAACAAAATTAAATGTTTTAGTAGTTCGAATTTTGATGATTAATTCATCCATTTTATAATTAGAATCTTTCATCGACCCAGAAATTCCTGCTAAATTCGAAAGCCATTTGAAATTCTCAGGCACCGAGGAAGCCATTGCAGAAATTAATGCTTCCGGTTTCAGAAACATGTAAAATTCAGGAAACCTACGTTGGCCTTTCGATAAATATAATGCTGCTTTGCGCAGGTCATTGGCTCCACGTGCATGATCGTTGTATCTGATTCGAATAATTGCCCAATGCAAATAACATTCTGACAAACAATAGTAATAGAAGGGTGAATTTTGATCCGCAAGTTCCAAGTTGTTGAAACGCTTGTTTCTATTAGCTAGTGATTCTCGATAATCTTTTTGATTTTCATCGATAAGCAAACGAATCAAATCTTTGTAATTATCAAGAAGCAGAACTAAGCCATTGGAAGGTTGTGCGCGCGCTAAATCATCTTGTGCCTGCTCAAAGCCAGCATAATTTAAGGAGATGCCTTTTTGATAAGAGGCAACAACTTGCTTGTTGAGCTCAAAATAAATGGTAGCATCTATTTGAGCACTAATGATTAGTAGAAATAGTAAAAGTGAAAGTTTAGGCATAAAAAAAGGACACATAAATGTGTCCTTTTTATTTGGATTTATTTTAAGCTGCAGTCGTTTCTTCTGCAATTTCAGGGTCAACAAGTAATCTTCCGCAATATTCGCAAACAATAATTTTTTTACGTAAACGAATATCCATTTGACGTTGAGGTGGGATGTGGTTGAAACATCCGCCACATGCATCACGATTAATCGTAACAACTGCTAAACCATTCACAGCATTTGTGCGAATACGCTTGTAAGCTATTATTAAACGTTCTTCGACGTTCTTAGCGGCTTTCACTGATTCTTCAGCTAATTTCTTCTCGTCCTTTTCAGTTTCGGCAACAATATCAGCTAATTCAGCTTTCTTGTGCGCCAAATCTTTACCTCTTTCTTCAAGAGTTTTGATTGATTGCTCAATCATAGAATTCTTTGCATCAATTGTTACTTTGAATTCCTTGATACGCTTTTCAGACAATTGAATGTCTAATGTTTGGTATTCAATTTCTTTATTCAACGAGTCAAACTCACGGTTATTACGCACGTTCGCTTGTTGTCCTTCGTATTTCTTAATCATGACAAGTGCCTCTTTCATGGCGTTTTTCTTGTCGTTGATAGACTCTTCAAGTTCTTTAACTTCTTGCTGTTGCTTAGCAATACGTGTTTCTAAACCTGCAAGTTCGTCTTCCAAGTCTTGAACTTCTAAAGGTAGTTCTCCGCGAACGATGCGGATTTTATCGATTTCTGTATCAAGAAGCTGTAGCTTGTACAAAGAACGTAGTTTTTCTTCTACTGAAATCTCTGATTTTGTTTCTGCTGGGAGTGTAGCGCTCATATATGGTTCAGAAGTAGTGAATAGGATTGGTGGAATTCACCGTTAAACGGGCGGCAAAGTTAGGGAATTTTTTATTTAGAAACTCATGAATTAGATTGATTGTGAATTGCTCGCTTTCAAAATGCCCAATATCAACAAACATAAGGTGTTCGAGGGCATCAAAGAACTGATGATATTTTACATCGGCGGTAATAAAGCAATCAGCACCCGCAGAAATTGCCTTATTTAATAGAAAACTACCCGAGCCACCGCACAAGGCTATTCTTTGAACGCTCGATTTAGGTGATTGGGTAAACCGAACTCCTCCACTGAAGGTATTCTTGACCAATTTTAACAATTCTTCAGCACTGATTGCCTGCGGTAAATTTCCAATTGCTCCGAAACCAATTTGTTGATGCAGGTTTTCGGTGAGCATGAATTCATAAGCAACTTCCTCATAAGGGTGAGCAACTTTTAAAGCTTCAAAAACCTGAGATTTTAACCATTTCGGGACCAGCACTTCCACTCTAGTTTCTTTATCGGAATGACGTTCGCCTTTCTTTCCAATAAATGGAATAGCGGTTTGGCTTGGTTTGAAAGTTCCAAGACCTTGTATATTAAAGGAGCACTCGTCATAATCTCCAATTTTACCAGCTCCAGCCGCAAATAAAGCATCTCTTACCTCTGAAACATGAGATTCAGGAACATAGGTAACCAGCTTGCCAATTAAACCTTCTTTGGGTTCAAGCACTTTGATATTTTCAAGTCCTAATCGACGCGCCATCTCATAACTAACACCATCAGAAACGCTATCTAGGTTGGTATGAATAGCATAAATGGCGATATTATTTTGAATTGCTTTGATAATTATGCGTTCGATGTATGTTTTGCCAGTTAGAGATTTTAGGCCTGAAAAAACTATTGGATGATGCGCGATAATGAGGTTACATTTGTGTTCAATTGCCTCATCAACAATACGTTCGAGACTATCGAGACAAATAATAGCTCCCGAGCATTCGGCATCTGGGGAACCTGTTATCAAACGAGCATTGTCGTATGATTCCTGAAGCGAAGGTGGAGCCCAAGCTTCGAGCGATTGAATAATATCTTTGATTCGTATCATGATGTGGAGATGGTCAAAGGTAGGATTTTGTACATTTCGGGCCGATGTGGCGAATTATTCTGCTTCCTTTTGCTTGGATTTATGGCATTGTGCTTACGTTGAGGCACTTACTATATGATTGGGGTATACTCTCATCGAGCAAATTTGAGCAGCCTATCATTGTTATTGGCAACTTAAGTTTGGGTGGAACCGGAAAATCTCCACATACACTTTATCTCGCGCACTTACTAAGTAACTATAAAACTGCCATTCTAAGTCGCGGATATCGTAGACAAAGCAAAGGTTTTAGACTTGTCGAAGTTGATTCAAATGTTTGGGAAACTGGCGACGAGCCACTCATGTTTAAACGTTCAAATCCAGAAGTGATGGTTAGCGTTTGCGAGGACCGATGTGAAGGAATTCGCAGATTAAACGCTACTTCCAGCCCACCCAATGTGATTTTATTGGATGATGCATATCAACATCGAAAGCTTCAGCCTGGTTTAAGTGTGTTATTGTTCGATTACAAATCTTTGAACCAACCGTCGTTCCTCATCCCCGCAGGGAATAGACGCGATGTGATGAATCGGTGGAAAAAGGCTGATATTATCTTGATAACCAAATCGCCCGAGAGGGGAAATTATAAGGAACTCAGCTACAGAGATAAATTTAAGGGGAAGGAAGTGTTTTTTAGTCGTTATGAATACAAACACCTTCTTTCATTTGATGGTAAAGAATCGCCACTATCAATTATGAAAGATAAATCGATTGTTTTAGTGACTGGAATTGCTGATTCAAATGCATTAAAAAATAAGGTGGAAGAATATGCTAAAGACCTGAACCACATGAACTACGATGATCATCATGATTTCACGCAAAACGACATCGTAAACATCCAAAAAAATATGGTTATGTTTGCGCCTGAAAAGTCAATTTATCTAACTACCTCGAAGGACCGAACCCGCTTGATTTCAATGATTTCAACATCAGAGCACAAGAATTGGTTTAGTATAGAAATTGGGGTTGAAATTGATGAATCAGAAAAATTTGACAAACTAATAGTAAACTATGTTGAACGAACTCAACGAAACCGCTTCGTACATTAAGGATAAGACAGAGAACTTTGCACCTATTTGCGGAATTATTTTAGGAACCGGATTGGGTGGATTGGTGAAGGAAATTGATATCAAGTTTACGCTTGCATACGAGGAAAT